>Ga0105044_10002169_pt1 | contig 26712 bp, 24 predicted proteins | sample MAT01_FD_78092 | JGI IMG/M metagenome (GOLD analysis project Ga0105044, IMG submission 78092) | Freshwater microbial communities from Lake Fryxell liftoff mats and glacier meltwater in Antarctica - MAT-01 | ecosystem: Environmental > Aquatic > Freshwater > Ice > Liftoff microbial mat | place... | reverse complement strand
GTGCTGATGTACACGCCTCCGGGTGCGCGAATGCTCCAGTCCGGATGCGCGCGACACCAGTTGAGCAGGAGCCATGTGAGCCGCATCGCGACGCCTTGATGCCCCCACGTCGGCATCGACGTCACGAGGAGCTCGCCGTGCAGGATCTCGTAGCGGTTCCCGTCGTCGGGGAGCTGCTCCAAATCGTCCACGGTCCAGACAGCGCGATCAGGGAACGACAACGAATGTGGCATGGCCATATGGTCGGCTCGGCGACGGCGTTTGCGCAAGGGGCGAACATCGGCCGAGGATAGCGAAGCGCCTGTGGATCGTGATAGCCGGAACGACGCGCGCGGTATCGTGAGAGTGCGTTGCCTCCCTGACCACACCCCATAACGCAGCACTTGCGACTCGCTCGGCTGCGCGCCATCGGTCGCGAAGTGGCGACGTCGGCCGGAGTGTGTGGTCCGGCGATCGTGCACACCAGCGGCTCGTCACCGCGCAGTAGTACCCACCGCGCCCTCGGCCTGAATATTCTGGTTCGGGCAGAGGCGACGGCGCCGTGCATGCAGTAGTCTGGCGGCAGTGGTTGCGGTAACCCTCTTGTCTGCGGATTCCAACCTTCGAGTCTTCGACGTGCTCAAAACACTTGCACTCCTCGCCATCATCGGCGGCCCGCTCCACGCCGACCCGTACGTGCGTCAACCGATCGACGTGCAGCACTACCGCTTCGCCATCACACTCGCAGACACCACCGACCGCATCGCTGGTGAGGCTCTGATCCGGGTTCGCCTGCTGGCGGCGAACATGACGCAGCTGACGCTGGATCTCGCGAACGTCACGCCGGAGCGTTCGGGCCGCGGCATGCGTGTTGGCTTGGTGGGGCTGGTCGGCGGGGCGGGGGAGGGCGGGCGTCGGCAGCCGCTGACGTTCCAGCACGCCGGCGACCGGCTCACGATCGCGCTGCCAGCGGGGCTTGCCGCCGGCACGATGATCGAGGTCGCGGTCGGTTACGCCGGCATCCCCGCGGACGGGCTGCAGATCAAGCCCACGCCGCATGGTGATCGCGCCTTCTTCTCCGACAACTGGCCGAACAAGGGACACCACTGGCTGCCGATGATCGACCACATCGCCGACAAGGCGACGATGGAGATGGACATCACCGCGCCATCACACTACCAGGTGATCTCCAACGGATTGCGCGTTGAAGTGACGGACGGCACGAGTGGCATGCGCCGCACCGTGTGGCGCGAGTCAGTTCCGATTTCGCCGTGGCTGTACGCCCTGGGTGTCGCGCACTTCGCGGTGCAGCATGTCGGCGACTACAAGGGCGTGCCGATCGAGTCGTGGGTGTTCACGCAGCAGCGAGAGGCGGGCTTCTTCGACTATGCCGTGCCATCGAAGGACGCGCTGGCGTTCTACAGCGAGTGGGTCGGTCCGTTTTCGTACGAGAAGCTGGCCAACGTGCAGTCGAACTCCGTGAGCGGCGGCATGGAGGCCGCATCGGCGATTTTCTACAGCGCCGGTAGTGTGGCAGGCACCCGACCGGTGCGTTGGCGCAACGTCATCATCCACGAAATCGCACACCAGTGGTTCGGCGACGCGGTGACGGAGAGCGACTGGAACGAAGTCTGGCTGAGCGAAGGTTTCGCGACGTACTTCACGCTGCTGTTCATCGAACACGCATATGGCCGCGACGAGTTTGTGGCGGGACTGCGGGCGTCGCGGAAGGCAGTCCTCGACTTCGACACGAAGACGCCCGACTACCGCGTGATCCATGCCAACCTCACCGACATGGCGCAGGTGACAACGCGCATGATCTACGAGAAAGGCGCGTGGACGCTGCACATGCTGCGGCAGGAGATGGGTGACGAGCGCTTCTGGGCCGGTATCCGTGACTACTACGCACGCCACCGGGATGGCAACGTCACGACCACCGATTTCCGTCAGACGATGGAACGGGCATCTGGAAAGGACCTGACGGCGTTCTTCAATCAATGGCTCTACCGTGGTGGCGTACCGCGCGTGCGGGGCACGTGGTCGTGGGATGCATCAGCGAAGCAGATAGTCGTCGAGCTGAGACAGACGCAGGCCGGCGCGCCATTCAGCATTCCAATCGACGTGGCGATCACCGGTGCCGATGGGGCACAGCGCATCGAACGCGTCGAACTGACGTCGGTGTCCGGACGGTTCACGATTGCGGCCGAGAGGAAACCGACGGCGATCATGCTCGACCCCTTCGTGCGCACGTTGATGGAGGCGACGCTCGAGCGGCGCGAATAGCGTGCAGCTTTATCCAAAAGTACAGCGGCTACCTGTACCCCGCCGCCTGCAGCTCGAACAGCTCCGCGTAGCGCCGATGCTGCGCGAGCAGATCGTCGTGGGTTCCGGACGCCTCCACCCGGCCGTCGGCCAGAACGAGAATCCGATCGGCCATGCGCACGGTCGAGAACCGGTGCGAGATCAGGACACTGGTTTTCCCGGCACTCAGTTCCTTGAATCGCTCGAAGACCTCGTACTCGGCGCGCGCGTCGAGTGCTGCAGTCGGTTCGTCGAGGATCAGCAGTTGCGCATCGCGCATGTAGGCACGGGCAATGGCGATCTTCTGCCACTCCCCGCCCGAGAGATCGACGCCCTTCCGGAAGCGCCTTCCGACCTGCTGCCGATACCGTTCCGGCAACTTCGCGATCACGGCGCTCGCGAGACTTCGATCGGCCGCCAGTTCGATACGCGCCTGGTCGTCACGGGCATCGATGCGGCCGACGGAGATGTTCTCGCCGGCAGTCATGTTGTAGCGCACGAAATCCTGAAAGATCACGCCGATGTTCGCCCGCACACTCGCGAGGTCGTACTCCCGCATGTCGTGCCCGTCGACGAGGATGCGCCCCTCGTCGGGGTCGTAGAGTCGCGCCAGCAGCTTCACGATCGTCGTCTTGCCGGCGCCGTTCTCGCCCACGAGCGCGACCACCTCGCCAGCGCGTAATGTGAAGCTCAATTCGCGTACGGCCCACCGTTCCGCGCCGGGATACTTGAAGCCCACGTTCTCGAACACGATGCCCTGAGCGAGCGTTGCGGGAAATGCGCGAGGCGCCGCCGGCGAGACGATCTCGGGCTCGATCTCGAAAAACGAGAAGAGGTCATCGAGATACAGCGCCTGACTGGCGGTCTGCGTGAAGCCGATCAACAGCCCCTCCAGCAACCCGCGAAGGCGACGGAACGAACCGGCGAGGAAGGTCAGATCGCCGATGGAGAACTGCCCCGTGAGCGTGCGAAAGACGATCAGCGCGTACGCCGCGTAGTAGCCCAGCGTGCCGAGTGCGGTGAGCGCGCCACCCCACGCCGCGCGCCGTATCGCAAGCCGCCGGCTCGCGAGGTAGAAGTCGCCGGCCAGTTGCCTGTAGCGCTGGATGAGGAAGCCGTTCAGACCGAAGATCTTCACTTCCTTCGCCGTCTCGACGCTGGCGCCGGTCTGCCGGATGTAATCCAGTTCCCGGCGATCGGCGGTGCGTGAATACGCAAGCGAGTAACTGCGCTCGTTGAAGTACGCCTCGCCGAGGAACGCCGGGATCAGCGCCACGAACAGCAGCAGGATCAGCCACGGGGCGTAAGCCACCATGCCGACGCCAAAGCTGGCGATGGTGATCAGGTCCTGTGCCTGTCCGAAGAGCTGGTTCATCAACGTCATGCGTCCCGAGGCCTGCCGACGCGCGCGTTCCAGCTTGTCCTGTTGCTCGCTGTCCTCGAAGTCCTCGAGATCGAGCGTCGCCGCGTGCTCCATCAGCCGAATGCTGGTGCTGTTCGAGAACTGCTCCGACAGCAACGAGTCGAAGAGCGACACCATGCGTCCGAGAAGATCGGAGCTGACGGCGAGCGCCAGTTCTGCTGCGAGCAGGAGCAGCAGGCGGTGCGATGCGACGTTCGTGATCCATGCGCCGACATGCATGTCGCGCACGCCCGTCGAACGCGCGATGACCTCGTCGATGATCAGCTTGCCGAGGTACAGCGTTGCCACGGGCAGTACGGCGCGCACCAGCCGGAGCAGCACCGTTCCCAGCGTGAGTGGCCTGCTCGTCGCCCAGATCAGCCGAAGGAACGGCGGGATGTTTCGGATCGCAGCAACGCGCTCGCGCAGCGAGCGAGTCGGTGGCATCGTGCCGCTTGTGGTCGGATCGGGAGCGGCAGTGGGACGGCGCGAGGGCATGCTGCAGCCTACTCGTGCAGCGCTCCCCGGGATACTGACCGACCGGACGGAACCACGCTGATCGCGGCCACGCGATCGCGAGAACGGGATCCTGGCAAAGGACCAGCGTCGGAACGACTCGCCCGATCATCGCACGGCCAGAGTGGAAACCCGCCGGAACGCCAGCGCGCGGGCTACGTCACTTCAAGCGCGTTCACTGCAGGGTGGCGACCGGGGCGTGAAACCCGCTGATGCGGTGACCGCCACACCGTGCATGACATGTTGGAATTCAAGTCCTATTCTGAGCCTGGCCGTGACGCGCTCAGATGAGGAATCTTGGTTGGTCGAGGGCCTTCTGTTCAGGCGCCGGTCCATGCGATACAATAGCCGCGTACGGTTGCTCATCAGTGAGCAGCGTCCAGCACCGCGGACCTGGCGGTGCGACAAGTCACGGAGCAGAGGCAGAACATGTCAGCTACGCTCGAGCAGGACGGCATCGCGACCGTCCCGGATGCAGCGAATCGGATGCGCATGACGATCCCGATTCGTTCGCGGTACGAGAACTGGATCAATGGTGCGTATCGGGCACCCGCGAAGGGACAGTACTTCTCGAATCCGAGTCCTGTCACCGGTCACCATCTGTGTGATGTGGCGCGCGGCACCGCGGAAGACATCGAGAAGGCGCTCGATGCAGCGCACGCGGCGTTCAGGACGTGGGGTAAGACGCCGGCGGCGGAGCGTGCGAACATCCTGAACAGGATCGCTGACCGCGTGGAGGCGAATCTCGAAGCGCTGGCGGTGATCGAGACGATCGACAACGGCAAGCCGATTCGCGAGACGATGGCGGCCGACCTGCCGCTCGTGGTCGATCATTTCCGGTATTTCGCGGGTTGCATCCGGGCGCAGGAAGGGAGTCTGTCGCAGATCGACGAGGAGACGGTGGCGTATCACTTCAACGAGCCGCTCGGCGTCGTCGGCCAGATCATTCCGTGGAACTTCCCGCTGCTGATGGCAACGTGGAAGCTGGCGCCGGCACTGGCCGCAGGAAACTGTGTGGTGATGAAGCCGGCTGAGCAGACGCCGGTGAGCATCATGGCGTTCATGGAGCTGATCGCCGATCTGTTGCCGCCGGGCGTGGTGAACATCGTGCAGGGCTTTGGCATCGAAGCCGGCAAGCCGCTCGCGAGCAGCAATCGCGTCGCCAAGATCGCGTTCACCGGCGAGACGACGACGGGCCGTCTGATCATGCAGTACGCGTCGGAGAACCTGATTCCGGTGACGCTCGAACTTGGCGGCAAGAGCCCGAACATCTTCTTCGCCGACGTGATGGACAAGGACGATGCGTTCTTCGACAAGGCGCTCGAAGGTTTCGGCATGTTCGCGCTGAATCAGGGCGAGGTCTGCACCTGTCCGTCGCGCGCGCTGGTCGAGGAATCGATCTACGATGCGTTCATGGAACGGGCGACGGCGCGCGTGGAGGCGTTCAAGCTCGGGCATCCGCTGGATCCGAGCACGCAGGTGGGTGCGCAGGCGTCGAACGATCAGCTGGAGAAGATTCTCAGCTACTTCGACATCGGCCGTGCCGAAGGCGCCAGCGTACGTATCGGTGGCGAGCGCTTCATGCAGGACGGTGAGCTGGCCGAGGGCTACTACGTGAAGCCGACGATCTTCGAGGGCACGAACAACATGCGTGTCTTCCAGGAGGAGATCTTCGGCCCGGTGGTGTCAGTGACGAAGTTCAAGACGGAAGATGAGGCGCTGCATATCGCCAACGATACGCTCTATGGTCTCGGCGCCGGCGTGTGGACGCGCGACATCAACCGCGCCTATCGGTTTGGCCGTCATATTGAGGCCGGTCGTGTCTGGACGAACTGCTATCACGCCTACCCGGCGCACGCAGCGTTCGGCGGCTACAAGCAGAGCGGCATCGGTCGGGAGAATCATCTCAAGATGCTGAATCACTACCAGCAGACGAAGAACATGCTGGTCAGTTACAGCCCGAACGCGCTCGGATTCTTCTGAGTTCTGTGTGGTCCGCTACGTCAACGGATGGTCACGTTGGCGTAGCGGACAGCAGGAGGCGCGAAGTGGATCGGAGCAATGCTGACTCAGGATTGCAACAGCCGAAAGACGGCCAGACGACGGAGATACGCATGGCAGAACGGGTGGACTGCACGCCGAAGGCCTCGGCGATGATCGACCATTTGGTCGCGATGCATGGTCCGCTGCTGTTTCATCAATCCGGCGGTTGCTGCGACGGGAGTGCGCCGATGTGCTATCAGCGTGGAGAATTCAAGATTGGTGGACGCGACGTGCTGCTCGGCATCATTCACGGTGCCACGCCCGTATACATCGGCGGTGCACAGTTCGAGTACTGGCAGCACACACGTCTGACCATCGATGTCGTCCCCGGACGTGGCGCCGGGTTCTCGCTCGAGGCACCCGAAGGCGTCCGGTTTCTAACCCGCTCGCGCCTGTTCACTGACGAGGAGTCGATCGAGATGGTGCTCGCGGGGCCGCCGCTGCGTGGGCCAGCGGCGGCCGGACTCGACGAGCCTACCTAGCGGGGTTGATCGTCAGGTTGTTGACGACGCTGTACTCCGGTGCCTTGGCCTTCGCCACATCCTCGGCGAGCCTTTTCTGCTCTGCAGTCGGCACGGTACCGTTCAGCGTCACGGTCCTCATATCCTTGTTCGTGTTGACATTGATATCTGTGGCTGAGATACGCGTGTCAGCGAGCAGCGCCGTCTTGACATCCGCCGTTTCCATTGCAGCGCCCATCGACGCCCCTGCATTTGACGCGGTGCTCGAGGTGGCATCGGCGGCATTCCCGCTCGCATCCGACACCTTGTCTCCGGCCTTCTCGGCGTCTTCCTTCACGCCCCTGGCGGTGTTGCTGCAGGCAGCGGTAACGAAGAGCAGTGTCGCCGTGAACAGCGCAGTGATTCGACGCATTGTGTATCCCCTTTGATCAGTTGAAATTGATGGCCGCGCCCGCCTCTGGCTCATGCTTCGGCCGTGAACGCCGGTGTTGTTTGATGATGTCTCTGTCCTGCAGGGCGACAGTTTGCAAGAAGCGTGCGCCGGGTTTGGCGCTCCGAATCTCCCACGTGCTCGCCGTATCGCTGAGTACGCCGTATGATTGGGGTGTTTCTGCCGGCGCATACCGCTCCAGTACGTGGCGACGGATCGGTCGATTCGCTCAGCCTCTCCCACCCCGAGGACCTGTCATGATCCCACGTGTCCCGCGTGTCGTTCTCACATTCGCCACCGTCGCCTGCGCGTTGGTGCCGCCCTCGGCGGATGCGCAACGCGCGACCACGCCGACGCCATCGGACGCCGCCCCGCAGATCAGTCCCGCGCTGTACAAAGGACTGTCGTGGCGATTCATCGGTCCGGAAGGCAACCGGTTCAGCTCCGCCGTCGGTATTCCTGGTGATCCCGGCACGTACTATGTCGGCGCGGCGTCGGGGGGCATCTACAAGACGACCGACGCCGGGGTCCACTGGAACAGCATTTTCGACGACCAGCCCGTGCAGTCGATCGGATCGCTCGCTGTTGCACCGAGCGACCGCAACATCGTCTGGGCCGGCACCGGCGAAGCACACATCCGCAGCCACATCTCGATCGGGCAGGGCATTTACAAGTCCACCGATGCGGGTGCCACCTGGCAGCTGATGGGCCTCGAGAAGACGGGACGCATCGCACGAGTGGTGGTGCATCCCACGAATCCGGATGTCGTACTCGCCTGTGCCCTCGGCACGGCGTACGGTCCACAGCAGGAACGTGGCGTGTTTCGCACCACTGACGGCGGCACGACGTGGACACGAGTGCTCTTCACCTCGCCCGATGCGGGTTGCTCGGACCTCGTCATGAATCCCGCCAATCCGCGTGTGTTGTACGCCGGCATGTGGCACTTCGAGATCCACACGTGGGGCCGTTCCAGCGGCGGGCCGGGGAGTGGGCTCTACAAGAGCATCGACGGTGGCGCGACATGGACCAGGCTGGTCGGCAATGGATTGCCGACCAGGGTCACTGGCAAGCATGCCCTCGCCATCGCCCGATCGAATCCCTCGCGCGTCTACGCCCTGATCGAAACGGGTGACGGCGTGCCGTGGAACGGTGAGGCCACGGAGGGCGGGCAGCTCTGGCGCACCGATAACGACGGTGCAACGTGGCAGTTGATGACGCGCGATCAGAACGCGATGGGCCGCGCCCATTACTACTCGCGCACCGCTGTTGCGACCGACAACGACAATGAGCTCTACTTTCTCACGGCCAGTTACTCACGGTCGATCGACGGCGGTCGGACGCTGACGACGCTGCAGGGTCAGGAAGCGCCTGGCGGTGACCATCACGATATCTGGATCGATCCGACCAATGCCAATCGTCAGATCGTCGCACACGATCAGGGGATTTCAATCACGAGCAATCGCGGCAAGACCTGGTTTCGCCAGCGGCTGAACAATGCGCAGATCTACCATGTGACGGTTGACAACAACATTCCCTACAATGTGCTGGGCAACAAGCAGGACGAGCCGAGTTATCGCGGGCCGAGCAACAGCCGGGTGCAGGGTGGCCGCGGCGCAGGGATTTCGCGCGGGATGTGGCACTCGGTCGGTGGTGGCGAAAGTGGGTGGGCAACGCCCGATCCGGTGGACCCGAACGTGATCTGGAGCACGGCGTCGGGGTCGGGAATGGTGGGCGGCATCGTCGTGCGCTTCGAGGAGAACCGGCGCCAGTTCCGCAACGTGGAAGTGTGGCCGCAGCAGTCGAACGGGCCCGCCGAGGGTGTGAAGTATCGCTTCGTGTGGGATGCGCCATTTCTTATCTCGCCACACGATCACAACACGCTGTTCACTGGCAGTCAGCACGTGCATCGCACGCAGGATGGCGGCAACAGCTGGCAGATCATCAGCCCCGATCTCACGCGGAACGATCGCACGAAGATGCGCAGCTCCGGCGGCTTGACGCCGGACAACATCGGCGTCGAGTACTCGGGTGTGGTCTACGGCATCGCGGAGTCACCGCTCACCAGAGGTGTGATCTGGGTGGGCACCAACGACGGCTATGTGCAGCTCACGCGTGATGGCGGCACCACCTGGACCAATCTCACCGCCAGTCTCCCGGGCATTCCGGCGTGGGGATCGGTCCGGTCGATTGCGGCATCGAAGTGGGACGTTGCCACCGCGTACCTGACGGTGGATGCGCATCAGGAGAACGATCGCGATCCGTATGTGTACCGCACCACCGATTTCGGAAAGACCTGGACCCGGATCGTGAATGGCATCCCGCGCAGCATGCTGAGTTACGCAAAGATCGTGATCGAAGATCCGACTCGGCGCGGGATGCTGTACCTCGGTACGGAGAACGCCATCTACGTGTCGTACAACAGCGGCGATTCATGGCTGCCGTTGCAGAACAATCTTCCGCACGCGCCGGTGTCAGGCATCGTGGTGCAGCAACAGTTCAACGATCTGGTGATCTCCACCTACGGTCGCGGGTTCTGGATTCTCGACGATCTGACAGCACTGCAGCAGCTGGATCCGACCGTGTTGACGAAGGCCGCGCATCTCTTCCCGTTGCGCGCAGCGTGGCGTTTCCGGCCGATCACGGCTCCGAGTACCACGTATGATGATCCCACGACCGGTACCGATCCGGAGTACGGCGCATCGATCAACTATTTCCTCAAGGCACCGGCGAAGACCGCGCCCACGGTGGAGATTCTCGATGGCGGCGGTCGCGTGGTGCGAACGCTGGCGGGCACCAACACCGCGGGTGTGAACCGGATTTCGTGGGATCTGCGCGACGAACCGAGCATGGAAGTGCGTCTGCTCATGAGCCCATTGTACGCGGAGCACATCGTGCCCGGCGAGCGAGGGCGCGTGGCGCCAGGCACGAATCGGCTGCAGATCCTGATGGCGCCCGGCAAGTATGCGGTGCGACTGACCGTCGATGGCGTGACGCAGACGCAGCCGCTGGAAGTGCGCAAGGATCCGAACAGCGCCGGAACCGAGGCCGAGATCGTCGAGCAGACGCGGACACTCGCGGCGCTGAAGATCGAGCTGGACAAGGCTGCGGCAGCGGTCACGCGAGTGGAGAACGTGCGGTTGCAGCTGCAACAGGTGCAGCGTCTCGCCATTGGCGACGCGGATCTCCTGCGCCAGCTCAAGGCGCTGGATGCCTCACTGATTGCAACGGAGATGGAGCTGGTGGACCTTCGCCTGACTGGAACTGGCCAGGATGGCGTGCGCTTCGGATCGAAGCTGATTTCAAAGATGGGCTACCTGGCCAACGGTGTGTCGGTGGGTGACTTCCAGCCCACGACGCAGCAGGTGGAAGTGCAGGGCATCCTCGGCGCTGAACTTTCCTCAACTCTGCGCAACATCGATGAGCTGCTGGGGCGCGAGCTGCCGCCGCTCAATCAGCAGCTCGATACCAAGGGGTTGCCGAAGATTGCCGAGAAGGGCGTTGCGCCGGCGCGGTTAGTGCCGTGATGCCGCCGTGCAGGCCACAATCGCCTGAACGAGGGCGGCAGATGGACCCCCGTGTTTTTTCTCCACAGTCGGCACCAGAGACCGCACCCTGCTGTAGCACGGCTGCTACAACTGTTGCGCCGCGGAAGCGGTTTTGGTGGGTTCCGCCACGATATTCGGTGGGTTTCTGGGGGGTGGAGACTGGCATGAACCATGCTCCTCTTGCGCGTGCGGGAGCGGCGCGGCCGGGGGCGGGTCACGCACGCACGGCTCGAATCAATCCTCCGGAGAGCACAATGAAGATCGGCGTGAATGCGGTGCGGTGTGGGGTGTTGGGGCTGGCGATGACGGTGGTGACGACGGTGGCCTCGGCGCAGGTGTTCATGGGGACGACCGTGGGCGGTCCGACGTTCAATCGGCCAACGGGCGGTTCGCCACCAACCACCCTTAGCGGGGTTGGTACAGCGGTGCGCTACTCGACGCAGGCGTTCTTCACAGGAACATCGGGTTCGTATGTTTTCCAGAGCGTGGCGACTGCCCCTGCAAACTGGGACAACTTCACCTTGTTGTACCGGAATGTATTCAATCCGGCGTCGCCGTTGTTGAATGCACTCGTTGCCAACGACGACAATCCGACAATTGGCCTCTCCGGATTCACGTTCAACCTCGTTGCCGGTACGCAGTATATCTTCGTCACGACAGGGTTTGGCAACACTGATTTCGGAGCATTCACCAACACGATCACTGGTCCGGCCAACGTCACATTTGGCACTGTCGGTGTCATTCCGGAGCCGTCGACGTACGCGCTGATGGCGACTGGCCTCGTCGGATTGGTGGGTGTGGCCCGCCGTCGTCGCTCGGTGTAACGCGGACCTGTTTTTTGATGTTTGATGGGCCGCGATGCACCTTGCATTGCGGCCCATCTGCCGTTGCCGCATCATACGTCGCCGTAGAGCGAAGAGACCCGCCGACTTCTCCACCTTTGTCACGCCCTTCAGGGAGCCTCGCGATGGAACGCATTGTGATCAATGGCCAACCCCACGACGTCACCGCCGACCCATCCACGCCTCTGCTGTGGGTGATCCGCGACATCGTCGGCTTCACAGGCACCAAGTTCGGCTGCGGCATCGGACAGTGCGGCGCCTGCACAGTGCATCTCGATGGTGCACCTGTGCGGTCCTGCACCACGCCGCTTTCGAAAGTCGGGACCAAGGAGGTGACCACGATCGAAGGGCTCTCGGCGAACAGCATGCACGTGGTGCAGCAGGCGTGGGATGAGCTGCAGGTGCCACAGTGCGGGTACTGCCAGAGCGGGCAGATCATGTCGGCCGTCGCGCTGCTGGAGAAGAAGCCATCGCCGACCGACGCCGAGATCACGACTGCGATGCAGGGCAACATCTGTCGCTGTGGCACGTACCAGCGCATTCACGCGGCGGTGCATCGCGCGGCCGAGATGAAAAGGGCCTCCGCATGATCCGCTTCAATTCAGCCGTGAGTCGCCGCGACTTCGTTCGCGTCAGCCTGGTGCTCGGTGGTGGACTGATGGTATCGGTCTACGGCTGCGGGCCCAACGGCGAGGAGCTACCCGCCACGACAGCGGATGGTGCGCTCGAACCGAATGCCTTCGTGCGTATCGACACGAATGGCACCGTGCACGTCACATCCAAGCATCTCGAGATGGGCCAGGGCGCATACACGGGCCTCGCAACACTCATCGCAGAGGAGCTGGACGCCGACTGGAGCAAGGTGACCGTGGAAGGCGCTGGCGCAGACGACAAGAAATACGGGAACGCGTCGATAGGCGGATTACAGGGTACCGGTGGCTCGAGCGCGATCGCCAACTCGTGGGAGCAGCATCGGAAGGCCGGCGCAACGGCTCGCGCGATGCTGATCTCCGCGGCCGCGAAGCAGTGGGGTGTGCCTGCGACGGAGCTGACGACCGAGCCGGGAGAGGTGGTGCACGCCGCGAGCAAGCGTCGGGCGGCATACGGCACGCTGGTCACAGCGGCGGCAGCGCTTCCGGTACCCACGAATGTCACGCTCAAGGATCCGAAGACTTTCCGCTACATCGGCAAGGAGACGGGCACGCCGCGTGTCGACACGAAGTCCAAGATCAACGGCACGGCAGTCTTCACGCAGGATGTGAAGCTGCCGGGCATGCTGACGGCCGTCGTTGCCCATGCGCCGCTGTTCGGTGGCAAGGTGAAGTCGTTCGACGCGACGAAGGCGAAGGCGATCGCTGGCGTCGTTGACGTGGTGCAGATTCCGAACGGCGTGGCCGTACTCGGCCAGCATTTCTGGGCGGCAAAGCAAGGACGTGACGCGCTCACCGTGGAGTGGGATGACTCCGCCGCGAACACGCTCGGTACGGCTGAAATCATGGCGCAGTTCAGGGATGCGTCACAGAAGCCAGGTGTCGGCATTCGCAATGACGGGAACGCCGAGGGTGCGCTCAAGTCGGCCGCGAAGACCGTCGAGGCGACGTACGAGTTTCCCTACCTCGCGCATGCGTCGATGGAGCCGCTCAACTGCGTGGTGGAGCTGAAGAAGGATGGCGCGACGATCTGGAACGCCAATCAGTTCCCGACCACCGATCGTGCCGCGGTGGCGAAGCTGTTCGGCATGAAGCCGGAACAGGTCATCATGAACACCGTCTTCTCCGGCGGCAGTTTCGGGCGACGCGCCAATCCGCATTCCGACTACGTGATGGAAGCGGCGACGATTGCAAAGGCGATCGACGGTCGCGCGCCGGTCAAGCTGGTGTGGACCCGTGAAGACGACACCGCCGCCGGGTATTTCCGGCCGGCGATGCTCCATCGCATGAAGGGCGGGCTGGATGCCGCAGGGAATCCGGTCGCGTGGTGGCAGCGCGTGGTCGGGCAGTCGATGATGGCCGGCACGATGTTCGAATCACCCGACGGCAAGGATCCGTCCACCTACGAGGGTGCGTCGGATCACACGTACCAGATCGCGAACGTCTTTCTCGATGCGCACTGGCCAAAGATCGGCGTGCCGGTGCAGTGGTGGCGTTCGGTCGGACACACACACACCGCGTTTGCAGTCGAGATGTTCGTAGATGAGATGGCAAAAGCGGCGGGGAAGGACCCGGTGGAGTTCCGCCGCGCGATGCTCGCGAAGGATCCACGCCGACTCGGCGTGTTGAATCTTGCGGCCGAGAAGTCGGGATGGGGCACGCCGCTTCCCGCCGGTCACGCGCGCGGCATCGCCGTGCACCGTTCGTTCGACACGTACGTGGCCGAAGTGGCTGAAGTCTCGATGCAGAATGGCGTGCCGCGCGTGCACAAGGTGACCTGTGCGGTGGATTGCGGCATCGTCGTCAATCCGGATATCGTGCGATCGCAGATGGAAGGCGCGGTCGCGTTCGGGCTCGGCGCCGCGCTGTTCGGGCAGATCGCGATCGAGAAAGGACGCGTGGTGTCGACCAACTTCGATCGGTACCGCGTGCTCCGTCACAGCGAGATGCCGCAGGTGGACGTGCATATCGTGCCATCCACCGCGGCGCCCACCGGCGTTGGTGAGCCCGGCACGCCGCCGATCGGACCGGCGGTCGCGAACGCGCTGCTGGCGTTGACGGGAAAGCCGACGCGATCGCTGCCATTCGTGAGCTGAGGATCGGAACGGGCGGGGGAGACTGTGTCGCCATGATGGATCACCATTGCCCACGGAGACGCACCATGACCGCCCGTTCACACGACGATTGACCGTGTGTCGTATGCGTCGGCGAAATCCAACCTGACCGCGAGATCGGGAACCGAGAGGATGGGATGCGGATAAGGGTGTCACATCACCTCCAACTCCGGTTTCCTTTCCATGCAGCGCTACGCACTCCTGTTCCTCCGGATCTCCCTCGGCGGACTGATGCTCTACTGGGGCGTCGACAAGCTGATCAACGTGGCGCACGGCGTGACGGTGGCGCAGAAGTTCTACGGCGGCCTCACGATGGCCACGACGGTGATGAACGTATTCGGCGTCGTACAGGTGGCACTCGGGGCGCTGATCATCGCCGGCGTGTTTCGGCGCGTGACGTACCCGGCGCTGATGCTCGTCACCGGTACAACGCTCATTGCGGTGTGGAAGTCGATCGTGGATCCGTTCAAGCTGGTGCTGGAGGGTGGGACGCTGATCTTCTATCCGTCGCTGATCATTTTTGCCGCTGCGCTGGTGCTGGTCGCGTTTCGCGATCTGGATGACGCAGCGCTGGATGCGCGCGGCCTATGAAGTATTGTGCGCCGAAATCGGAAGCAGAACGGTCACTCGGTAGGAGCGTGAGCTACCATGGCTGAGGTTGCCCCAAGGCCCCGGTCGGCACAACTGCAGAAATCGCGGGCTACATCCAACGATGGTGCGAACGCGATGTCGTGCGTTCGTGTGGCACCCTGGTCCCGCTCTCCTTCTTCACAATGGCGGAATTGAATCGCGACGAGCGATCCTGCTTACCTGACTCATCTGTGCTTGTGCCCCGAAAGACGCTCGGCAAGTGGATACAGCCGCGATGGCACAGACCGCTGCGGCCCCTGCGTCCGCACCGCTGGACGATCGGCCGACATGGTCAAAGGCGCCTGGACTGGCACGTCGATGATGGCGAAGTCAGACTCGGTGACGAACCAGTGGTCTTCAATCTCCGACAATCGGACGGATGTAGCGACGGTCGTGGACGGCGCCAAGGATACGGTGGGCTACACCATGACCTACGCCGCAGACAGTCTGATGGCCGTGTCATCGCTGATGCCGGCGTCATCGGTGAAGAACGCGCCGATGGTCACCAACCATGTGGTCGGTCGGATGGTCGATGGCAAAATCGTCGGGACCAACACCCTCAAATTGGTATCGAAGCCCGACTCGGTCGTCGACCGCGGACGCTGGGTCGCGACACGCAAGCCGTAGTGGCTTCGGTGGGAGAGGGGCGCAAGTGGCGTCCCCCGTTTCGCCTGCCCGGTGAAGGGCATATGAAGAGTGTCGCCCGGCAGCACCGATCATTGCGCTCTTGCGCCCCCGTGGGAAAGTTGGGTTGGTCGACGGTATGGAACGCTGCGATAGCGTCAACAGTGTAAGGCTCCAAGACGGGAGAAGAAGACAGTTGGATGCATGGTGTCTGTCTCGCCGCGTGTTCCGTGTGCAGCTTTGCTGCATGCCCAATCTCACCGCAGCGTGGAGCACATTGCTGCTGACGGTCGTGTCAGTGTCACTCGCGGCCCAACGCGCACCGCGAAGGCCCGCCGGCGAGTCGCTGGCCGGAAAGGCGCCATCGATCTGGACGCTGCAGTGGCGCGATGAATTTGACGGCCCACGCGATGCGCGCCCCGACACTCTCGTCTGGACCGCGCAGCGTGGCGATGGCTGTGATCGCGGGAACTGCGGGTGGGGCAACTCCGAGCGCCAGACGTATACAGACGCGACCGAGAACGCCTCGCTCACCGGTGAGGGCCAGCTGGCAATCACCGCACGAGTGGCGAGCGCTTCGCAGACATGCTGGTACGGCCCTTGCCGCTACACGTCCGCGCGTCTGGTGACGAAGGGTCGTGTGGAGCCGACGTATGGCCGAGTGGAAGCGCGTATCAGAGTGCCGGCCGGGCAGGGGCTGTGGCCCGCATTCTGGCTACTGGGCGCCGGACATCCAGACATTCCGTGGCCTGCATGTGGTGAGCTGGACATCATGGAGTTCCGCGGTAGCACGCCGATGGAAACAAGCTCGGCGATCCATGGACCTGGCTATTCGGGGAATACACCGTTCTCGAACCGCTACCGACCGGGTGGTGATTTCTCCCGAGGGTATCACCTGTTCGCGGTGGAGTGGTCTCGAGATTCGGTGGTCTTCACGGTGGATGCCACGGCGCATTACGCGGTGGATCGCGCCGCGATCGAGGCGAAGGGACGCTGGGCGTTTGACGGTGGGTTCCAGATTCTGCTGAACCTGGCCGTTGGTGGCGGCTTTGACGGTGATCCGGCCAGCGACGCGGTGTTGCCTGCGACGATGCTGGTGGACTATGTGCGCGTGTACTCCAAGGCGTCGCGTCGGAGAGCGGCAAGCGATGTGCGCCACGCCACCGGTTGGTGATGTGGCGCACAGACGCGAGACGAAGACTGATCACCTAGTAGAGCGGCTGCAGCACCCGCTGAATGACGAAGCGGCCAACATCGACACCAAGCTGCATCCCGACCTCGGTCGCGCGACGGAAGTCGTAACCGATCAGCACACGCGATTCCGCGTTCTCCCGGGCCGCACTGAGCACTGAGTCGAACGTGCGAAGATGGTCCGTGAGCGTCGTGCTGCTGAGCGAGAATCTGCCATCATCGGTGAGCACGGCCGCGATTACCGTCGCCGCCGCGCCACCTGCTGCGGCGTGCCCAGACACGTAATCTGGCACTGGCGGAGTGGGTATTCCGATTGCGGATGAGGCAACGTCCCAGGCTGCGTCGGCGAGGGTCGCGGTGTTGCTGGAGCTGGCATCCGAGCGGATGGCCGTGATCGGGCGCCAGAACCTGTAGGATTACTTCGCGTCGAAGGCAGCGACATACGAGTCAGCTTCGGCGATCGACACGAGTGCCAACATGCGTGCCGCGTCGAGCGACGGGAGGTTGTGGCTGAGGGCGAGTGTTCGAGCCGCGCGATTCCACGTGCGCGGTACATTCTCCATCCAGAAGAACGCGATCTCGGTCTGCTCCGACGAGCGCTCGGAGGCTGCACCACCCAGTTGCTTCGCTTCGTTGAAGTCCTGCACATACCCATCGCTTTGGAGCGCCTCTGCGAGCGTGCCGACGCCGTACGGTGCTTCGGGCCGAAACTGATTCGCTGAGATCAGCGCAAACGGCGCCACCGAGGCCCACGCCTGACCGTCGGCAAGCCCGGACCTTGCGTTCGCGTCATCCGTGAATGGCGGCGTCGGGCGATACATCCCGGCTCGCCGCTCGTTGTGTACCCAGCGAGCCCCTGAAACAGTGCATTGTCATGCTGACGGTTCGCGAGCATCGCGCTCCCAACGTCGCGGCCGAACGTGATGCACGATTCGTGATCCGAACCCTCGGCGAACCCCTCCAGGGCATCGCGATACTGGTTGCGCACGAATGTCATTGACTCTTCCAGCTGTGAGAATCGCGCGGAGTGGCGCGGAATCCAGTGTTCATGACGCCAGCAGCAATACTCCCCTGACGCGAGGACCAGAAGATGCTGACGATGCGATTGCCCAAGCTCCACGGGCTCACGGTGCTAGTGCTGTCGGCAGTCACGCTCATGACGTCGCTCTCTGAAGCGGGGCGCACGAGTCGGGTCCCGGCCCCCGTGCCGCGGCCCGAGTGCCCGCTGGGTGGCAACTGGGAGTTGTTCTTCCTCGAGTGGCATGGTGACTCAGTGGCCTACGACATCGATGTTCCTTCCAACTAAAGGAAAATAAAAACTCCGCATTCTGCGTTGATCGGTCACGGCGAGCCCGCAGGGCCGGGACCGATCACGAACATTGTCGAGTTCCACGATTGCCAGCAGTTCATCGCGCCCATCGGCAGTGGGAAGCGGTATGTCGATTTGTTCGCAATCATCGCGCGCAATGGTCTCGACGCCGCGTTCGTGCCCCGAGCGAGGAGACGTCTCGAGAGGCCACTCGGGCCGACGCCGCGTGCCTGGGTCAACTCCCCGCTCGAAGGTTCAGTCCCCGCAATCACAAGTCAGGTTCAAAGGCCGTTCGACCTCGATCGAGACGGCATTCCAATGGCGACCATGTTTGCGTATCGCGCGCCGAATCGACCGCTCAACCTTGAACGCGGCTTCAACTGCCTGCACTTCTTTCGGCGCACCACAGGTATTGGCGCCCCCGGGTGGGTCGCAACGATCACGCCTGTTGGGCCTGACGCAGCGGCGTGGTGCGATGTGCCGCTTCCAGCATCAGCTGCAACGGGACCGACCGTCTTCGCCGTGGATCGCGGGCCAACGATGTCGACCAGCGCGATTCCTCCGGTGGCGAGATGGGACTGGGACGCCCGGAATCAGCGGCAATACATTGGCATTCGGTGCGATGACGCGTGGTGCAAAGTTGAACCGAAAGCCGCTCCGGGTGGTGTGTTTCTGCCATCCACACTGGCGTCAGGTGCCCCGACCGCAGTCAAGGGTTGGTATGATGAGCAGCTGCTTGCGGTGCCTCCCGCCGGCATGCTTCCGGTTACCGCCGTGTCCGGGATCATGGGAAGCCTTATTCCGGAGCCAGACCTCGGCATTCCGATGGGGCAGGAGGGCGAAACATCGATCTATTTGAACACGTGGAAGGCCGTCGCATCTGTGCGACTCGATGCACTTCCTGGGAACTACACTAGTAAACTGAACATCGTCAAGACCGCGGGAACGACCAACGCAAATCACGTTGCGCTGTGCTATGGAATCACGAAAAACGGGAGAAATCCCTGTGTGGCAAGTCGTGTCGGGCAGACAAATACAATTCCCAACGACGTGCATGGCGTGCCATGCAGCCGCTGGTTTGCGCGTGTCGGCCGACAACCGAACGGCAGTGGCAACGAGAAGTACTTCTGCGTGACACGGCGAGGCCACGATTCTGACATGAACGGCAATCCAATGCCCCGCATCCCGGGTGTTGTCCGATGGCGCTGGGCGCTGAAGGACGAAACAATGTGGATCCGTTGTCTGCAGGGCTGCTGCGAAGTCAAGGCGCTGTGACGCACGGGGCGATCGGGGGCGGTGTTGCGTTCCGACCCCGTTCGCCGTGCGCAGTGCAATGGCCTGCGTGCGACCGTGTGAGTCGCTGACGACGTCGTGCTGGTACGCGAGAGTGACGCGCTGTCGTGGTGCGAAGGACGGCCGCGATTGATGGCAACCGGTCACCGCGCCCTGGTTCGTGTGACATCGGGAGCTGACAGGTCGGTGGCGTTGGTCGGCGACGGCGACGTGGTGCGACACCACAGGCGATCGCTACGTTTGAGCCATGAAACTCTGGCTCGACGCCGATGCGGCCCCGCGCGACGTGAAGGAGGTGTGCTATCGCGCCTCCGATCGGCTGGCGTTGGAGACGATCCTCGTCGCCAACATGCGGTTACAGCTGCCGGTGGGCTACGCACACCTGAGCGCCGTGCGGGTGGAGGGCGGTGCCGACGTCGCTGACCGGTATATCGCTGAGCACGCCGAGCGTGGTGACGTCGCCGTGACGGCCGACATTCCGCTCGCGGCGCTGCTGGTGCCGATCGGTGTGATCGTGATCGATCCGCGGGGCGAGGAGTACACCGAGGAGACGATCGGCGAGCGGCTGTCGGTGCGAAACTTCATGGAAGGACTGCGCAGCACCGGCGTCGAAACCGGCGGGCACGCCAGCTACGGCGCGAAGGACAAGCAAGCCTTTTCGAATGCGCTCGACCGAGCACTCACGCGGGCGCGCCGGATCAGATGAGCGCAACCTTAATGTTGACGATCACTCCACCATGCCTCAACCATCGTTGATCTGAGGTTCACATGAAGCGAGTCACTGGTATCGGCGGCATCTTTTTCAAGGCCAAGGATGCACCAGCGCTGCAGGCGTGGTACAAACGTCATCTCGGTATCGATGTTCAGGCTTGGGGCGGTGCCGCGTTTGACTGGGCCGACTCCCATGGCAAGCCCACAGGCGGAACGACTGCCTGGTCGATTACTCCAGAGAACAGCGAGCAGTTTGCTCCGAGTAACGCCGCGTTCATGGTGAACTACCGCGTTGACGACATACATGCGCTGGTCGCGGCACTCAACGCGGAATCCTGCCACGTCCTCGACACGGTCGATGTCTCTGAGTACGGCACGTTTGCGTGGGTCATCGATCCCGAGGGAAACAAGGTCGAGCTGTGGCAACCACCTGAAGGTCAATGAAACACGCCCACGCTGGACAGAGCCGTGGTCGGGGATGCAATCACTTCGTTCGGCCACGCTTTTCACAGCAGTGGACGCCTACAGCTTCTGGGCGCGGAAGTTCACCGTGCCAGAGCAGTTCGTCAGTGTCAGCTGCACCGTCCAGTTAGCGGCCGCACCGACTGGCGTCGATGGCTCGTTGAGACTCGCCGAGAGGGCCTTCGAGTACACCGTCGTACCCGCGGCGTGCTTGATCACGAGCAGGGTTGTCCCCGACTGCGTCGTCGTCGAGTGATTGATCGTGGCGCGCGTACCGGAGTTCGCCCAGATGTAGGTGTTTGTCGTTGTCGCATTCGTGACGCCAGTCGTCTGCAGCGAGAAGTTGTCGGCGACGTTGCTCGCCTCTGGCTGGAACGGTGCCAGTGGATTTGCGCCACACCCGGCGATCGCGAAAACCAGCACGCTTGCGAGGGTGACGAGACGGGCGAGACCGGGCTTTCGATGCAGCTGCGTGGTGCTTTCACGATTGAAGACGCTGGTGGTCGCCAAGCGGAGAGGCTCCACAACATTCATGATTTGCCTTCATTACAGGGTACAGAGTGAACTCACGATTCGTTTCGCGCGGTTCCCGACTAGCGGTCGGGTGCGGGACGATATCCATCGCATACAGAGTGCGACGGTTGCCACTGCCCAGTGGTGAGGATCATGGGGTCAGAGTCCGTGAATTTCGGTGATTACGGCATACGAAAATCGACGTGTGGCTGAGTTCTCGGGCGATCAAGGACTCTGACCCCATGATAGACCCCATGATACTGGACCCAGTGATGCTGACCACATTAAGGATCCCGTGATAGTGGCGAGGCACCACGTAATCGCGTAGATCTTGATCGCCCGGATCAAGATCTACGTCCCCTTGAAACCCGTCCCCTTGAAACCCTTCAAACCTCCTCTTGTAACCTGTCGGTCAGCCCGCGCGGATGTCTGACAGACGCGCACGCACCTGGGTGTCCCACGGATCGCGCGTCACCACCGACTGGGCGTCGCGCTCCGCCGCGTACCCGCCGCGGACCAGACTTGCCGTGAGTGCATCGATGGCGTCGGCCGACGGCAGCTCCACGGTCCACTCGATCAATCGCGCTTCGTCCTCGGCCGCCGCCGACGCGTGCGAGCCAGCCCACGTGTTGGTACCGAGGTGATGGTGATAGCCGTCGGCCCCAAAAAACAGCGCGCCCGGATACTGCCACACCATCTTGTCGAAGCCCATGCCTTCGCCGTAAAACGCCCACGCGAGATCGATGTCGCCTACGTGCAAGTGAACGTGTCCGACAACCGCTCCTGCTGGCATCCCCGTCCACGGCGTGTCGCCTGCGGCGGCCAGCACGCTGCGCACGTCGACCGGATCGGTGGCCATCATCAACTCACGTCCCTTGCGCCGCCACATCTCGCGTGGACGGTCGGCACACACCTCGATCGCCATGCCGTCCGGGTCGTTGAGATAATACGCCTCGCTCACGAGGTGATCACCAGATCCGGCGCGCGCGCCGACCTCGCTCAAATGGCGAACGAAACGACCGAGCGACGCGCGATCGGGGAGCAAAATGGCGAAGTGATAAAGGCCGAGGCGTCCAGTGATGGGCGCTGGTTTCGCGCCGCGACGTTCACGCAGCTCCACCAGTACGCGCGTGGAATCCTGCGCTGACAACTGCGCGGATGTTGCGTCGCCACTCACGCGTTCCATTCCTAGGACCTGCTCGTAGAACACGAGCGACCGTGCAAGGTCGGATACCTGCAGCACTACCGATCCCACCTGCGTACCTGCCGGCAGACGAAACCCATCTGGCGCTGCACCATACGTGCCGGGCAGCGTAGGTGTTGCGCCGTCGTGGTTCGCGCTGGTGTCCGGTGACGTTGCGACCATCATGTAACGCTCCTGAAAAGGTCGATGGCCACGTGCATCGACTCATCGATGTTCCGTTTTCGCGTGATCGTCCTCGGAGACCCGGAGGGCCGCATGCGTGTGAAAGCTCGAACAGGTCCACGTGAGCATTGTCGCAACTGGCTAGCCCAACGTCCCCCGCGCCGCTCGCAACACAGCCGCACTCCGCTCGAGCGCCTCGCGTTCCTCGTCCGCCAACACTGGAGCCACCACGTGCACGGCTCCAGCCACATCCAGCACTGTTGGCAGCGAAAACGCGACCTCAGTGAATCCCAGCGCACCCACTTGAACCCGTGATACCGTTTCGATGCGCCGCTCGCCGCGCAACAGCGTTCGCAGCAGCCCCGCCGTCACGAGCCCGATGGCGTGGTTGGTAGCACCTTTGCGCCGGATGATCTCGAAGCCGGCACGCCGCACCAGTTCGGCGATGATCGGCTCGCGCTCGGGCTTCCACCCGGGCCACTCGCGCAACGGCACACCACCCACATGCGCTGATGACCAGAGCACGACCTCCGAATCACCGTGCTCTCCAATCACTTGCGCATGCACCGACCGGGGGTCGACGTCGATCTCCTCGCCGATGGTCTGCCGCAACCGCGCGGTATCGAGCATGGTGCCGGTGCCGATCACGCGTTCTGGCGGCAATCCGGAACTCTCCGCCACCACCTGCGTGAGGACGTCCACAGGATTGGTGACCACCACGACGATGCCGCGGTAGCCGCGCAGTGCGGAGCCGATGTCACGCAGGATCACGGCGTTGCCGGCCAGCAATTCGAGTCGCGACTGTTTCGGAGTGCCGTTGTGTCCGGCCGCAATCACCAGCGCATCCGTGTCGAGCAACCCTTCACGCGGGACTGCACGCACCGACGCTGACGGGTAGAACGGCGCACCGTGCGCAAGATCCATGGCCTCACCTTCTGCCAGCTCCGCGCGCGCATCCGTCAGCAGCAGTTCCGTCGCGAAGCCGGCGTGGAGGACGGAGATAGCGACGCTCGACCCCACCCAGCCGGTCCCGAGTATCCCCACCGACATTGTCATGGTTCAGTGTGCTGAGGCGAGTGCAGGTGACGCGTGTGCGCCAAGGAGGTCACGCAGCATAGCACAGCAGCGCCAGCACGTGATGCAGAGATCGCCTGAAGGGGCAATGGCGGATCCTGCGCCTGCGCTCCGCAGCAACGCTGGTACATGAGCGCAGGCGGCGTCAAGCAGCTTTATGGACTTCCACTCCACGCGCAATGCACCTCTGTTTTGGACTAACAGGAGGACTAACAGGAGGGCGAAGGGAGGGCGAAGGGAGGACCGAGGGAAGACCTAAGGAAGGACGGGGGAGCAAGGGGACGTAGATCTTGATCGGGGAGCAAGGGGACGTAGATCTTGATCGGGCGCTGATAGAACTTTCAAGGGGACGTAGATCTTGATTGGGAGCAGATCAAGATCTACGTCCCCTTGAAACAGATCAAGATCTACGTCCTCTTAAAACACCCTCCAAAACCTCGATCGGGGTGTTCAAGATCTACGTCCCCTTGAAACGGAAACAGATCAAGATCTACGTCCTCTTGAAAAATCCTCCAAAACCTCGATCGGGGCGTTCAAGATCTACGTCCCCTTGAAACGCGTCCCCTTGAAACGCTCTTGAAACGCTCCCCTCAAAACCTCGGTCGGGGCGTTCAAGATCTACGTCCCCTTGAAACGCGTCCCCTTGAAACGCGTCCCCTTGAAACGACCAGAAGCTTCACGTGATTCTGTCGCTCGACCTCGTCATCGCACGACACGGGGACGAAGCAGACGTCGCGGGTGGCAATCCACTGGCGATCAGCGCGTTCGATGAACAGTGGTGGCAACGGCTCCGATTGGTGTTCCCGCAGTAAGGGCGGGCCCGCCCGGCTTACCTCGCGATCTCGCGATCGATGGCCTCGAAGACTTCGATCGCGGCTGCGCTGTGGCGAAACTGCCGAGGCGGTGTCCGGTCCGACGTGACGCGTCCCGAACGATCCATACGAGTGTACGGTACCAGCGAGTTGCCGCGAGCTGGCGAGTGATGCATACTCACGCATTGTGCCCACGCCACACACATCCCAATACGCTCGATTCGCGCTCCTCGCCGTTCTGGCGGCCTGCACCAGTCGCGCGCCACGCGCTCACACGACTGCGATGACGGGTACCGCATCCGCCGAGATTGCCGCCGCCCGCGAACGCTCGAACACCGCGATCGCCGCCCACGACACCGCCGCCATCGCACGCGAGTGGATGCCCGACATCAACGTCGTCGCCTCGACCGGCGCGCAGAACGCGGGTCTCGATGCCAACACGCAGGCGATGCAGGCGGCGTTCACGAGACGGCCAGACACGAAATGGGTCCGCACACCGATTCGCATCACGGTGTTCGACCAGTGGCAGGTGGCATCGGAGGAAGGTGAGTGGGTTGGCACGTGGACCGATCCCGACGGACCGGTGCGCGTTACCGGCACGTACCTCGCACAGTGGCGGCATACCGACGGCCGATGGCGCATTCGGGCTGAGGTCTTTGTCCCGCTTACCTGCGCAGGTGGTGCGTACTGCGCCACGCATCCGTGAATCGCGTTCCGACGTGCTCTCTCGTCGATGCGTAGGCTCGCGCTCGGCCGCAGACAGACTGCCGCTGACGCTGATTGACGCGCCACGATCGATGTTCTCAGACGTCGCACAGGATACGTGCCGCCTGCTGTCAGGTAATCCCCGATACGCGATTGCTCCCTGAATCGCCAGCATGATGATACAGGATCGGCGTCGGTCGGCGACAGTCGTCGGCGGCTCTGCGTCGACGTATCCAGCTCGCTCATCAGCATCGGAGAGTCCATGTCCACCACCGCTTTGGCTACGCCAGAAACCATGCCTGGCATCGAGCCGCCGCTTCCGACAGGCCCCATCATCGTCGCGACTGATACAAGTGTGGAATCCGACGCCGCGTTGCCGATCGCCAGCGCACTGGCTGAACGCGCAGGGGCCGAAGTCATCGCGCTGAGCATCATCGAAGCGGTGAACGTGCCGGTCTATGGAGTCGACGGCATGGTGGTCTCGACGCCTTCACTCGGCGAAACGGAGTCCGCACGCGAGTCGGCGGCTCGCGCGCAGCTGATTCGCATGGTGTCGTCCACGGCGAAATGGCCCATCATCGTCCGCAGCGGTACACCAGCGACTGAGATCGCTTCTACCGCAAGTGCGATGCTTGCGCGCCTGATCGTCGTCGGACGCGGTCGTCACCACGGATACGATCGTGTGATCGGCGGCGAGAATGTCCTCAAGATCCTCGAGCATGGCGACACGCCGGTGCTGGCTGTCGACGAGGGACTGACGTCGCCTCCGCGCCGCGTCGTGATCGCAACCGACTTCAGCCCCTTCAGCCTCTATGCGGCGAAGGTCGCACTGAGTGTCGTCGCTCCTGATGCCACCCTCTGGCTACTGCACGTCGGCCCGCCGTTCGACGAGTCGGTGGCGATCCTCAAGGATCGTGCAGACGCCTACCGTGAGCAGGCGGCAATGGCGTTCGCGAACATCAGTGCGCATCTGCCGAAGACTTCCGCGCACATAGAAAGCGTTGTACTGACTGGCAGCGCGCCGGATGAATTGATCCGCTACATCGACGAACAGAAGCCTGATCTCGTCGTCTCGGCCACCCACGGGTACGGGTTCATTCGCCGCATGCTGCTGGGTAGTGTGGCCGCGACACTGGTCCGCAATGCACCATGCTCGGTGCTCATCGTTCCGGGATCTGCGCGAACGATTGCGGACGCCCGTGCCCGCACTGCACCGAACAACACCACGCGGGCGATCATATCCGCAGCGTACGACGCCGAGCTGGCGACGTTCACCGTCAGGAACGCCGGCCGATTCTGCGATGTGGAAGTTAACCGGGACGACATCGGCGCTCAACCACTTGGCCGGCAACTGCAGTTCGTCGGCGGGACGTTCGATCGGCACAGCAACGAAGTGTCGCTGATGTTCGGTACCTCAACGCTACGGGGTATGCATCTGACGCACAGCATTCCGAACCCCATCGAGATCGATGTGACGAGCAATGCCGCAGGGGAGGATCAGGTGCTCAGGGTCGCCCATGAGGGCGGCCAGACGTTGATCATTCTGCGCCCGGCGAGCGTTCACACTTCATAATCATCGGGCAAGCCACAGGCCCAGTGCACTCGCGAGACCGAGGGCGAGGAGGCCGCCGCCGGCCACGCGGCGGAGGTCCCGGTGGCCGAGCACGAGCGCCAATGTGGATTTGAGCGCGGTGTTCGCAAGCATGCCGACAGCGATGGCGCGCGCGGCGAGAGCAACC
>Ga0105044_10002168_pt1 | contig 26719 bp, 28 predicted proteins | sample MAT01_FD_78092 | JGI IMG/M metagenome (GOLD analysis project Ga0105044, IMG submission 78092) | Freshwater microbial communities from Lake Fryxell liftoff mats and glacier meltwater in Antarctica - MAT-01 | ecosystem: Environmental > Aquatic > Freshwater > Ice > Liftoff microbial mat | place... | reverse complement strand
GTGATCGCCAAGACGATGAAAGAGAAAACACAGCTAGCTTATCCCTACCTGTTCGAGGCCAGCCCCGGCGAAATATGGATAACCACTATGGCAGACCAGATTGCGCTGAAGATAATGGAGAAAAATTTTTTTCATGATGACCATACCATATTCTTAGATAAGTGACTGAATAAATAAAAGATACTGAATTAGAAACACCACAGCGCTGTTAGTCTGATGAAAAAAGCATTACGGGTGTCTGGATGAGCAAATCAACGATATGAAGTCAACGCTATTCTTAACTATATGTTCACCGCAATCTAAAATGTAATATAATGAAAATCTCTCCTTTTCTCTTAACGGTATTGGTCCATATTTTATGTTTTTCTGAGTCCAACAGTCAGATGAATAGGCCTAAGTCACCCGAAGTCGTATATAAATTGCAGGGAAACTCAGATGGGGGGTTTGACACAATTGCCCGATGGACGATTCATGCTCTTTAAAGTTTCGGATGGCAAACTAATATCAATGACTTCTACTGATGGAAGTAACTGGGTTCATCCAAAAATTGAAATTGAGAAGGAGATTAATTTAAAAGAGTATTATAACGGGATTATAGTAGTGGACAAAGAAGGTGAACTGCACAGAATATTTCAAAAATTTCGCGCCGTACCGCAATTTGCCAATGCACCGAAGCCAAAATATCCATTTCAATACAGCGATACGTTATATGATATTTGGCACTGTAAAACGACTAATGCAAGGATAAGATGGGAACCTCCCAAAGTCATCTTTGAAGGATATACAGCAGATGTGCTGGATTTTAAACAACTCCGCAATGGCAGGTTGATATTTGCTTTTGGTTACTGGATAGAAGGAACACCCCGTTTGCCGAGAGGTGAGTTTACATCTTCGGTAATGTACTCCGATGACGGGGGAAATAAATGGAAATGGTCTGACGCAAAACTAACGTCGCCCGCTTATGAAGGTTATAACGGCAATAATTACGGGGCAATAGAAGGTGCATTTCTTGAAATGGAGAATACTGGTAATTTATATCAGTTGTTCCGCACACAAACCGGATTTCTGTATGAATCTAGTTCAACTGATAATGGCACTACCTGGACTCAGCCCAAAGCCACACGTTTTCGAATGTTCGATGGTCCCCCGCTGCTAAAAGAGCTTCCTGACAAACGGGTTTTTCTGGTATGGAATAATTGCGATAATTCTCCCAAACATAATGGCAAAGGTGTATACGGAGGCCGCGACGCCCTACACGCGGCTATTTCAGACGATTATGGCAAAACATGGAGAGGCTTCCGTGAAATACACCGGGATCCCTATCGCAATGAGACACCGCCCAAGCGGGGAGATCGGGGTACGGCCTATTCAAACTCACCGATCGGAGTAGATGGTAAGATCATGCTGATTACAGGAATGGGAAAAGACAGACGTCATATTGTTTTTATTGACCCCGCATGGTTGACAGAAAAACATCATGAAAGCGATTTTTCCAAAGGACTGGATGAATGGCATGTATTTAAGCATTTTGGCCCGGCATCGGGATGGTGGCGTGATCGTGTGGCCGGAGCAGAACTGGTACAACATCCTTCAAAGCCAAAAGCGAAAGTATTGCATATACGCAGGTCCGATGAAAAAGATCCGGATGGCGCAGTGTGGAATTTTCCCAATGGACGAAGTGGTAAGCTAAGTGTTCGTATTATGCTTAACAAAGGATTTATGGGAGGCAATATAGCTCTGACGGATCGATTTTTTAATCCTGCTGACTGTCATGGTGAACGCCTAGCCATGTTTAGCCTACCAATTAAAGCTAATGGACAAATAGGAAGCGGATCCGCCATTTCACCTGATAAATGGCATACCCTGGATTTTAAATGGGATATCGACAAAAACAATTGCGAAGTCTTCGCCGGTGGTAAGCTTGAGCTCATATTGCCGTTACGAAATAAGACATTAAACGGGTTAAGTTATCTCCGGTTGCGTTCCACCGCTACCTCGATAGACAAGGTCGGCTATTATATAGAATCAATAAAGGTTGACATTTTGGATAACCTGGCTCCCGCAGTATCTGAAAAGGAAATACTGGCAATGGAAACTGCCTACCGGACCGAACTGTCTAACCAAGAATGCCCTCTCGAAGCAATATTGAAAAAATAAATAAGAGGAAAGAACGGAACACTGAAATGTAATTTAAAGTTAAGTATGATTAAATTGTTTTTAACTGATTAGATTTAATCTTTCAGGTTGCAAGTAAAAACAGGCATCTAAAAAAAAGAATACAATGGATAGCAAGAATAACTGGAAACTTGTTCTTACTTTAGATAGCAACCGGCAAGTCGTGTCGGGAAGTACAAAAAAACTGGCCGATTCTATCCGTAGAGGTGCTGATATGAGGGTGTATACCGAGTTTCACCATAATGAACATATTGACACAAAATCAAACAACCCTGAACTTATAAAGGAAGTAGCCGATTTCAGGGTCACTTATTTACTGGAAAACCGTTGGGTAGCTGGTATTATCAATCTCCGGCAACCCATTGATCTTCCCAATGGTTTTGGACCACGCCCTTCCATGTCATTTTTCTTATACAATCAGAATGCGGACCAGGCCATAGCTCGTCCATATTTTGATGGTGAAGTGGCCATTGGTAAAAAGGGACCTGCTCCAGTTGATGACCATAGCGATATGCCAAAGTATCATCAATCCGACAATTGGGATCTGGGAACGAATGCACCCAGCAGCAATTTTGTGTATGATTTCAACACTTATAAATTTTGGGTATGCGACAATTGGGAAGAAGTTTATTCGCATACGGCAGAGGGAATTGTTGTTTCTGGTTCTATTGATAAACTAGCCAAAGGTTTTGACGAAGGGCGTGAAGTAAAATTAGGAATTATCGGGTTGTGCAATGACTTGTCACCGGATCCTGCCACAGCTATGCAACACGAAGTTTTTGTTCATTGTGGTTCCTGTTATTATTACACTGATCGTAAACAATTTATGGCTGCCTCACAGCCAGTGGTACGTATTAAACCTGACATACCGTTGCGATATAAAAGTGATGAATGGAATTTTGGGTGGTTGATGCCTCGGTCCGACGGATATGTTGCGCTATGGTTGGTCGATCCTTATTCCCTAAAGTTCAAACGTAAAGATGGTCGTTATGCATTGCGGTGGTTCGTTCGTTAAAAAAACCTTATCCCTGTCGCTGGTTTTATGTATGCAACACCAACTTCGTTATTTCTTAATAGGAAACAAGCGTTAATACAGTTAATTATGAAATTCTTGCAAAATATTTTCCAGCAAATATCTATTTCGTTATTGGTTATTTGTATTACCAGCTTGTTTGCACAGTCGCAGCAACCATTGTTTGAAACGAGGATACTTTTTGGTCAGCAATCGCACGGCTTTGTAAAAAGTGGAACACCGGTGATTGACCGCCTGGCAAGTGGTAGACTGGTGTGCGTTTTTGCAATGACGATGGACATTAATCCGAAAAAAGAAAAGTATGATATCATGTTCAGTTATTCAGATGACTATGGACTGGCTTGGTCTGCACCCGAGCTGCTTTTTAATCACGCCGATGCCAATGACCTTGATCCGAATCTTTTGGTTGACGGTGACCGTATCCTCGCATTTTCCACTACTGTGAGTAACCTGGCGAAACATCGAATTGACAGTACAGACATTTACATGCGTACCAGTGCGGATGGTTACAATTGGAGTGCAGAGGTCCTCCTTAAAAAGCCGTACAGGTATATCAGTGGTAAAATTCACCGGGGTCACCGGTTAAAAAATGGCGACCTGGTTATGGGTTACGCTTGGGATTCATATGCACAAATGGGCAAGCCTCCTGCTAATGAGGGCGAAATGGATAACCGTTCAGGGGTCTTGCGTTCGGTTGATAGAGGAAATACCTGGTCTGCCAGCGGCGATATTTATACTTCATACAAAAGAATTCTACCAAAGGCTGCCGGCGGATTATGTGAACCTGCCACTGTCGTACTTTCGGATGGAAGAATTATGGCTTTGGCCCGCACGGGTTCCGACAAACTTTACCAGAGTTGGAGCCATGATGATGGTATTAGCTGGGAGATTCCCACTCCCAGCAATTTGACAGCACACAATTCGCCAGCAGCGCTCTGGAAAATGGATGGATCGGATGTGGTGTTAGTTGCCTGGGATAATTCAGACAAAGATCGTAATCCTCTTACAGTTGCTGTGTCTGACGACGGAGGCAAAACATGGGATAAACCTCGGGAGGTCGCCCGTACGGAGGGGCTACAAGCTGCTTATCCTTCCATTTTACAGGCAAAGGACGGAACCTTTGTAATGGTTTGGCACCAGGCGATTGATGAAAACAAAGGACTGGAAGTGAGAATGGCAAGATTTAACAAAGCCTGGCTGTACCAACATCGGTAATAAAAATTTTTGAATAACCTGATTAAAAACATGTATTGAGCAACGGGTTTGATTCGGGTTTTCGGGAAATGGGTAATCCACAATGGAGTGATTTTGAGGAGAAATAGTTTTTTAAAAAAATCACAATGGTGCAAAAAGTGTTAAAAGTGAGTCAGCTAAATTTTAGCAATAAGTATAAAATGTGAATCTTTTTTGGCCCAGAAAGTAATTTAATATTAAACAAAAATTGCAACTAAAAAATGACTGCTATTAACTTAGTGTCTTGCATTAATCTTATTGCTGGCAGGTTGGTTTTCAGCAGAGTCTATTTCCTCTTTAGATTAATGGCGCTAATAAAAAAATTTATTCTGAAAAAACCACCAACCATTTCTCAATATATTACCATGGTTTAATAATAGTACATAAAGTTTTCTAACCTCTTATATAAATCTAACGATATGCATGCTATAAAACGTAACCAACTTTTTGTGGCCAGTTGTCTGGCCTTATTAGTAACGGCTCTTTCATTTGGTATCCGCGCAGGAATCCTGAATGGATTGGGTGTGGAGTTCGGTCTGGATAGGGGTGAACTGGGAACAATTACTGCAACAGCTTTCTGGGGATTTCCGCTGGCAGTTATTATAGGCGGAATGATTGTGGACATTATCGGGATGAAACGGTTGCTATTAATTGCTTTTGTTTTTCATATAGTAGGTATAATGCTTACGATTTATGCCGGCAAATTTGGAAATCCGTTTTGGTCATTATTTATTTCTACCCTATTCATAGGTATTGCAAACGGTGCGGTGGAAGCAGTCTGCAATCCGCTGGTAACATCACTTTATCCGGCAAATAAGACTACCAGGCTCAATCACTTTCATATATGGTTTCCGGGAGGCATTGTGTTAGGAACGTTGATTGTTTTCTTTTTTGAAAAAATCGCCATAGGTTGGCAAATACAAATGGCGATGATGATCTTGCCGACCCTTATTTATGGATTTCTTTTTTCAAAACTTCATTTCCCCGTTACGGAAAGAGTTGCAAGTGGCGTTTCAACCGCTGAAATGTATAAGTCACTGACGAAACCATTATTTATTTTCATGATTATTTGCATGTTTGGAACGGCTATTACAGAATTGTTCACGGGGCAGTGGATTGATGTGTTACTTAGAAACGTTTCTGACAATGCTATATTAATTCTTACCGTATCCACCGGTGTTATGGCATTGGGAAGAGCCTTTGCCGGGCCCATTGTTCATAAGTTTGCACCGCAAGGCGTTCTGTTAATGTCATCCATTCTTGCTACCATCGGTCTTTACCTGCTCGGTAATACATCAGGTAATATGCTGTTCGTAGCTGCGCTTGTTTTTGGAATGGGAGTTTGCTATTTTTGGCCAACCATACTGGGATTTGTTTCTGAATATTTACCAAAAACAGGAGCCGTTGGAATTAATTTAATAAGTGGTGCAGGTATGTTTGCCGTTTCACTGTACATGATATTTATGGGAGGGGTTTATGACAAACTCGTTGCGGCTAAACTTCCAGCTGGTGCTGATCTCAAATTGTATAATTTGGCAAATGCAAGCACAGAAATGAGCTTGGACCTTGCTGAAGCCAACAAAGCGGCTGGACCTGAAATTATTAATACTACATTAGTTATTCCCATCATATTAATTGCCGCATTTACCGGGTTGTTTATTTATATGAGAAATAAAAAGAAAGTGATTTTGACAACTTCACCGCAGGCATAAACAGCAATACATGCTGTATCAGAAAAACCGTCGCAAAACAAAACGCAAAGAAAAAAAGCTGCGAAAACAACTATTAAAAAACCTGTTGCGGCTGTTGCCGGGGCAGGATGAGTTACAACAAAAACAGCAGTTTGCATTTAGTAATAAGGAAAATAAACTGCTCAAAGCAATCCACACTGTATACGAAGAACAGCATGAGTTCTTGTATGGAAATACAACTACAGTACCCGGCTGTATTGTATCACTTCATTAGCCATATATACCCCATTGTACGGGGCAAAGAAACCAAAGCCGTAGAATTTGGAGCTAAAGTACATAAGGTAATGGTAACCAGCATTAGTTTTATTGAACACCTGAGCTACGAAAATTTTAATGAAGGCAGAAGATTGAAACAAAGTAAAGCCTTCCATCAAAAACATTTTGGCAAACTCTTCCAGTTAGGTGCTGATGCTATTTAGGCACCAATGAAAACCGGCGTTACAGCAGCAAGCTGGGTATAGCCACCAGTTTTGTACCAAAAGGAAAAGAAGGAAAACTTGGCGAACAAAAGAAAACAATGCGTTCCTCCTTATCTGTAGAAAGAGCAACGGTATTAGAAGGTAGTTTTGGTAATGAAAAAAATCAGTACCTACTCAATAAAATAAAAGCCAGAACACAAGCCACCGAAACAGCCTGAATATTTTTTGGAATGATGACCGCCAATGCCTTTATCATAGTAAATGGATAGCAGAAAAATAAAAAACGACAACTGCCATGATTATTTTATAGCCCAATTGCAAACCGAACTAAATATACAAGATGAAACTTCATGCTCCTGTTCGTAAAAATAGCATTACATCGCCTCAAAACACATAAACTAACTCCGGGTAAATTATTAATGCAGTATCAAAATCTTTTATACTGGATTAATAAAAGAATTATCGGAATGACCCTATTTTTGTGGAAATGGAAAATCATAATTCAGGCTATCCAATGCCTGGTCAATATGTTTTTTGTTTCTTGCGCCAATCAGTACAGAATCTATCCCTTTCTGACGTAAAGCCCATGAAAGTGCTAAATGAGTGGCCGGTAGCCCGGTGCGCCGGGAAATAGCAAGTAGTTCTTTCAGTCGCCGATAAGGCAGTTGCTGGAAATAAATCTCTATATGCTCCGGAATTACAGAGAACCTTGTTCCTTCTTTTATTTCATCCTGGTATTTACCACTGAGAAATCCTGCGCCAAGAGGACTGTAGGTTACAATGTTGATGTCATTCCGCTTGCAAATTTCAGAAAGTTCCGGATAGATGTCCCGTATGGCATAATTATTATTGTTTTGCATAAAACGGAAAGGAATAAAATGATTTTCCGTTTGTATATCAATTGCATTTTGCAATTCTTCAGCTGTAAAATTGCTGGCGCCGATCAATTTCACCTTGTTGTCATTCACGAGTGTGGTTAATGCATCCTGAACTTCCAGGTTATTGACGGACGGATGCCATTGATGAACGTAAAGTACATCGACGTAACTAATTTTCAGTCGTTCCAGGCTAAGCTTCACGGAATTGATGATACTGTCCTTGCCGAAAGGAGGTGAAATTTTGGAGCTTATAATTAGTGAATTATTTAAGGGTTGGCTCCTATACAGCCATTCTCCCAAAATAGATTCTGAAGCTCCATTGCTATAAGAAGGAGCAGTATCTAGATGTGTGATACCACTGTCCACCGCATAATCCAATATCTCCCATGAATCATGCTTACTGATTTCTCTCCCAAAAGTTACACAACCTAGTCCAATATTACTGATGTCCTTGATTAATGAATGTATATATTTTTTTTGCATTAAACTTTCTAAATAGGCAGTATTGGATGTCTCCTTGTTACTGTAATCGTATTGCTGGCTTGGCTTGACATGCCCGGATTTATATTTGATCAATATACATTGAAAGATGGCTTCGCATAGTATTGCTGAATTCCTCAGGAGTTCCTTTCTTTAAAATCGTTAGCAGATGACGGTGCGTAACTGTATCTTTTTTTCCAGTCTTGTTTGGCTTTTGAAAGCTGTTATAAACGTAATCGAATATAGGAAGCAGCGTTTTTTGAAACCGTTGAATGGTAGTGTTTCCCGAAATTTTATATAACATGGAGTGGAATTCAACATCCAGTCGAATCAGTTCTACTTTGTTAGTTGTTTTTTCTTCCGTGATTACGATTGCTTCAAGTTTTTCAAGACTTGTCTGGGTTTTTCTCAAGAATAAAATATCTGCAATTCCTATCTCCAGCACGAGTCTCATTTCGAAAATATCCTTCATTGATGCATGATCCAGCAGATTTATATGCAAAACCCTGTGCATGTTTTTCAGAAAATCCGGTTGCGAAATAACCATGCCCCTGTTTTTGCGTGATTCTATTATACCAAGTGTTTTGAACCTGGAAAGCGCTTCACGGATAGCTGTCCTGCTAACGCCCATCTCCTTAGCTAGCTCCATTTCTTTAGGAAGAGGATGACCGGGAAGAAAATTTTCGCTTTTAAAATATTCCTGCAGTGAATTTTCTATTTTATCTACCTGCGTAAGATTTTCAATTGGCCGCAATTTTGTGCGAGAAGAATTATTCATATTAGGTTGTTGTTAAACTGTAAATATAAGTACTACATATTAAAAACATAGCATCCATTTTAATGACTTTATCGAAATAAACGCTTAAATTTGATATTTGAAATATGTCTTACATAAGTATGCGCCAGGATTTGCTGAATTATACAGGTCCGGCATAGTAAAGTGACAGGCATATTGGAAAAATAAACCTAAGGTAAGTTGAGTCGGGGAGACAAGATAATTAAATTAATAAACTCGTCAAAAGATAGATCCATCAAAGAGGGTGTTGTCAGGAATCGCTCTCAGGAATTTCCGTCTTACATCCTGTTCCCGCTACGTTTAAGGAATCTCAAGCAATGTCAAAACTTTTCAAAACATACCAAATTAATTCAGGGACTCCGGGACCTCATGTTCTTATAACTGCAGGGGTTCACGGCGATGAATATGAGCCAATAATGGCAGCGGGTAAACTTGTTGACGAAATTAAAACGGTGCTTCGAAATGGAAAAGTAACCATTGTTCCGGTTGTAAATGTCTCTGCTTACAAATTGAAAAACCGATGCGGAGATGATGGTTTGGATCTCGCAAGAACCTGTCCGGGAAATGCGGAAGGGACAGTCACAGAGCAGGTTGCTTTCCATATAAGTGATCTGATAAGAAAAGCGGACTACTATATAGATCTGCATACAGGCGGAAAGACCCTTGATATATTTCCTTTGGCGGGATATATGTTACACAACTCTGAGAAGGTTTTAAACGATCAGCGAAAAATGGCGGAAGCATTCGGACTTCCGCTGATCTGGGGAACGGAAAAATCTGCTGAAGGACGAACACTTTCGGTAGCAAGAGATGTGAATGTGCCGGCGATATATGTAGAGTATGGCGGACCTGAACCCGTCTCTGAAAATATCATAAAAGAATACATAGAGGGATGTTTAAACGTGCTGGCCAGTTTTTCCCTTTTGGGTTCCCGCAAACTGAGCAGAAAGAAATTTTTATACTGGGTCGAGGATCATCGTATCAATAGCGGACATCTTCAATCTAAAAATCCCGCACCGGTCGGAGGCATATTCGTGCCTGCAGTTAAGCCAGGAAGCATGATAAGAAGCGGAGAACTTTGGGGTGTAATTGAAAACTCCATAAGTGAACAAACAGAGATAAGAGCGAATACTGACGGCTTTGTGTTGTTGACCCGTGTAAAGGGATATGTGAATAAGGATGATTCCCTTGGAGGCTCACTTCCTCTCGCTGAACTCGGTAAAATAACTATTAATGAATACTGCTAAAGTTGCAATAATAACAGGCGCATCTGCCGGTATCGGCCGTGCGGTTGCTATTAAATATGCAGAGCAAAAATTTAATCTGACTCTTGTTGCACGGAGCAATGAAGAACTTGTAAAACTAGCCGGGGAACTGGTCGATGATTATCATATTCATTGTATTGTCTGTGAAGGAAACCTTAATGATAAGGAATTTCTTCGTTCTATCATAGATAAAACCGTAGAAAAATGGGGAGTTATTGATGTCCTTGTAAATAACGCAGCATGGAGGTCTATAGAGACTATGAGGACGATGACATTTGAAAACTGGGAGCAAACGATTGGTATTTGCCTGACAGCGCCTGCATTTCTTGCAAAATGGACAGCTGAGGTCATGGAGAAAAACGGCAAAGGAACAATCATCAATGTATCGAGTGTTATGGCTGCACGTGCAGGGGGAAACAGTCCCGCCTATGTTGCTTCGAAAGGCGCTATTGAAAGCCTCACCTACGAGCTGGCAGTAACTTACGGACGAAGTTCGATTCGTGTGGTATGTGTTCAACCAGGTAATGTCGAAACAAATATGAGCAATGATTATACGAATCCTCAGGGTAGAAATATCAGCAGTAAACTGGCGGAGCATGTAGCCGATCTTACGCCTCTTTCAAGGGTAGGTCAACCTGTTGAAATTGCTGAAGCCATATACTGGCTCAGTACAGACAGCGCCTCCTTTATTACTGGGACCACCTTGCTGATAGACGGAGGTCTGAGTCATAATTTCAATGCTTATTCCATGAAACGAGTGCAATTCCCAAAAGAATTTTGAGATCCATTTGGAAATATCAACACCTTCTTCCCTGCATTCCAGGCGATCACAGGATATTGCTTGGTGAAGGAGAGACTCCGCTAATCAAATCAAAGGCGATTGGGAAACAACTGGGAGTGCCTGAACTGTATTTTAAGTTGGAAAACCTCAACCCCAGCGGATCATACAAGGATCGTTTTGCAGCTATGTTTATCAGCCTGCTGAAAAGCAGGTCAATTCCAATATGCCTCGCCACATCCAGCGGCAACACTGGTGCGGCGCTTGCTGCTTATTGCGCCGCGGCAAAAATCAAATGTATACTTGCTATTGTAGACGGGGCCCCTTTGGCCAAGATCAAACAGATGCAGTTATATGGCGCTTCCACTTATATGATCAAAGACTTTGGAAAGGACATGAATGTTACAAAGGATGTTTTTAATTTTCTCGAAGCGACCGCTGATTCATTGGGTATTCCGTTACCAATAAGTGCGTATCATTATTGCGGCGAGGGGATGATGGGTGTGCAAACTATTTCATATGAATTGATGGAAGAAGAAAATTCCATTGATCATATATTCTTGCCTGCAGGCGGGGGGGGATTGACTTTGGCCGTTGCAAAAGGGGTTCAGCTATTTGCCGCAAAGAACCCAGGGTCTGTCATTCCAAAAGTAAATTGTGTTCAACCGGTGGGAAACGATACGATTGCAACCGCGTTAAGAAATAAAACGGGAAAGGCAATTGCTGTACCCTATTCAGCTACTGAAATAAGCGGCCTGCAGGTTCCTAATGTTTTAGATGGTGATGCTGTGATAAAAGAATGTAGTGGATTAAACGGAAACGGGTATGTGGTCCCAGACCCATTGGTCTTTGAATTTCAAAGAAGCCTGGCATTACAGGAAGGAATATTCTGCGAACCCGCTGCGGCTGTACCATTGGCAGGACTTGCAATAGCTGTGGAAAAAAAAGAAGTTACATCGGAAGAAAAGGTTGTGTGCATAATAACAGGTAGTGGATTTAAAGATATGGCAAGTGTAGACGAACATTACCAACTTTCACAGCCGCAGAGACTCAGGAATGTTTATTCACTAAAAGAAGAACTTAAAAAATTTATATAAACTTTATCATGAATAAGAGTAGCAACAATCACGAAAAATCTTTCCAGGGTTTATGGCCTGCTTTATTCACGCCTGTTAACCACAAAGGAAAACTCAATAGCAAAGAGCTGGAAAAACTCATTGAACTACAGATCAAGGAAGGGGTTGATGGATTCTATCTCCTCGGTTCAACAGGCCAGGGATTTCTTTTCAATGAGAAGGAAAGAATGAGAATAGCTGAGGAATCTATTGCAATAATAAATGGACGCCTTCCGGTAATGGTACATGTTGGTGCTTTGAATACCGAAGAATCAGTTCGTCTCGCAAAACATGCTGTAAAAGTAGGATCTGATGCTGTCTCTTCAGTCGGACCGATTTATTACAATGCAACGGTTCCAATGGCTTTAGAGCATTACCGCAGGATTGCAACAGCAACGGATCGTCCATTCTTTCCCTACCAGTTAGGAAATTTTAAAACAACGGATGAATTCATCGCAGGACTAATTGAAATTCCTAACATAGGTGGCATGAAACTTACAACCGGTGACCTTTTGGAGATATCTTCAATTTACCAGAAGGGAAGAAAAGACTGGAGCTTGTTTAGTGGAGCAGATGAATTGTTGTGTCATGCAGCTCTTTGCGGAACAGCCGGAGCAATCGGTACCTCCTATAATCTCATCGGCAATACGTGCAAAGAAATCCGACGAAGCTTTCTAGAGGGAGAAGTTAAAGTGGGAGCGGAATTTATGCTTTTTCTGCAAAAAGTTATTGAAGAAGTACTGCCAGTGATATGGACTTTTTTCCAGAGGGCAATGATCCTGCGCCATGGAATTGATATTGGGAACCCAAAATCTCCATTGCTGGCCGCCGAATTACCGTTTGGTGATGAAAAGGTAATGGAAATGGTGAACAAGCTAGAAAGCTATAAGGATCGTTTAGTGGGAGTAACCGCAAGATAAACGATCGTTGCAGCAAGCAAATCAAGTGTGGTTTAGCTGGTAATATCATACATGCCCACCACTAATTAAAAAATGGAAGTTGGGATGCTTAGAATGGTCCACGTCTTTTAATACATTAACATATAGTTTATGTCAAAATTCAATGTTATCGAGGGGCCTTCGATCCCCAGAAGTTCGTTACCTTTTTCCGCAGCCACCCTGGCCGGGGATTTTGTATTTGTTTCAGGGCAGGCATCGGTGGATAAGAATGGAAATATTGTTAAAGGTACTTTTGAAGAGGAGTGCAGAAGATCATTTGAAAATGTAAAGGCGATACTGACAGCTGCCGAGCTTACATTCAAGGATGTGGTACAGGTTCGTAACTATGTTGGCGCACAAGAAAACTTGGCCTCTTTCAATCAGATATACCGAGAGTATTTTTCAGAACCTTTTCCTGCACGAACAACCATTATGGGGTGTCTCGGTGATCTTTTGAAATTTGAAGTGGATGTCGTTGCTTATTCTAAAAGATAATAGGATGCTGGTAAGGATTGCGCTGTTTGGAATCTATCATGAGTCAAATACATTCATTGACAAGCCAACTACTATAGATGACTTCAGGAAAGGGCATTGGATGAAAGGAAATGATATTTTGGAAGAGTACAGGAATTCATTTAATGAAATAGGCGGGATGATAGAAGCGTTGGCGAAGGAGAATGTTGAGATTGTTCCGGTATCATTTGCAGAAGCCACACCTGGGGGAATCGTTTCAGCACAAGCCTATGAGCTGTTATTAGATCAATTAATACAAGAGTTATCAGTTATTCTTCCTGTTGATGGATGTATTATTGCATTACATGGTGCCGCGGTGAGCGAAAAGCATACAGATATGGATGGGCATTGGTTAAGTGTAATTCGAGCACTTGTAGGAGACAATATTCCTATTGTAGGTACGCTGGATCCACACGCCAATGTAAGTGAAAAGATGGTGGCCGCTACGAATGCACTGTTTTCTTATAAGACAAATCCTCATATTGATCAAAGGGAGACCGGAAAAAAGGCAGCGTCAATGCTTCTTAAGATAATCAGCGGGGAAACTCAACCTGTTCAATATTTGTATCAATCCCCTGTTGCTATTAGCATTGAACAACAGCATACAGATAGCGAACCCTGCATAAGTATGTATAAGTATGCCGATTCACTTATCTCCCAGGGAGAATTACTGCATATCAGCATCAACCTTGGTTTTCCTTATGCGGACGTAGAAGAAATGGGGACATCTTTTATCGTTTTACAAAATGGAAAGATCAATAAAGATGATACCACCGGCCATAAGTTGAATACTTATATGAAGGCAAATAAAGATAAATTCGTAGGAACACGAAAAACGATAAATGAAGTATTACCGCTGATAAAAAATAGTCCTAAGCCTATTCTTTTATTGGATATGGGTGACAATATCGGTGGAGGTGCGCCTGGGAACAGTTTACATCTGCTCAAAGTTTTTGAAGAGGTCCGGATATTCAAAACTTTATTCTGTATTTACGCACCTGAAGCAATTCAATCCTTGGAGAATCAATCAGGGGAGGCTTTTGATCTATCACTAAATGATAATACAGGCATATGTTTAATAGTTTCGATAAATAAGATTTATGTTGGGAAGGGAAAGTTTGCTGAGACTAACCCAAGACATGGTGGTCAGGTTCACTATGATATGGGCACTATCGCCATAGTACAATCTGAAAGTGGAAACACGATAATGCTTATGTCAAATAGAGTACCCCCCTTCAGTCTGCAACAAATTACTGCTTTTGATTTGAGACCTGAAAACTTTGATGTTGTAGTGGCTAAAGGTGTAATAGCACCAATAGCCGCCTATGGGTCAGTTTGCAAAACGATTTTCCAGGTAGACACGCCCGGTAAAACGCAGATAAACATGACAAGCTTTCCTTACTTGAACCGTCGGAAACCGTTGTTTCCTTTTGAGGATATTGAATGAATAGGATAAATCAAATAAACGAAGTTTATGGCGGAAATATTTTCTTAATTGATTGCAATGAAAGTAGAAAATTATAAAATGATCTCGTTAGAACATTATACCGAAGGTCCTGCGATGGACAAAGAGGGTAATGTGTATTGCACAACATTAAATGGGGGAAATATACTGAAGATTGATAGGGATGAAAAATACACAATCTGGGGTCGGTCGGCATGCCCGAATGGTCAGATTATTCTTTCCAACGGAGATCATCTATTTTGCGACAGCCAACAGTCCTCAATTCTAAGATACAATAGCCAGGGTAGTTTTCTTAGAAATGAAATATTTCAATCGTGCAATGGAAAGAAAGTTTTTGTGCCCAACGACCTGATAGCAGACAGGACGGACGGAATTTATTTTACTGATTCTATAAGGAAAGAAGGGAAAGTAGGTTATCGGTCGAATACAGGGAAAGAATATATTGTTGCGATGGGCCTTGATTATCCCAATGGTTTGGCATTGTCGTCAGATGAAAGGGTATTATTTGTTGCCGAAAGTTATAAGAACAGAATCATTGCAATTAAACTCGAATGTCCCGGTATAGCAGCTGGTGAAATTGAAGTAATCGCAGAGTTGCCCCGGCATAGTTCCGGAAAGGCAGCATTTAATTTACCGGATGGTATTGCATTAGACAGCAACAATCAATTGTGGATTGCACATTATGGTATGCAGGCAGTCCAGGTGATAAACATGGATGGGGAACTAATTAACTCAATAAGAATGCCGTTTCCGTTGGTTAGTAATGTTTTTTTTTCAACAATCAATTATTTAGAAGCGATTGTAACCGGTGGTTATGATGAACCCGGACCAGGGGCCATCTGTAGGCTTACCATGAAGTAATCCGATAATTGCTAAACCTTATACAGTACAGGTTACAAATACACTTTGCCTGCACAGGGAATAGGAAGAAATTATACATTGCAAGCTGCTACTGAACAAGTGTATCTTTCTTGATTTTCGCTCACAATAATATTTAGCTATTTGTGGTTAATGCCGGAAGGTAAATACGGTATCAGCGGTGCCTTTATTTGTTATACAAGTGTAAGAAGGTAAACCAGAAACTCGTTCTGCAAAAGGCGCCAGGACACACTGCAACGCTTTTCATTATGACAATTAATTTTCTGAAATCGATTTTTTGTTTTAACATTGTACATAAGTAGTACATATTATTTTGAAACGCAGAAATAGTAAGGATGAAATTATATAAAAGGGGTACTATCGGTATTTAAACAATTCTTATAGCATAAAGAATCGCTGTTAAAATATATTTCGATGGAAAGAATAAATTATTCCTGTTCTGCCTCGTTGCTTGAAAGGTCGAAGAAAGTGTTGGCAGGAGGCGTTTCGTCAGAATTCAGGAAGTATAATCATCCTCATGCTATTTTTTATACTCATGGTAACGGTAGTCGAATATATGATGCCGACGGAAATGAATACCTTGATTTTACACTTAGTCAGGGGCCGTTAATTCTGGGTCACTCACATCCTCATGTTTTGAAAAGTATACAGGAGTATTCTTCAAAAGGGCAGCTTTTTGCAGGTCAGCATATTAAAGAAATTGAATTAGCGGAGAAGCTCAATAAATTAATTCCTTCTGCCGAATTAATGCGTTTTTGTCTCGATGGTTCGGAAGCTGTGCAAACAGCTTTCCGGGTTGCGAGAGCAAAAACCGGGAGAAAAAAATTCCTTCGTTTCGAAGGACATTATCATGGTTGGCTTGATAATGTTGCCTGGGGCATATCAGCACCCTCAGTGGAAGCATTAGGCAGCCGCGAAGCACCTGAGGCGTATCCCTGGACGCAAGGGTTACCTGATAATAGCAGGGAAGAATTTATTATCCTTCCATGGAATGACCTTGAGCTGCTGAGAAAAACTATTGCAGGCGGTTATAATGAAATAGCGGGTATCATTACCGAGCCAGTGATGTGTAACAACGGATGTATACTTCCACAAGATGGATTCCTTCAGGGTTTAAGAGATATATGTAATGAGTATAAAATTGCTTTAATCTTTGATGAGGTTATTACCGGGTTTCGGCTATCACTCGGAGGGGCACAGCAATATTTTGGAATCACACCTGATATTTCAATTTTTGCAAAGGCCATGGCAAGCGGTTATCCAATAAGCGCTATTGCAGGCAAAAAAGAATGGATGAGTGTAATTGAAAGTTCAAAAGTCATTCATGCGGGTACCATGAACTCAGGCAATGCCACCGTAGCCGCTGCACTGGCAACTATTGAAACTCTCGAAACGGAACAGCCTTATGAGCGCTTATTCCACTTGGGGCAGAAACTGATGATTGGGTTAACGTCCGCAGCTTCAGCAAGTGGTCAAAACCTGCTTGTGCAGGGGCCTGGCCCAATGTTTAATATCGGGTTTACCAATTTAAAAGTGGTAAAAGATTACCGGGACACATTGACTTTTGATAAAACTAAGCTGGGGAAATTTATTGCTGGCATGCATGACCGCCAGATCAGGATTATTGGCAGAGGATTATGGTACATTAGCACGGTTCACAAAGAAGAGGATATTGATCGTGCCATTGACGTAGCAGGCGAGGTTCTAAATACAATATAATTTTATGATCTCGCTCATTTCAAATTTCAATAAGAAGTATTAGCAACGGATGTAGTTTTTAAAGAAGGTATACGGTAAAGAGCAGAAGCAGGCTTTGATAAAATATATAATTCGTTTGGAGAAGAGCAGGCAGTCGCAGTCGAACAATTTCTAGCCAGACATTTATTTTTAATAAACGGATTCAATAACCAGCATCTTTAATTATTAATTTATATGGGTGATTTACAGATCAAGAAAATGCCGGAGAAGTATGATGTTATCATCGTAGGCTCTGGTGCAGGCGGGGGAATGGCTGGATATGTGCTTGCAAATGCCGGTATAAAAGTATTGATGCTTGAAGCAGGGCCATACTTTGATCCCGCCATACACTCAAAGCAAATGCAATGGTCATGGCAATCACCGCGAAGAGGGGCTTCTACAACTAGGGCATTCGGCGATTTTGATGCTGCTTTTGGTGGATGGCAAATAGACGGGGAACCTTACACATTGAAAGACGATACTAAATTTACATGGTTTCGTTCACAAATGCTTGGAGGCCGCACTAATCATTGGGGAAGGATATCTCTTCGTATGGGCCCCCACGATTTCAAAGGAAAGGCTTTTGATGGTGCAACTGATGATTGGCCTATTAGCTATGATGATGTTAAGCCCTTTTATGATAAAGTAGATCGCTTAATTGGTATATATGGTAGTATAGAAGGACTTGAAAATGACCCCGACGGTATATTTCTTCCACCTCCCAAGCCCCGGCTTAATGAAATACTTATAACACAAGGAGCAAAAAAAGCGGGAGTAAAAGTAATTCCGGGAAGAGGTTCTGTCCTCACGGAAGCCTTGCCAGGAAACAAGAGCCGAGGGGCCTGTTTTTTTTGCGGACAGTGCAGCAGGGCCTGCAAAGTATATGGAGATTTCTCCTCCTCTTCGTGTCTTGTAATTCCGGCAATTAAAACCGGAAATCTCAAATTGATTTCTAATGCAATGGTTCGTGAAGTCATTGTTGGAAAGGACGGCTTGGCTAAAGGTGTCTCCTATATTAATAAGGAAGATATGATGGAGTATCAGGTAAACGGGGGGATAGTTATACTTGGCGCAAGTGCTTGCGGATCTGCTAGGATACTACTTAATTCCAGATCCGCCACACACTCCAATGGTTTGGCAAACAGCAGTGGAATAGTTGGTAAATATTTGCATGACTCTACTGGCTCGGCTATGTCAGGTTTTCTGCCTCAGTTAATGGATAGAAAAAGATATAACGAGGACGGAGTAGGTAGCGCCCAAATACTTTCTCCATGGGTTCTTGACAATAGAAAGCTGGATTTTCCGCGTGGTTATCACATTGAATACAGCGGTGGCATGCGTATGCCATCTTATGGATTCGGATCAGGCGTTCCTATAATAAATGGATTGGTACCTGGTCGTGATGGAAAGGTAAAGGATGCTGGAGGTTTTGGCCAATCGTTAAAAGATGATTATCGTCGTTTTTACGGAGCTAATATTGGAATGGCCGGGAGGGGAATGGCAATTGCCCGTGAGTCTAATTATTGCGAAATTGATCCAAATGTTGTTGACAAATTTGGTATCCCTGTATTGCGATTTAATTATAAATGGAGCGATGCAGAAATTAAACAAGCCAAGCATATGCAAGAAACATTTGAGTCTATCATGCATGCCATGGGGGCAGTCGTTACCTCCAAAGCAAAAGGTAAGGAAGACAATTATGGGCTTCGTACACCTGGTGATATTATTCACGAAGTAGGGACTGCAAGGATGGGAAATGACCCTAAAACATCGGCTTTGAATAAGTGGTGTCAGGCACATGATTGTAAGAATTTATTTGTTACAGATGGTGCCTCTTTTGTTCAACAGGGAGATAAAAATCCTACATGGACAATTCTGGCTCTCTCTATGAGAACAGCAGAATACATCATAGATCAAAAATCAAAGAAAAATATCTAACCATGAATAGGAGAGAATCTTTAAAGGCGTTTGGAGCAATAACAGTAAGTACCGGGTTATTACTTGGAGGTTGTAATACCGAGGGTAAAAAATCAACTTCTATAGCTACGGGGCATCCGGATGACACAGTAATGGATGAGCTGGAAGATTTTGAAAGAGAACGTTTGAAAAAACTTAATAGTGAACCTGCTTTTTTTAATGAGCACGAACGGATTACCCTTATAGTTCTTGCGGATATTATAATTCCCAAGGATGATGTATCGGGCAGCGCTTCGGATGCAAACGTTATAGATTTCATTGAATTCATTGTAAAGGATATACCGGAACACAAGAATCCGATGCGGGGAGGATTAAGATGGCTTGATGTGCAATGTTTGAATCGTTATGAGCAACCTTTTAGAAAGTGTTCTGTAAAGCAACAATTGGAAATGGTAGGGGACATAGCCTATCCTTTAAAAGCCAAACCTGAAATGCACCAGGGTGCGGTTTTCTTTAGTCGAATACGGGAACTTACAGCCAGTGGCTTCTATACCAGTAAAATTGGAATAAAGGATATTGGCTATGTGGGAAATGTTGCTAATAAATGGGAAGGAGTACCAGCGGAAGTATTGGCTCAATATGGCCTTAATGATATTTAGCATAGCCCGATCATCAAGAATGAAACGATAATATCCATTCGGTATCTTATAGAAAAACTAAGCAATGGAGAGTATGAGTTCGTAGTATCCGGGTTGGCGTTAACCAAAAGTAGTGTATGAAAAAAAACAGTTTATTTTTTACGGTGGCTGTTATCCTAATAGCCTGTTCAAATCCAAAAGAAGCGGAAACTGATGATGACTGGATCAGCCTGTTTGATGGCAAATCTCTTGATGGGTGGAAGGCGAGTGAAGAGCCGGGTACGTTTTCAATAGAAAATGGTTGTATTAAAGTAGCAGGCCCACGTTCACATTTATATTATGAGGGAACAGTAATGAATCATGATTTTAAAAATTTTGAGCTAAAGGCACGGGTAATGACAAGACCGGGATCTAATTCGGGTATATATTTTCATACAGCATACCAGGAGAGCAATTTCCCGGACAAAGGATTTGAAGCGCAGATAAATAATTCTCACAGTGATTGGAGAAGAACGGGCTGTTTATATGATATCAAGGATTTTGGGGAACTGTATGTCAGTGATGGCGTATGGTTTACTGAAACTATTCTTGTAAAAGGTAAACATGTTATAATCAGTATAGATAATAAAAAAGTGCTGGATTGGATACAGCCAGATGATTACGTCCCGCCAAAAAACCATTCTGGGAGAATTATTTCCAGCGGCACTTTTGCGCTGCAGGGTCACGATCCCGCAAGAACAGTATTTTTCAAGGATATTATGGTAAAGCCATTACCCGATTGATTTTACGTATCGCTGTACGGTACAGTTTTCGGTTGAGATGATAAACTCATTTTTTAATTCAAAACATTCTCATATAGAGAGTTGGTATTCTTTAATCAGATCAAATATAAACTTGTAAAAATTATGAAGCCGATAGTCCAGATTTCTCTTGATCTTACAAATATTGAAGAAGCACTGGAAACCGCTGCTATGGCAATGCGTGCAGGCGTTGATTGGCTGGAAGCAGGAACGCCGCTTATTTTGGCAGAAGGACTACATGGAGTAAGGAAGTTAAGGGAGAATTTTCCTGGTGTTCCTATTGTCGCCGACCTTAAGACCATGGATGGAGGTTATCTCGAAGCAGAAATGATGGCAAAGGCGGGTGCGACACATGTTGTTGTCATGGCAAGAGCTCATGAAGAAACCATTAAATGTGTAGTAAATGCCGGTAAAGATTTTGGGATAAAAGTAATGGGAGACAATCTTGGATGCGAAGATATGATAGCAGCTGCTAAATGGCTGGAGGACTTGGGTTGTGATTTTATAATACATCATATAGGCTATGATGAGCGCCGGGGTATAGCCGCAAGAGGTCAGCGAATGCCTAACCCGCTTGATCAACTCCGGGAAGTAGTACAAGCCGTAAAAATTCCTGTACAAGCGGTTGGTGGCCTCACCTTAGAGCAGGCTATTAAATGCCCTGAATATGGAGCTCCTTTAGTTGTGCTGGGAGCACCGCTCACAATTGATGGTGATAGTTTTAAAACAGCAGGTGGTGATCTTGAAAGTTCACTACGCCTGATCTGTGATAAAATCCATGCATTTACATAAAATTTAAAAGTAATATCAACTATGAAATCTTCCGCTGTAGTAAATTATGGTCCTGAAAAAGGCTCGGTTGAGATCCGTGAAATTAGTAAGCCTACAATTGGTGAGGAGGATGTATTACTCGAAGTTTCCAATGTCGGGGTTTGTGGAAGTGACCTGCATCAATGGACAGCTGATCATAGCTGGACAGTAAATTATCCTGTAATACTTGGACATGAATTTGGAGGTCACGTAGTTGAAAAAGGAAAAAAGGTAACGAGCTGGAATGAAGGAGACAGAGTAGTAAGTGAAACTGCCGCTGTTATAGATCTTTACAACCCAATGTCAAAGATCGGTTTGTATAATCTTGATCCGTCACGGAAAGGATTTGGATATGGAGTAAATGGTGCCATGACACGTTTTGTACGTGTGCCTGCCCGATGCTTACATAAAGTACCCGATCAGATTCCATTTGAACACGCCTGTCTAACTGAACCATGCTGTGTCGCTTACAGTGCTGTTGTTGAAAATACTGGCATTAAGCCAGGTGACCGTGTCATAGTACTTGGTCCTGGCACAATAGGAATTTTATGTGCCGCTGTCGCCAGGTTATGCGGTGCGCAGGTAGCTATCGTTGGATTAGAAACAGACAAGCATCGGCTAAATATTGCAAAGCAGTATGGATGTGAAACGATTATAGGTGACGCCACAGATTGGGCTCTTCAGCGTGATGGTCTTGGAGCAGATTGCGTGATAGATGCTGCAGGGGCCAGCATCACTTTGAAGATCGCTATGCAACTCGTAAGACCTAATGGAAAAATTACAAAAGTTGGATGGGGCCCTCAGCCATTAGGATTTTCCCTTGACCCACTGGTTCAGAAAAATATAAGACTTCAGGGCAGCTTCAGTCATAACTGGCCGATGTGGGAACGGGTTATCTCATTAATGGCAAGTGGGCAGTTAGATGTAAAACCTATTATCGGAGGTGTATGGCCTATTACCGAATGGCATACAGCATTTGAAAAAATGCATAAAGGCGAAGTTGTCAAGAGTATACTTAAACCAGTGTAAACATGCGTTTGCAAAACAAAGTAATAATTGTTACAGGCAGTACAACAGGTATTGGAAAAGCTATTGCGCTACGATGTGTTGCCGAAGGGGCACGGGTGGTAATTCATGGACTCGAAGAGAATTGGGGAAATTCAGTAATAGCTGACCTAGGTAAGGACAAAGCCGTACTACATATAGAAGATATTAGCCGTGAAGGTGCTTCGGAACGGCTTGTTGACCTAGCAATACGATCCTTTGGAAAACTAGACGCTATTGTTAATAATGCAGCAATGATTGTTTCATCCAATATTCATACAACCGACCGGTCATTTATACAAAAAGTATTGGAAGTAAATACCATCGCCCCATTTGAACTCATCAAAGCAGGCTTACATCATCTCACCGAACAGCATGGCTGTGTATTAAATATCGGGTCCGTAAATGCATGGAGCGGTGAACCCGGTCTTTTTGCTTACAGTGTTTCAAAAGGTGCATTAATGACGATGACTCGAAACCTGGGGGATACTTTACACCGTGAAAACGGCGTACGAGTCAACCAGATTAACCCCGGTTGGGTACTCACCGAAACGGAGAAACAACGAAAAAAAGATCAGGGCTTGCCGGAAGACTGGTATAAAGACCTTCCCTCGGTATATGCGCCGTCAGGTCGTATTATATTACCCGCAGAAATTGCAGCGGCCGCTGTTTACTGGATCGCCGACGAAAGTGGCCCCATAAGTGGCCAGGTTGTAGACCTGGAGCAACACCCTTTTATCGGACGTAATCCGCCAAAGGATATATCAACAATTACAACATCAAAATAATATAAGTTTCTTATGCCCAGGTTAGCCGTATTCCCAAAAGCTTTTATGAATGCTTTGTGTAAAGATGGTACAATGCGGGTATCCGAATGGATAGACCTGGCGGCCAGCTTAAATGTAGAAGGACTAGAGTGGTATGCAGGATTTCTGGAAATGTCAGACAAGGCAAATTGGCCGGTCTTTCGCAGGCAGGTAGAAAATCATGGAAAAGTGATCCCCATGATGTGTTGTTCACCGGATTTTACAAACCCGGATCCCGCATTTCGTAAAATTGAAATTGAAAAGCAGAAAGGATGGATTGATATGACCTATGCGTTGGGCGGATCGTATTGCAGGGTGCTCTCCGGTCAGAAACGTCCCGGACTTACGATGGATGAAGGAGTGAAATTAGCAGCCGATTGTATTTCAAGCTGCCTGCCTTATGCAGCGGAAAGAAAAATAACCCTCATTCTTGAAAATCATTATAAGGACGATTTCTGGCAATACCCCGAGTTTGCTCAAAAAATGGATGTCTTTTGTAAATTGGTAGATAGCTTGGATCATCCTTTTTTTGGGGTTAATTACGATCCAAGCAATACCTATATAGCAGGTGAAGATCCCATTGAACTTTTAAAGCAGGTAGCCCATCGGGTTGTAACCATGCACGCAAGCGATCGTTACCTTAAAGAAGGAACGATTGAAGATCTTAGAAACGAAGAAGGAGGACATGAAGGGTATGCCAAAAGGCTGAGCCACGGAGAAATTGGCAAAGGACTAAACGACTATGATGCTATTTTTTCCATTCTTAAAGGAGTAGGTTTTGATGGCTGGATCAGTATCGAAGATGGAGTTGACGGAATGGACCAGTTGGAAAGAAGTGTCAGTTTTTTACAAAAAAAAGTAGCCACTTATTGGCCGGCTTAATCAAAAACCATCACTATGACAGCGGAACTGCTTTCCACCTCGCCATGTATCCTCGGAGAAAGCCCGTTATGGCATGCGGACAGAAAATGCTGCTTTTGGGTAGATATAGAAAGTGGTGTTTTATATGAGTATAATTGGACAGATCATTCAACAAGATCCTGGAAATTTAATTTCAGGCTTACACTGGTTGTACAAGGAAGGGACAACAAACTCATTTTAGCATTAGATGCTAAAATTGCAAGTTTTGACCTGGAAACAGAGCAATTAAAATGGCTGCTGAATTTGGAAGATCCGTCTTCTGAAAATCGTTGTAATGATGGAGCTTGTGATACAAGGGGTAGACTCTGGCTTGGTACAATGCACCTTGAGCATAAAAAGGGAGCAGGTGCTTTATATTGTATTGATGCCGACTTAAACGCACAAAAAAAATTGGCCCATGTCACAATTTCAAATGGTATTGCATGGTCATTGGATAATAAACATTTATATTATATTGATAGCCCGACGCAGGTTGTTCGATCTTTTTTGTTTGAAGAAAAATCAGGAGAAGTTCTTTTCGAAAAAAACGTAATTCATGTACCCATGGAAATGGGAACACCGGATGGGATGGCCATTGATGAGGAAGGAATGCTTTGGATTGCTCACTGGGGTGGCTTTGCTGTATACTGCTGGAATCCTCAAACCGGTAAGATTATTGACAAGGTAAAACTGCCTGTTCCCCAGGTTAGTTCCTGTGCTTTTGCAGGAGAAAATCTTGACTATCTTATAATCACTACTGCAAAAGAAAATTTAAAAGAAGAAGAAATAAAAAAATATCCCGAAAGCGGAAATACGTTTTTTTTAAAGGTTGCAATGAGAGGTGTTGCATCCAATAATTGTATATTTTGAAGAAGAGGGGAGTAGTAACAATAATTGAGAGCCTTTATTTTAACATGCCGGGATCAAATAATTTAGAAAGAAATAATGCGGTGTTGAGTACTATGCATACTAACGATATAAATAATGGATTGGATAGAAACAAATTCCGGACAACTATTGACGGAAAACAAAGCGATCTCTATTTTTTAAAAAATGCAAATGGTATGCAGGCTGCCATTACGAATTATGGGGCCAGGGTAGTGAGTTTGTTAGTTTATACAGGAAATGATAAATTAACGGATGTAGTAGTAGGGTTTGATAGTATAAATGAATATCAGGTGTCTGCTGAGCCTTATTTCGGTGCCATCATAGGCCGGTATGGAAACCGCATTGCGAAAGGTGAATTTAGTTTGGATGGTCAGACATATTTGCTGTATAAAAATAATGGGCCAAACAGTTTACATGGGGGCAGGAAAGGATACCAGGATGTTGTTTGGAATGCAAAACAGATGGGCGAAAACGAAATAGAACTAACCTATCTATCAAAACATATGGAAGAAGGGTATCCCGGCAATCTCGATATAAAAGTAGTTTATCAACTGACTGACGAAAATGAGCTCCGGATAATTTACCGGGCAAAAACGGATAAAAAAACAGTTGTAAATCTATCTAATCATGCCTTTTTTAATTTAAATGGCTGCGGTACCGGCACCATTAACAACCACCAGATGATGATCAATGCGGATAGCTATATTCCTATTGATTCATCACTGATTCCTATAGGGCCGATTGCCCCGGTTGTAAATACTCCTTTTGATTTTCGGGAACCCACCATTATTGGCAAACGTTTGCATCAGGATCATGTTCAATTAAAAAATGGCAAAGGATACGACCATAATTTTGTTCTAAACCATACCAAAGGAACTAATCTTAAACTTGCAGTGATAGTTAGGGGAGATAAGACCGGAATAGTAATGGAGGTCTTAACAGAAGAGCCGGGTCTTCAGTTTTATGGAGGTAATTTCATGGAATCGAAAAATATAATAAGAGGTGGCAGCAAAGATGATTTCAGAACAGCCTTTTGTTTGGAAACTCAACATTTTCCCGATTCTCCCAACCAATCATTATTTCCGAGTACAGTATTAGAACCTTCTGGGATTTATAAGACAAGCACCACCTACCGTTTTCCTACAATAAAATAATACTTTCTTCAGGAAGAGAAGTAATTGCAGGGGAGCCAAAAAGCAAGATTCGTAAGCGATTTTAGTTAGTTAAAGGAGTGCTTCGATTTGTAGTCGATGAATTTTTATGGCAAATTTTAAATGCCTGGTTAGTTTTTTGTCGAAAGGTAATTCAATATTCATTTTCTTTTCAACCCAAAAAGTTCATTGGAACCCTATTCTCTAATGACGGTCATTAGGGATTAATTGTCTGAAAGGCTTATTGGCATTGATTTTTATTTGCATACTGGTTTGTTAAAAAATACGATTTTAGCAGTAAGAAAATCTT
>Ga0105044_10002166_pt1 | contig 26725 bp, 27 predicted proteins | sample MAT01_FD_78092 | JGI IMG/M metagenome (GOLD analysis project Ga0105044, IMG submission 78092) | Freshwater microbial communities from Lake Fryxell liftoff mats and glacier meltwater in Antarctica - MAT-01 | ecosystem: Environmental > Aquatic > Freshwater > Ice > Liftoff microbial mat | place... | reverse complement strand
TCGTCAATCACTCGGTCCACTTCTTGATGACCAGAGCCGCCACCTGGCCCAGGTCGGTGTACGCCACCTTCAACGCGTAAGGTTTCGTGATGGGCCGCGGTGCGCCGGTGTGGACGCGGATCGGGCAGGCCGGGTCTGTGTTCGCGTGGTTGAGCGTGCCGGGAAGCTGGCCGTGGTGCAGCGCGAGCACGCTGGCGGCGAGTTCGATCACCGCGGAGGCGGCGGAGAGCGTGCCGAACGCTGGCAGCGGCGCGTAAACGGGGATCTCCGAGCCGACGGCTCCGGCGATGCCGCGGGCCTCGAAGGCGTCGAGTTCGCGGGAACCGCAACCATGGGCGTTAACGTGATCCAAGTCCGAGGGCTGAATGCCCGCGGCCGTCAGGGCGTTGCGAATGACGCGAGCGAAGCCGGTGCCGGTGCGTCCCTTGTCGAAGCCGGCGGCACTGCTGACCACTTCGCCCAGGATTTTTGCGCCCCGCTTCTTGGCATGTTCGAGTTCCTCGAGGCCAAAGGCAACGCCGCCTTCGCCGAGGGCGGTGCCGTCGCTATCGCGATCAAAGGGCCGGATGGCAGAGGCCGGAGCCTCATTGTTCTTCGTGAGCGGGGCGAACGAGTTAAAGCGGGACATGCTCATCGGATTCATTTTGCTATCGGAGCCGCCGATAAGCATGAAGTCCGCCAGGCTGCGGCGAAGGATGCGAAACGCCTCCGCGAAGCAAAGGATCCCGGCGGTTTCCCCGGAGATCAGCGTGTTGCTCGGGCCCTGGGCATCGTAAAGAATCGAGACGTGGCAGGCCGGCATGTTCGGAAGATACTTCAGCATCCACAGCGGCGGGATTTCCTTCAGGCCGGGGTTGCCCCACTTGGCCATGTCGATCGCCCGCGGCTTGCAGTTGGCGGCGAGCTTGCTCGAGCGGGCAAAGTCATCGAGTTCCGTCGCCGCCATCACGGAGGCGAACTCGATGCCGAAGCGTTCCGGCGTCAGTGAACCCTTCGCGAGCCCGGCGTCCTGCATTGCGAACTGCGAGGCGATGGTGCCCATCTGCACCGGTCGGCTCATCGCGTTGAGAGCCTTGCGATAGCCCTTATCGATCATCGACTTGGCGGAGAAGTCCGGCACCTCGCCACCGATGCGGCAGGGGAGCTTGGAGGCGTCAAAGGTCTGAATCGCGCGAACGCCGGACTTGCCCGCGAGCAGCGACTCCCAGAAGGACGCGGGTGTATGGCCGATCGGGCTGAGAATGCCAAGGCCGGTGAGAACCGCACGTCGTGAGGAGTCTGCCATGGGTCACATTCCAAGTTGCAGGTTCCAAGTTCCAGGTTGCAAAGCTAAAGGCTGAACCTGAAGCGCAAAACCGTTCACGATTCCCACTCTGAGGTTCTCCGCCCCCCTCGAAGTTCCAGGACCTGATCCTGGCACAATCGAGCGGGATACGTGGACCACTCTCCGCTTCTAAACACAGACGGCCCCAACTGCGGGGCCTCCTGCCTGCCACGTTCTGTCGCCGCCTTCACTTCACAGCCACGGCCTTCGCCAGTTTCAACAGGTGCGAAAGCTCGCCATCGAAGACGAACTTCGGATCCGGAATCCCGGGTGGAAGCTGTTCCGGCGTCACGTGGGCGAAGAGGATCTCTGCGTCCGCGATCGATTCCGTCCCGCTTTCCACCTTGCCGCTGACGCGAGCGCCGGTGTCGTTAAGGTCGAGCATGGTCGCGGTGTAAGTCAGCTGTTCGCCGGGCATCGCCTCGCGCTGGAACTTCGCGGTCATCTTGGCGAGCACCACGTTCTTGGCGTAGTTGTTCGCCTCGCCCACGAGGATGCCGCCTGTCTGCGCCAGCCCTTCGAGGATCAACGGCGCGGGCATCACCGGGAAGCCCGGGAAGTGGTCCGCGAAGTGATCCTCCGCCAGGCTCAGATTCTTCACCGCCACGGCGACCTTGCCCGACTCAAAGCGCGTGAAGCGATCGATCCAGATCCAGCGCATCGGCACTCCTCAATCCGGAATGCGGAACTGGGAATACGGAATGAAGCCCAAGAACTCTCTTCCATTCCGCATTCCGAACTCCGCAATCCGAACTGGTCACTTGCTCAGTTTGCGCTGGAGATAGTTCACGATCAGTTCGACCGTGAAAAGATCTTCCATCTTCTCGAGCCGGGGGTCTTGCTCGAACTCGGAGAGATCCGCGAACGGCATCTTCTCGGTCAGTTCCGCAAGGCCCTTGGCCGTCACTTTGCCGTCGGCGACAAAGTCCGGGTCGCCCTGGAAGATCGACTCGGGGAACAGTTCCTCGCGAGGGATCTTCACGCCGAACTCGCGTTCGAGTCGGAAGACGATGTCGAGGAAGTCGATCGATTCGGCATTGAGGTCCGACCGCAGACGCGAGGTCATGCTGACCTCGTCATCGTCCACATTCAGCGCGTCCACCAGAGTGGAACGGACCTTCTCGAAGATCTCTTGTTCGGTCATCTGGACATCCCTCCCGGTCAACAGAATGCAAAGTTCGAAATGAAAAGTTCTCAGTGTAGAACCTGGGTCTTTTCATTTATCCCTTTTAAACTTGAACTTTTAATTCCCTACGCGGTCACCGCGCCAAGGCTGAGTCCGCCGTCGACGGTGATAACCTGTCCGGTGATATATGCCGCCGCGGGCGAAGCAAGAAAGACCACCGTGGCTGCGATATCGGCCGGTTGACCGAGCCGCCGCAGCGGGATCAGTTTCTTCGAGATAAAGTCGCCCGCCTTGTTTCGCACGGCCTCGCTCATGTCGGTTTCGATGAAGCCCGGGGCCACCGCGTTCACCGTGACGTTGCGGCTGCCGATCTCCACCGCCAGGGCCCGCGTGAAGCTGTTGATGGCGCCCTTGCTCGCGGAGTAGTTCGTCTGACCCGCGTTCACGTGCGTCGCCGCCACGCTTGACACATGGATAATTCGCCCGCTCCGCTGCTTCAACGCCATCTGCTCGACGACGGCTCGCGTGAAGTAGAACGCTCCGTTCAGGTTCGTATCGAGCACCGTCTTCCAGTTCTCGGCATCCATGCGGAGAAACAGGCCGTCGCGAATCACGCCCGCGTTGTTCACGAGAATGTCGACTCGCCCCCAGTCCGCAAGCACCGCAGCGACGATTCGCTTGCCCGTTTCCGGGTCCGCCACATCGCCCTGAATCGCCTTGGCGGTTCCGCCTGCGGCCGTCACTTCCGCTTCGAGCTTCTCCGCGGCGTCCTTGCTGCCCTTGTACACGAACGCAACCTTGGCACCCTCCCGGGCCAGCGCCAGGACGATTCCCTTGCCGATGCCTCGGCTCCCGCCCGTCACGATTGCAATCTGGTCCTTCAACTGCATTGTGGCTTCCCTTGAGTGCGCCGCTCCGAGGACGCCCATCTTAAATCCCGGCCTTCAACGCTCCTGTCAGCACGGCCCAGCGTGCCTTCCAGTGTTTCAAAAGCTGCTCGTCCGCCGCCACGCCCGCCGCCCCGCGGCTTGCCAGTCCATATCCGGCCAGCACGAACTGGGCGGTCACCGTCGGCTCTCCGGCGTCGTTAACGCCCTTCCCCTTGAAGGTCGCCGTCTCGCCATCCTGCTTCGTCATCTCGACCGACACATCCATCCGCCGCCCCGGCAGCATGAACGTGCCGTACTTCACGTTGCGAACGTCACGCAACACGATCACCGGGTGACGGTAATCCGTCGTCGCCCGCCACAGCCAGCTCGCCGCCTCGACCAGGGCCTGGAGCATTAGCACCCCGGGCATCACCGGGAAACGCGGGAAGTGGTCGGCCAAGTATTCTTCGCCGAGCGCCAGGAGTTTGGCCCCCTTGAGGCTCTTCCCCGCTTCAAAATGGTCGATTCGGTCGATCAGGTTGAACCGCATCGATGGTGATCCCAGCCTCAAATTCCACGGTTGAACACACGTCTCAAGGAGGGGTCAAGTATACGATTGCGGCTGAGTCCAGACAACCCCGGACGCCCGTCGCCATCAACCCCAATCCTGCCAGGGAGATTCGTCCCGGAGTTTATCGGCCGGGAACGTGATTGACCTTCGCTTATCCTGCCGGAACGAGCCCTGGGCTTCAATTCAACCGTGGCCCGAAACCGCTACATTTTACCGTACCTCGTCATTTTAAACCGGCCAGTCCGACCGCTCTCGTCTTTCGGGATGCGCGGGTCAGGCAAACTTATCTCATCGATTGGCTTGAGCATTGCGTGCGAGGAGGGGGACGAAGCCGTCGAGCGTGGAAAAGTCTGCGAAACTCCTGGAACTCGAAGAGCGTCCCTTGTCATTCGTCCAAGGCGGATCTAAAAAGTTCAGTCCCGAAAGTGGGAATCTACCCGCATTGAATTGAGGAGAAGGATATGGGAGCCCGACGTCGCGGAGCCGGCCGCCGGAAAGTGGGACGAAAGAAGCGACGTATGCGTGCTCGTATCCGCCACCGCAAGTAACAGACGCTTCGCCACGCTGACGAAAAGAACACGCCGACGGGGCAGCTTCATGGGGCTGCCCGCCGGCGGGGATGGCTTCCGGAACAAGTCAGTGCTTATAGTCGAGTCGCGTGCAGCACGCCTTCCACCGCTGCGCGTGTGTCCAGTTTCTCCACGTCAAACTCCACCGCCGGGCCGCCTTCGCCCACCATTCGGTCCACGGCATCCTTGTCTTCGATGTCATGCACCGTGGACAGGGTCGCAAAGTCCCCTCGAAGTGCCTTCAGTGCGAACTTCTCTTCCTCAATCTCCTGCCCCGTACGGCTCCCCATTTCATGGAATAGCTTTCCGAGCCAGGATGTTCGGCTAAAGAGATATTCGAGCAGGAACAGCCCCCCGAGAATGGGCACCACGTACCACCATCCGCCGAGAGACAGCCACAGCCCCATGCCGATCAGGATGAAGAGGCCCAACGCGACCTTGGTCGCCCGCCCGGCGCTCCATTCACGTTCGAGCTCGTTCAGACGCTCTTCGATCGCCGACGGGCCACACTCCGCCAGCCGTTTAAGGCGATCGACAGTCTTCACCACGGTGGGGACGCCCTTGATCACCGGTCCCGTTGTATCGAGAGTCGTATACGGATTCATTTGTTGACTCCTTGAAGTCGAGGATTGAGTCCTTCCTCGGAACGATCGCATTCTTGCGAACTGGGAACGAGAGATTACATCGCAACCAGTGTGCCAAGTCCTCAGTTACGAGACGGTCACATTCCTGGGCGGGCGGCATGCTTCATGGCATGCGAAACGATCCCGGCTTCAGAAGGAACATCCTTCAACGGCGTGCCATCTTGAGCGCTCACTCCCGAGCCGTAACGCTTCGCGTAGAGGTACGTGAGTTCCGCACCATAGAGGAGCAGCAAGCTCGAGTAATAAATCCAGACGAGCAACACCACGAAGGCTCCCGCGGCACCGTAGGTCGAACCGACAGCACTGTGGCCGATGTACAGGCTGATCAGGGATTTTCCGATCAGAAAGAAGAGCGCGGTGACGGCGGAGCCCAGCCAAACGTCGCTCCAGGCCATGCGCAGTTCTGGCAGGATCTTGAAGATCAACGCAATGAGAGCGGTCGTGAGAAGGTACGACAAGATCACATTCAAAATCCCCACCGGGGTCACCCACTGAGGCATCCATTCGCGAAGCACGTCTCCCACGGCGGAGACCGAGGCACTGACCACCAGGGAAACAAGAAGCAGAAACGCCATCCCGCAGATCAAGGAGAAAGAGAGCACTCGTTCGCGCAACATGTGGCGGAGGCCGCCGCTTTGATCAAGCCGAGGGGGAATCTTCCAGATACTGTTGAGCGAGTCCTGAATCTGGGCAAAGACACCCGTGGCTCCGATCACCAGGGTCGCGAGGCCGATCACCGTCGCAAGGAGCCCCCCGCTGGAGGAGTGGCTATTGGCCAGCATCGTCTCGATGGCCTCGGCTCCTTGGCTGCCCACGGTACCGCGAATCTGGTGCTGAATCTCGCCCCGGGCGGCTTCAGCACCGTAAATGGCTCCCGCGAGTGTGATAATCAGTATCAGTAACGGAGAAAGTGAGAGAGCCGTGTAATAGGCAAGAGCCGCGGCCAGTCGAGTGGCTTTATCTTCAAGAAACTTCTTCCCTGCATCCACAAAGAGCATGCCAGCTTCGCGAAAGGTCATGACATCTGCTCCCGGAAAGCCAGTACAAAACAGGGAGCCGCGATCGAACACGAAAAGTCTGTGTTCAATCGCGGCTCCCGGTACCGTCTGGTGTGATCGTCACTCATCACCACGGCAGCATCACGTCAAGTTGCGTGGCGTACGATTGCCCATCACGAGGCTGACGACGAACAGAATCAGAAACACGAAGAAGAGGATCTTGGCAGCTTCCATCCCGACCCCGGCGACCCCGCCGAAGCCAAACAGCGCCGCAACCAGAGCAATCACGAGGAAGAGAACGGCCCAGCGTAGCATGATTTATCCCCCAGGTAAGGAGTGGTACGGAAGCGTTCCGGTCATCACTCGCATCTTCCTGTTGCAGACGGCGTGCCAAATCGAGAGGGTTCATTTTGAGCAGTGATTCACGCCTGAATTGCGACCACGCCTGCTCATCCCTGAGCACCGACGCGACCTGTTTCCACCAGGCCATCCACCTTAATGCCTTGCAGCCTCCCTGGTCCCCGTAAGATGTTGGTAGGTTACAGTGTCTACGAGGAGAACATCATGGCCAGCACACCTTCCACAATGGTGCCTCTCGGCACGCCTGCCCCGGATTTCCAGTTGCCGGATACAGAGGGGGGAACTGTCTCCCTCGGGGATTTCCAGGGTTCACCGGCCCTTCTCGTGGCGTTCATCTGCAACCACTGTCCGTACGTCAAGCACATCCGAGCCCAATTCTCGCAGCTGGTGAAGGACTATCAAGCGAAGGGCGTCGCGGTCGTTGGCATCAGCAGCAACGACGCAGTGGCGCACCCAGCAGACAGCTACGAGAAGATGAAGGACGAAAAGCGTGAAGCGGGTTACACATTCCCATACCTCTACGATGAATCGCAGGAGGCGGCAAAGGCGTACCGGGCCGCGTGCACGCCGGACTTCTTTGTCTTCGGCAAGAGCGGGGAACTCGCGTATCGCGGCCAGATGGACGCGAGCCGTCCGGGCAACGATAAGCCCAACGACGGTGCCGACCTCCGAGCCGCCCTCGACGCGGTGCTCGCAGGGCGGGCTCCCTCCGCAGAGCAGATGCCGAGCATCGGCTGCAATATCAAGTGGAAGCCAGCCGCCTGATCGAGGCCCTGGGACTCGAAGCACGCCGAGCCAATCTGAGGCTTGCATCGATTCGCGAGCTTGGTATAAGCGCTGACCCCAATTCCAATCCGAGCCCGCGCGGAAGGACGAGATGCCTCTTCGATGGAAGAAAGTGATTTCGTTGACGATGCTTGGCCTGCTTGCGGGGCTTGACTTCGCTCGATCAGCACCGCCAACGGCCACGGCGGAGGTCGTTGTTCCCACCGAGGCTCCCGCGGTGCCAGCCCCGACTCCGCCCGCGGCGCCGGCCCCGGCCCCGGCCCCCAAGCCGATTCAACCGGCCGGCTTCGGTGTGCCTGGCGGCAAGGATTTCTTTGGGCCGCCCCTGGGTTCAAATTTCGACGAAAAGAGTATCTTTCCCGAACCGCCACCCGCTTTGAAGGCCACCTCCGCTGCCCAGGCTTTGCCTGCTCCCAAGCCGTTCATGCTGTCCGATGGCACAGTGCTTCCGCCTCCGCCGCCGCTGGTCCCGCCTCCGAAACTCTGGGCCGGCGGATTTGAGTTCGGCCTCAACGGCAGCCAGGGCAACGCGGATGTGTTCAACATGCGGTTCGGTGCGAACGCAGATCGCCGTTCCGAAAACAACCGCTTCCACACGGACCTGCTTTACAACATCAACCGTGAGAGCGGGATCACCAAGCAAAACCAGGCCATCCTGAACTCGCGCGACGAAATCCTCTTCGGCGACAGCCCCTGGGGTGTCTTCTCGTCGCTGCAAATCGAATACGATGAGTTCCGTGATTACAACTTCACGGTCGGTACGTATCTCGGTTCGTCGTATCGCTGGTGGAAGACGGTCAACACGTTTTGCAGCACGCGGATCGGTGCCGGTGCCGTGCGGCAGTTGGCTCAGAACGAAGCGACGCCCTCGCGCTGGGTGCCGGAAGCCTTGCTGGGTGGCGACTTCAATCACCGCTTCACGGATCGCCAGGCCTGGGTGTCCAGCCTGGATCTCTATCCGAACTTGAGCCAGCTTGGCAATTACCGTCTCCGTGTCCGCGCCGCGTACGAGATCGTGATCGACCCCTCGCACGGCATGGTCCTGCGCATGGGAATCCAGGATCGCTACGATTCGCTGCCAGGAACCGCAAAGCGAAACGACGTGAACTACTTCACCTCGCTCATGTTCAAGTTCTAACTGAAGGCGGAACCAGGACGCGGAGTCATCCATGCAAATGGACAGTCCGTTGATGAGATCGCTCAGGATCAATGTCGACGGGTTTCAGTCGCTCGCGGCGAAGCGTTCCGGAGATCGGTCAGTTCCATTTCCCGGAATCCCGACGGCTTCGGTGACCAGACGTGATTCCAGTCACCGCTCGATTCCGAAATCAAGTGCGGTCATGAGGTTGAGCTCGAGAGGGAAGTGATTCCAGCGTTCGACATGATTCCACCAAGGGGTGGGAGGGCCGGCGCTGGAATCAACCGGGGTGCGACGAGTCGTCTCGCTCACATTGCTCGGACAGTTGTTGATAGCCTTGACCCTAACCGATCTCAAAACGTGATCATCCTGAAGTCTGCGAGCTGGCAGAAAGGAAGAGCAGATGACCAAATCCCTCGCCAACGTTGCACGGTTGGGCAGGCTGTTGTAAGAAGGTTTTCACGATCGCTGTCGCCGTGGCGGGTCCGCAACAGGGACAGGCCCTCGAGGTGGAAATTCGACAATCACCATGACCAATCAAATCCGCCAGCACCTCGCCGCTTTGAAGGCGGCGGGGATCGAGTTCATCCCACGGCCGACGCGGTCGACCGCCGTCGAGGTTCCCTTTGAGCATGTCGCCGTCCCGGAACCAGCAGCCGCATCGGGTCCCGCTCCTGGGGCACCGGCCCCACCGTCGGCGGATTCGCCTGACGGTCGTCGCCTGGCGTTGCAACTTCTCGCGAAGGAGATCGAGCCGTGCTCGAAGTGCCCGGAGTTGTTCTCCACACGGACGCAGACCGTCTTCGGTGTCGGCAAGATCGAACCGGAAATCTGCTTCGTCGGCGAGGCCCCCGGCGGCGATGAAGACCGCCAGGGCGAACCGTTCGTCGGCGCCGCGGGGCAACTCCTCAACAAGATCATCGCGGCCTGCGGCTTCCAGCGTGACGAAGTCTACATCTGCAACATCCTCAAGTGTCGCCCGCCCAGCAACCGCACCCCGGCCCCGGACGAGTGCGAGAACTGCCGCGGCTACTTGGAACGACAGATCGACCTGGTGAAGCCGAAGGCCATGGTCGCCCTCGGCGGCGTCGCCGCGAAGAATCTGCTCCAGACGTCCACCGGCATCATGAAGCTTCGCGGGAAGATGTATCAATACAAGGGCATTCCCTTGATGTGCACCTTCCACCCCGCGGCCCTGCTGCGAAACGAGAACTGGAAGCGCGATTGCTGGGAGGACATGAAGACGCTGCTCAAGGAGCTCGGCCGGCCAATCCCCGAGACGCGGAAGTGAGCTGACCGGCCCGTGATACTCGAGCGGGATTTCGAGATCGCTACCTCGTCACAAGAAGTTCGGCTCCGCGTCCAGATCCGCCGGGGCGAACTCGCCTCGCTTCCACTTCTCGACCGCCAGGGCCGCCATCGCCGCGTTGTCCGTACACAGGCTCATCGGCGGGATGAAGAGCTCGACCCCTTCCTTCACGCACATCGCCTCGAGCCCGGCCCGCAGCGGTTTGTTGGCGATCACGCCTCCGCCCACAGCCAGGCGCTTCAGCCCCGTCTTCCGCAGCGCGTGACGGCTCTTGCCCACGAGGACATCGACCGCCGCCGCCTGAAAGCTTGCGGCGAGATTCGCCCGCTTCTCCCCCGCAAGCGGCGGCGTGGCCCGGCTTACATCTTGACCATGGCAGGCGTAAAGCACCGCCGTCTTCAAACCGCTGAAGCTGAACTCCAGCCGGCCGTCGTCGAGCAAGGGACGCGGGAATGAATACGCCGTCGCATTGCCAAGGGCTGCCTCCCGTTCCACCGCCGGCCCGCCAGGGAAACCGAGGCCGAGAATGGCAGCCACCTTGTCGAACGCCTCGCCGGCCGCATCGTCGCGAGTGCCGCCCAGCAGATCCAGTGACAATGCATTGTCACAACGGAACAGAGCCGTGTGCCCGCCGCTGACCACAAGCCCCAGGCACGGGAAGATGTCCCGCCCCGCGGCGAGCCGACACGCATAGATATGGCTCGCAACATGGTTCACCGCGAGGAGTGGCACGCCCAAGGCCAGGGCCAGCATCTTCGCCGCGCTCACGCCGACGACGAGAGCCCCGACGAGCCCCGGCGTGTTATGGACTGCCACGGCGCCGACGTCTTTCAAGGTGATTCCTGATCGCGAAATCGCCTCGTCGACCACCGGCAGCAGGTTCCGCAGATGGGCCCGCGAGGCGATTTCCGGCACCACGCCGCCGAACCTCGCGTGAAGATCCGTCTGCGAGGCGACAACGCTCGAAAGCACTGTCAACTCGTCCGTGAAGACGGCCGCTGCGGTCTCGTCGCAGGAAGTTTCGAGTGCAAGGAAGTGTGTCATGTGATCGATGCCGGCAGGCGAATCTGGCCGAACGATTCGCCGTAGTAGCGGAACGTCCAGTTCGAGATTCCCCGCATCAGGCCCACCGTGATCCGCAGTCGATGCGAACCCTGAAGCTTGCGGTCGTCCAGATCGTATTCCTCACCGTTTTCGATTCGCACCACATCCATGGGCACCGCTTCAATCTCGGGATTCGCACCGCCAGGCCCCGTCGGCACTTTTGCCGTCAATGGCACCAGGGTCAGGCCGTCCACATCCCAGTGCGTCATTGGGCCCGGATGTCCCGCGTCCGGGAACAGGGTGAACTCGATTTCATACCACGACAGACCCGCGGGGTCGATCTGCTGTCCCTGCTCGCTGCATTCTTCGAGGTCCTGTTTCGTTGGTATCACGGCACGAACCGAGTGGACGTCCACACTGGCCTGCTTTAGCACCTGGCCCTTCACCTCGAACAACTGAAAGAACTTCCTCTGCACTCGACGCAGGGAATATCGAATGACATGCAAGCCCAGGTAACAGAGCGTGACAAACGTCAGCCCCGAGGCGAGAATCGCCTGATACCATTTCAGGTTCACGAAGGCCGCCACCGTCGCGGCGACGAAGACGAAGAACGCGAACAGCACGTACCGAATGATCACCATCGCGGGCTCTCGGAAAGCGGGGCTCGGTCCGCTTACTGCGGACTCGCCAGTGCGGGCTCAGGGTCAGGCAGGGGAAAGAGATCGCCAAGCGGCAAGCGGAACCCAGGCAGGATCGTCTCGTCCGTGAGTTCGTCCGCACGGCTCAGGATTCGCACGCTTGTCATGGACGAGTACACATAAATCAATTCATGCTCCGGCAGCACCAGCCAGACACACTGAACTCCTGCCTCGAAGTATTCCTGCACCTTGTCGAGAACGTCTTTCATGTCGTTTGTGGGGCTGACAACCTCCGCCGCGATCTCGGGCACCACCGGCCAGGCCTCGGTGGACGGCGGCCGCCGCGACTGTGGCCAGCGCTGGCACGACAGATAAGCCACATCCGGCCGGCGACGGTTCCCGCCCTCGGCCATCTCAAACATGGTCTCGACAAGACCTCGGCCAAGTCGGCTTGTGAACACAAACTGGTCGAGGATGCGGTAGAGAACACCGGCGATCACGTTCTCGTAGACGCTCATGGTCTTCACCTCCTTCCGGCCATCAACGACATCGTAGAGGGAATCGTCATCGAGAACCTCCACCATTCGGGGTGGAGCATCCGGAAGCGTCATGATCATTTTTGGCCCTCGTCGGGAGTTCCATAGAGTCGAGACAGCCGCGGGAACCGCCGGGGAAAATCGTTGGGATCCAGCCTTGGCACATGGGGCAGCTTAGCAGATTCCACGGCGCGTGAGAACTCTTGCGCCAGGCGCTCGTAGAAGTCCGAGCCGCCCGTTTTGTCCTCGTAAACCCACACGGGAACCTTGTCGAGCCCATAGCCATCGACGGGGTCGCCATCGAGAAAGTCCGCGAGAGAATCGGCCTCGGCGAGAGCCGCTTCATAGGCTCGCTGGCCGCTGGCAACGAGGCCGAGCGCGAAGTTGTGGAAGGCACCCTCGCTGGCGTCGCCATGGATGAGCCGGGCGGCGCCACGCAGGTCCGGCGTGTCAACCGCGGCGAGCTTCACATCGAAGATCGCCTGGAATTCCAGCACCTCGGGCCAAGTCAACGAGCCGAGCGCAACCTTAAGTGCCTCGACCTGCTCGACCAGATCCGCGCGATACGCCTCGCCGATGATGGCCCAGAAGCGATTGTCGTCCACGTCAGTACCCCGCCTTTACGGGTGGAGCTGCAACACCATTCACGCTGGCCTCGGGTGGCCATTCCTTCCAGTTGTTGGCCTGCCGCCAGAAGGTGAGCGGATTCTCGTAGACCACTTTCTTGATGTCGCTTTCGCTGTGGCCGCGGCGCTTCATCTCCTGGATCAGTTCCGGCACGGCAAGCGGATCGGACTTGCCCCAATCGCCCGCGGAGTTCGCCATGATGCGATCGGGCCCCACCATCTCGAGAATATCCGCGGCCCGGGCCGGCGTGCACTTCGTCGTGGGGTAAAGCGTCATCCCGCACCAGAAGCCGTTGTCCAGCGCAAGGCGGACCGTGTGCTCCTCGACATGGTCGATGCACACGCGGCCCGGCGTGATTCGCGGGTCGTTCTTGAGCATGTCCACGATCATCCGCGTGCCCTTGAATTTATCCTCGAGGTGTGGCGTGTGGATCAGGATAAGTTCGTTCGTCTTGGCCGCAAGGTCCAGGTGTTCCTGAAAGATGGTGGCCTCGTTCGCGGTGTTCTTGTTGAGGCCGATCTCGCCGATGCCAAGGACGTTCGGGCACTTGAGGAACTCGGGGATCAGCGAGATCACCTCGCGCGAAAGCGAAACGTTCTCCGCTTCCTTGGCGTTGATGCAAAGCCAGCAATAGTGGCGAATATGGAACTGGGCCGCCCGCTTCGGTTCGTAATCGGTGAGTTGGCGGAAGTAGTCGTGGAAGGCCCTGGCGGTGCCGCGATCGAAGCCCGCCCAGAACGCCGGTTCCGAGATCGCCTCGCACTGTGCATACGCCATCCGCTGATAGTCGTCCGTGGTGCGAGAGATCATGTGAATATGCGGGTCGACGTAGTTCATCGGAATTTTATCTCCCTGATACACAACACTTTGCATCCTGTATGCGGACCATTAACCGGACCAGATATCCTTTTAGGGTGCAATTTTAATGGGAAACGCATGTGCCAGAGGCCTTCCCATCTGCTCCAAACGCAAGGCTCCCACCAGGTCAGGATACCAAGAAGCGACGACCTTTTACCGAAGCGTTGCCCGAACTACGACGTAATTTGTGCGACGGACCACCAAGATTGACCCACATTGATTCGTCGATTTCACGAACCTCCAGGTCCCGCCAACTTGAGCCCATTTCGCCATTCGCCCTGCTTTCCCAGATTTTTTAACGGAATAACCGGAATGATTCAACCAAACCCACCTCCCCGACCGATAAGAACCGACGACCCATCTTAATCGAGGCGGCCCACGGGCGCCCGATGGGGTCGGCACGGGGGAATGCGATGACGAAGCGACCGAACGATTCTCGACCGAAGTGCGAAGCTCTCGAACTGCGTGAAGCCCCGGCCTCGGTCGCGTCCACTACCAATTACCGGCCCCTGGACTTCCAGATCTCGGGCACCGCTCAGACCAGCGACACGCATCCGTATTCGCCCGCCATCGGCACCTCGACCGACAACTTCACTGGCACTTTCCGGGCGACAGGCCGCATCACGTACGATGCGAATGGCGGACAGAGCGGCTCGGTCGCCTACTCCGCGCAGGGTGGCGGCACCCTCGACTACTTGCCCACCGGAGCCACCAGCCCGAACGACACTGTCTCCGTGGACTACACCGCCACCGAGACGGGTACCCTCACCTTCCGGGACAACAACGGGGTCTGGACGACGACGGCTCCGTTCTCTCGCACTTCCAATCGAGCCGTGGGCGAGGCCGCCCCGAAATTTGAGCGAGTCGTGCTCGGGCCGTCCGGCATGAAGCTGAACTTCGATCCTTCCACCATGAGCGTGACGGGCGGCTGGGCAGCCCAGAACGGGGCGAACGCGACCAACGGCTCCTTCGCGGGCAACGTCACGCAGCCCGGAGCCGCCGCCACGGATCTGTCCGTGAGCGGCATGAAACTCTATCAGACCAGCGCGGGCTACGAAGCGAAGTTCGACGTGAGCGCCAGCGGCGCCCTCATGACTCCGCCGGACAAGACTTCGCCCGGTGCGATCGCGAAAGTGATGTGGACCGACGGCACCGGCCGCACCGAGGACGCGGGCGTGACCGTGAATGTGGCCTGGAACGCCGGGAAGGTGGCTGCGGATGTGACAGGGCTCGAAGCTCCGGCCTGGGCCACGGGCGTCAAGGTCGTGGTCGAGGCGAATGGCTGGGTCGAATCCGCGACGAAGTCGAACAACGCGGGCGCCGCGGACCTCGGCTCCGCGGTCAATCCCAATGCTCCGCCGCCGCCGCCGGGGCCCGATCCCTCGGCCCGCACAGTCACCTTGGGCGGCAACGGCGGCCCGGGCATGGTGAACGTCTACGGGCCCCAAAACGGATTGAAGTTCACACTCTCTCCGTATGGCGCGGACTGGAGAGGCGGAATCAGCGCGGCGGTGGGCGATGTCACGGGCGATGGCGTGGTGGACATCATCACCGGGGCCGGCGCAGGTGGCGGCCCGCATATCAAGATCTTTGATGGCGTCACCGGCGGTGAGATCGCGAGTTTCTTCGCCTTTGATGGAAACTTCCGTGGCGGTGTGAACGTGGCCGTTGCCGATGTGGATGGCGACGGCCGAGCGGAGATCATCGCTGGTGCCGGGCGCGGAGGCAGCGCCCACGTCAAGATCTTCGATGGCATGACGCGCGATCTCCGCCGCAGCTTTCTCGCCTTTGGTGCCGACCGACGCACCGGTGTGTACGTCGCCGCCGCCGACCTTAACAAGGACGGCAAGGCGGAGATCATCACCGGTTCCGGAGCCGGAGAAGTCAGTGAGGTCCGAGTCTTCGGCGACGACGATACCAAACCAAAGGCCGACTTCTTGCCTTACGGCGTCTATCGCACCGGTGCCATCGTCGGCTCGATGAAGCTGGCCGACGGTCGTATTGTGATCCTCACCGGTGCCGAGTCTGGCTATGGGCTGCCGGTGAAGAAGTTTGACATCACAGGCAAAGAGATCACGTAAGAGGTGATTCCCACGCTATATCTCATCCGCATTGTGGCACCGGCGAAGCGGCGACGTCAAAGTGGCTGACTCTCCACGCACGTACGTGGTTCGCCATCTCGTCACTAGCTATCGGTTTCGAGCTACGTTAAAGTCTTCTAAACAAGCACGTACGACAGGCACTTACGCCACCGTACGTCATACTCGGCAGTGTGGTCAGGGGGCACAAGTGGCGAAGTCGACTCGGAAAAATATCAAGGTTTTGTCCTACCGTGCCCTTCGACTGGCCCAGAATGGTCGCCGGTTCTATTTCGCGACCATTCCGGTAGACCAGTTGTTCCCGTACTGTTTCGTGGCGCGGCGTGAGGAAGAGCCGATTGTGGGTTTTCAACGTGCTTTGGGTGAGTCGCGGGCTGATGACATCGCCAAATACTTGGCTAGGGGGACCGGTTCGATCCCCAGCAACATCGTACTTTCTGCCCAGGCGGGGGCCGATTTTAAGGTACACCCCGAAGGCCGGGAGTGTTTCGTTCGTTCCGGCACCATTAGCCTTTCTTGTGCTGGACGGCCAACACAGGCTTTGGGGCTACCAGAAGTGCAAAGTTCGACACCGCGTTCCGGTTGCCATTTACTCCGGGCTGAGCCGTGCAGAGGAAGCCAAGTTGTTCATCGACATCAACACAACCCAACGTGGCGTGCCTGCCGCTCTTCTTTTGGACATTAAGCATATAGCCGAAATCGAGTCCCATAAAGAAGAGATATTGCGCGGGCTGTTCGACAAGCTGAAGTCTGACAGCAAATCGCCGATGGTGGGGAAACTGAGCACCTCGAAAACACTGAAGGGCAAGATTTCACGAGTTACTTTCAACCGCGCCTTATCCGGAGTCTTGGATTCCGGGGTGCTACAAGAAGCGGAAACTGAAGATGCTCGTTACCGGGTCGTTGTGAACTACCTGAACGCCTTCGACGCCGAATTGGATGACAAGTACCTTCTGGTCCGGTCGGCTTATTTTGAGGCGATCTTCGATGTAATGGATGAAGCCGTACGTAGCTCGATAGCCCAATTCAGGGACGCCAAACAGGGATCGCTTCAGAAAATAATCCGGCCGCTCGCGGAGCTCAATTACACAGGCGAACCCGGTGGTGCGCTTCCAACCAAGAAGATCATCGCAAAGGCCATGCAAACCGCGCTTCGGAAAGACGTTATCCTCTCAGAAGATATGCTGTGAGTTTCCCCAAAGAGAACATCTGGCAAGACCTGCGAAGCGACTGCCTTGATGCGATACCGGAGGGGTGCCGTACGAGTCTTGTTGCTCCGGTCAACTTGGCCGAATGGCAGCGACAGGGCCACTACACAGTACAGGCAGCAACGAATAAGCAGTTCGAGGTGATTACTTCGACCGACGACTTCGGGAGCGCCCTCCTCACCGACGTGGAATACTTGCTAGACAACGCCACAGAACACCAAGTGTCACTTTGGAATCACATCAATTCTCAGCAGTGGATAAGTCCGGCATGGCTGGGGGTGACGGTCTACTACTGGGCCTTCTTTCTAGCCTTAGCCACAACCAGGCTCACCGGTCGTACGTCGTGGTTTCTCACGCCCGAAATTGCGCGAGATTTCAAGCGATTGGCTCCGGTCGGCGCGTCTACGCCTGGAGCCGGTTGTTTCCGCGTTACTTGCGGACAGGTAGTGAGTGCCACTCAGCGAATTGTGATCCTTCGGAGAACTGACACCCGCATTCACGACGAAGTTTGGCGAATCTGGTTCACCGGCTGCTCCGGACGCGTAGCGAAATGCACCGCAGTACCCGGCACATCATTGGAGAAGCCGCTATTTGAGGCGGTAGCCCAGTCGGCAAGGCGACTGGGTGACGATTGGCCGAGCGCATTCCGAAATGCAATCAACTACCGCTCCGGTTTTGCCTACAGCGCTGTTCGTGGCAAGGAAGTATCGAAGTCGTTCCGATACCTCCGGTCGCCAAGCACGTACGACCTGGCTGTGGTATTGGGGCGGTTTAAGAACTGCTTGCTTATGGCTAAATCCGCCGACCCAATCTTTCGTAACCCACAAATCGTCTTGAGGCTTCTTGTTGACTTAACCTTCATGATTCACTCGCTGGTTACCGAACTCCACGCCGAGTTGATTGAGCGGCACCGCCTCGACAAACGATGGCGCGGCGGAAGGCGGCGGTTTCTTCAGGCCAACGGCCTTTGTTCCGACGATGGGGTTTGGCCACTCTGAGAAGTCGCTCAGCCCGCTGTCTATTGTGCATCCCGGCGCGTCCTTCGTGCAAATCACATCTGGCGTGCAAAGCCGTGGTTGGTGAAATTAACCTATCGTTGCAGCCGTCAACCTGCCGTTGCAACTCGACCCGCCGTTGCAACTCGACCTGCCGTTGCAAAGCCCCCGCCCACCAAGCCGGGCGGGGCAGCTGAATGCGGCCGTTCGGCGGCAAGAGGGCCGAATACGATGAGAACTCGGCACCGGAAGTGCGGTGTGTTGGTACCGCCGGAGGAAGCTTTTGAACAACCAGTCTGATTTCAAGGTCGCTCTCACATCTTTGGGCAAGCAGGCGTCCCTGGCGGGCCAGTTCCCCACGCTCGAGACGAGCACGTCCGAGAACACGGATCGAGATCTCTACCCCGTGAAGAAAGAGCAGCTCAGGGGCCGAACCATCAGAAAGATCCAGGTTCATGAATTCTGTTTGGCCCTCGCGAATGGCCTGAACGCTCAGGTCGAGGCGGCGGCACCCCGATCAGAAGAACTCAAGCAACGATGCCTGAAGATTCAAAAGGAACTGCAAGATTTACAAAGCCCCCAGGGTGAAGGATTTCGGGGGCCCGACGCGGATCGCCTGGAGGAATTGCAGATTACTGACCCAACGCCTCGTTCCATGACTTCGTTACCGGCTTCCGCGTTGTTGTCTCCCCCTTTTCGGGCCTATCATGGATCCGCTGCCCAAGCACTGGGACGACTCGAGGCTCTCTCATCTCGATGGGGACGACCCGAGTGGGGCTCTCACTTCTCCGTGCGTACCACCAGCCGATAGTGGAAGTTTCCGCCGCCGAGGTCATTGGCGTCGATCACGGAGAGGAAGAACGGTCCGTCCTTCGGCAGAGTGACAACCAGAACAGGGTCGGGGCTGGCCACCGTTCCGCTCTCCGAAGCGATCACGGTCCGCCCTGCATCGTACAGCGTCAGCATTGCATCGACCGGCGAGCTGTAACGCGCAGCCTGAATCTCGACGCGGAGTTTGTCGCCCTTCTTCCCTTCTAGCTTGAAAACATCGACATCGCGTTCGTTTTTGATTGACGCTTCCACGGCACTCGGCGCGGCGACGGGCTGAGCCTGCTGGAAGCCATCGTTCGGTTCTTTCTCGGCGACGACGGGCAGATCGTCACGCACCAGTAGCGTGTATGCGTTCGACTCACCGGCGGGGCCGACGGCTGTCAGCTTGACGTCACCCGGCCGCGCGTCCTTCGGCAGTTCGAGTTCCACCTCAACTTCTGAATCGCCAATCCGATCCACGGGGTAGTTGTTTGGCACACTGGCCGCTTTCGCCGCGAGGAACCGCAACTTCACGCCATCAACTCCGGTTACTTTCACATCCTTGACGACAGCGAGGAACTTGCCGCGAAGCGTGATCTTCTGTTTCTCGCCGGGCTTGGCGATGAGCGGAATCGCGTACAGAACCTTCGGAAGATCCTTCTTTTCTGGAGGCTTCTTGTCCTGTGATGTGGCCGATGTGGCAAACGCGAACGCGAACGCGAGAACGACGAACAATGAGATGCGGGACATGGCGAACTCCAAACGTCGAGCCGCAGGCGGCTCAACCAATCACGCGAACATTTCCTTCACGGTTTCGCCCTTGTCAAGAATCTCGATGGGGCGGCCGTCCGGCGTCTTGAGTTGCTTGCGTGGGTCGATCCCCATCGCATCAAGGATGGTATAGGCCACGTCGGCTGGGCTCACGGGTCGTTGCGTTGCGAACGCCCCGTGTTTGTCGGTTTTGCCCAGCACAAAGCCCCGCTTGACGCCGGCACCGGCGAACAGCAGCGATGCGGCCTGACCCCAGTGATCGCGGCCCGCGTCCTTGTTGATCTTCGGGCCACGACCGAACTCGCCCATCACGACCAGCATCGTGTCATCGAACATGCCGCGGCCGTCCATGTCTTCGATCAACGCGGACACAGCCTTGTCGAACTCGGGGAGTTTCTTGTCGAGTGCTTCGAAGATCTTCCCGTGGTGATCCCAGCCGCCGTAGTTCACGGTCACGAAACGTACGCCATTCTCGACGAGTCGGCGAGCCAGAAGCATCGACTGCCCCGGTGTGTTCCGACCGTAGCGGTCGCGGAGTTTCTCGGATTCCTTATCGATGGCGAACGCTTGGCGGGCTTGGCTCGAAAGGACCATGTCGCGGGCACGAGCGTGGAACTCGTCGTAAGTCGCGATCTGGTCGTTCCCCTCAATCCGCTTCGCCAGCCCGTCCACGGTTTGCAGCAAGGTCTCGCGACGTTCAGCCTGTTTGACGTTCATACCGCCAGCGGGCTGAAGGTCTTGCACGCGGTAGTTCGCTGAGTTCGGGTCGCCCGCCTTGAACGACTCGAACCGCCCGCCGAGGAACGCCGACTTGCCGAGTTCCCAGGTGAACGACGGGTTGCGTGGCACCGACACATAAGGCGGCACGTTGCCTGTGAACCCGGCCTCGTGTGCGACGACAGCACCGACCGCAGGGTAGTCGCCGAACGGCGTTCCGAACCGGCCAGACAGTACCCAGTTGGTGGCGGTTTCGTGGTGATCATTGTTGTGCGCCCCCGAGCGAACCAGCGTGATGCGATCCATCACCTTCGCCATGCCAGGCAACTTCTCGCTGATTTGCAGCCCGGACACGTTGGTGCCGATGGTGGTGTATTTGCCCCGGATTTCTTCGCCTGCTTCGGGTTTCGGGTCGAAGCTGTCGTGATGTGAGAGACCACCACCCAGGTACACGAGCACCACCGACTTCGCTTTGGACCCTTTGCTCAGCGAACCACTGGCTCGTGCGGCGGCTTCCGCTCGCAGGAGGCCCGGGAGCGTGAGCCCGGCGAGGCCGAGCGATCCTACCTTGAGCACGTCGCGACGTGTCTTGCCATCACAAGAGCGTGTGGAGAAACCTTTGAAGATGATGTCGAGCATCGGTTGTGGCTCCGAACATGGGGGCATTAGCGGGATGAAGTTCGTGTGCTGTACTATTTAGCGGTTAAACAAGAACTCCTTGCTGTTTATCACGGCCCAGAACAGGTCGCGGAACACCTCGTCGCGTACGGCGTCTGCCTTCAGCAACTCCTTCACCTTGGCTCTCTCCGCAGTCGATGGCTTGCGGGCCAGCGCTCGCAAGAACAGCGAATCCATCAGCTTGTCGTCGTCCTTCTCGGCCTGAAGTTGCTTCGCCAGCCAGCCGTTGCCGGCGTTTACCTTGGTGCTTACCGTCTCGCCGACAATCAAGTGCAGCACGCTCGGCAGCGACACATCGCTGGCCCGCTCGCACGCACACGCCGTCACTCGCTCGCTGCGGCCGAACGTCCGCAGGAAGTACGACGCCGTACCCGGGTCCGGCACCTGAACCGCTCGCACGCCCAGCGGGTAGCCATCGAACTTGTCCGGCACGTTGGTCGCGTCGCAGATCGCGTCGAGCATCACCTCGGCCGGCAACCGACGAGCGTAGTAGTGCGAATAGAACCGCGAGTCCGTCACGTTGGCGGGCCGCGTCGAGCTTGAGAGCTGGTAGGTTCGCGAGTTCAGAATCACCCGCATTAGCGCTCGCATGTCGAACTTCTTGTCCAGGAATTCCTTCTTCAGCGCCGCCCACAGTTCCGGGTTCGTCGGCGGGTTCGTCGCTCGCAGGTCGTCCACTGGTTCCACGAGGCCCACGTCGAGGTAGTGCCGCCAGACGCGGTTCACCATCGCACCCGTGAAGTATTCGTTGCTCGGGTCGGTGAGCCACTTCGCCAGCACAACTCGCGGGTCTTCAGTCGGTTGCACGTCGTTCGGCGTACGGTCGAGCGGTTGCGGTTTCATGAACATGCCGGTCCGCGGTTGACTCACACCCACGGGCTTCTTGTTCTGGTTCTGGTCGGGGTGGCTGACGCTCAACATCGTCGGCCCCATCTTCGCTTCCTTCCTCTCGAACTTCACCCGGCTGAAGTACGCGGCGAAGTGGTAGAAGTCGTCCTGCGTGTGGCGCTCCAGCGGGTGGTTGTGGCAACGGGCACACCCGATGCGAATACCTAGGAACGACTGCGCGACCGACTCCGGAGCCTCCGAACTCTCGCCGTGGCGCTGCTCGCCGACCGTGACGATGAAGTACCCGACGGCGGGGTTCTCGATGTTCGAGCCGGTCGCGGTGAGCACGTCGCGGGCGAGTTCGTTCCACGGGCGGTTCGCCGCGATTTGCTTCCGCAGCCAGTCGTGGAACTGGCGAACGCCCTTCGTGCCGCGGACATCGTGGTCGCGTTCCTTGCGGTTTTGGAACAGGTCGCCGAGGTGGAGCGTCCAGTAATCCGTGAACTCCGGACGGGCCAGAACCGCGTCGACGAGCTTGGCACGCTTCCCCGCGTCCTTGCTTACCACGAACGCCGTCATTTCCTCGGCTGTGGGCAGGATGCCGCACGCATCAAGCAACAGGCGGCGAATGAACTCCTCGTCCGAAGACAGGTCGGATGGCTCGATGCGGAGTTCCTTGAGTTTCGCGAACACGTGCTGATCGACGAAGTTGTTCCCGCCCTCGTACCGCTTGGCTCCGACGATGCGGTCGTACGGCATGCTGAAGACCGTGACCGCGACTTCCGTAAGGAACATCGCACGCACGGCACTCGCACCGTTGCGGACCGCTTTCGCCTTGCCACCGGGCGACACGGTCAGGTACGCGGGGTCGTTCGAGTCGAACTTGGTGAGCCACGTGACGTCGCGTTTCGTGCCATCGGTGAACGTCGCGTTGGCGAGGAGTTGCAACTCCTCGCCGGGCTTCAGCACCTTCGTCGACGGCGTGAGTTCGAGCTTGCTGATCTTCACCTCGTCCTTTTGCGGACCGGTGTAGCCGGCTTTGATCCACGCCAACAGCAGTTCGTATTCGCGGCTCGTCTGGCTGAAGAGACGACCACCTTCGTGCGGTGCTTCCGCGGTGGCCTTGCGAAGCAGTAGGCTCGATTCCGGAACGGTGCGGTCGAGGCGGCGCCCATCAAACTCGCGGGTGATCCACTTGTAATCCTGATCAGGGGCGAATCCGCGAAGCGACAGACGGAAGCCGTTTTGGCCTGCACCCTTCCCGTGGCAGGAGCCCTGGTTGCACCCCGCCTTGGTGAGAAGCGGCATGATCTCGGTGTTGAACGAGGGACCGGGTTTTGGCGAGTCAGGGGTATTTACCCCTGGATTCTGCGAAAAGGTGTAACCGGGAAGCACAAGAGCGAGCACGCAGGCGACGGTAAACCGGGGCATGAGTTGGCTCGCGGGGTATTCGTGAAGGACGGCAGAACGCCGGGGGTGGGTGCGTTGAATCTTCATCTGAGCCATCTTTCCCAGATGACTGGGTCTAGGAAAACGGGCACGACTTAGAAATAGTCTATCCTCGTTCTTGATTCTTGTCTAACACTATTCTCCTTGGCATGGCGATTCTGGGCACCCTGCTCTTCGCCAAGTCGCAGATGTCGTGGCGCGTAAGCTACCTGCCAAGATCAACGTCGGAAGAAGTCCTTCCCCTTCACGAGTGGGGCCACCCCCTGCTCGACCGCTCGTCAGCCGCCCCGCTCTGCAGCGGATCACCATGGACCACGAACCGTGCCAGCGAAGCCCGTGTCGTGACGCCGACGTCGAAGCAGCGGCCGTTGACGGAGTACGTGCCGTTCTTTCACCAATCGACGTATCGCGCGAGTTGGTCGGCCAGATCCCGGCCGACCATCTCGATGCTGTGGGCGAGTGCCAGGGCCATGCTGGTATCATCGGTCCACTGGCCGGCGGCGAGGTTGAACGGGCCCCCGCTCCGGTAAGCGGTGACAGGGGTGAAGGAGCCGGGCGGCTGGAACTCGATGGCGGCCCCAAGGGCGTCACCAACGGCAAGGCCGATGAGCGTCCCTCACTGGCGGTCCATGAGCTTTGTGGCCTGGTGACGTTTTGAAGACCCTCGGGCGAGGCTCGATAGAACTCGGAGACCCATCCCTCCGTAATCGCGGATTCGGCGTCTGGTAACCGTCGGCCACAGAAATAACACTCGATCTTCATCGCCGCTCGCTTTCGGTTTAAGAGGCCAGTCGCATTTGGATTTGCACCATGCCGGCTCCATTGGCCCGAAAAGCCGTCAATTCACCGGGGATGGCCACCACTGAATTGTCGCTCTTCTCCGGCGAGCAGAGAAGCTCGGGAGTGACCGATTTCGACGTGAATTACGATCTTCACGAGAGCATCGTTTTGAAGTCTGCCCGTTCGATTTCGACCACCGGCGTGAAATATCCGGTATGAAAGACCGAACAGAAGCAGGAACAGATTCTGGGGGTCACGGGCATGCACGAAACGTCATCAAGCTTGGGGTCTGGTTCGGGGGAGGGAGGACGGCCCGAACGGGATCGCATTCGCGAGGCCGTCGAGCGGAACCCGCGAGCCATGACACTTCAACTGGCACGGAACCTCGGCGTGCCCGAAGTCGAGGTTATTCGCGCACTGCCCGGCGGGCGGGCGATTGAACTGGACTCAGCTCAATGGGAAGAAGTTTTTCGGAGTTTCGAGGCGTTCGGTCCCCTTCGAGTGCTGGTGTCAAACGGGGCCACAACAATCGAGGTCGTGGGCCAGTTCGGTGGGTTCAGCACGTCTGGTGAGTTCTTCAACGTCCAGACCGACACTCTGGATATGCACATTCGCTGGCGGCAACTGGCGGCCGTGTTTGCGGTGGAAAAGCTGGGACACATGGACGGCTCGCCCACTCAAAGCATCCAGTTTTACGACCGAGACGGGGCGGCCGCTCTCAAGGTATTCGTGGCGTTCGGCAGGCCCGTCGTGCCACAAATCGCGCAGCGGTTCTCCGAGATCCGCGAGCAATTTCAGCGTAACCTTTCTGCTGAACAAACATGATGATGGATCCGATTTTGGCCTCATCGCGGCTTCACCGCACGGGCGTGCTGGATCGGCAACATGCCCATCGCTTTCTCGTCGCCAAGTTTGAGAGCGGCGTGATAAGGCCAGTACGCAGCTTCTTCACGACCGCCCCGCCCACCCCTTCAGCACTGGTGGGGTTCTGTCCGGTAACGAGCAACCCGTCTTCCACGACATTCCAAGGCTATCGGGATCGTTCGGTGGTGTCGAAGCCACGGGGATCAGCATCCGGGTTAGACCCTGTGCTGCGGTTCGACGCACCCGAATGCTCAAAGCGGCTCAAGAATTGCAGGAAAGATAGGGTTGGGCCGGTTTCCGGTTCGCACGATCAACGCAAGGAGTCTCTGATGAGCAAGCTGTGTCTGCCGTTCCTCGGCCTCGCCATGCTCCTGTTCGCCAGCCCCGGTAACGTCGCCGCCGCCGACAAGCACAACGCCGCCTACGAAGCGTGTGCGAAGGCGTGCAACGACTGCCAGCGGGTGTGCGATCAATGCACCACCCACTGTGCCACGCTGGTGGCCGAGGGCAAGAAGGAACACCTGACGACGCTCCAGGAGTGTCAGGACTGCGCGACGTGCTGCGCCGCCTGCGCTCAGGTGTGTGCGAGGGGCGGGCCGCAGAGCGCCCTCATGGCCGACTGCTGTGCGAAGTGCTGTGACCAGTGTGCGAAGGCCTGCGAGAAGTTCCCCGACGACAAGCACATGAAGGCGTGTGCCGAAGAGTGCCGGAAGTGCCAGAAGGCGTGCGAAGCGATGGCGAAGCACGTCAGCAAGTAACCCCTCCCTGCCAACATCGCTGGAGGGGCAGAAGTGTGGCCCCTGAGCGATGTTGGGCATGGCCCTTCCCACTTTCTTACCCCTGGTTGCTCGTTCCCGCCCTCACCATTCCCACTTTCGCCACAAACTTCGATGGCACGATTCCTTTCACGTTCTGCAAGGTGGGGCCAACGGCTTCTGCGGTTTCGACAGCTTGACTTGCTAAGGCCAGAATCCTCGTCGGGTGTGAGGCGTATTGCTCGGCACCGAAGGCGGTACGAATCGTGGAAGGATTCCCGCACCGGATGGCGATTCCAGTTTAGCCGATATGGATGATGGCCGTTCGTGGACGGTGGTGGCGTGGCCGACAAGTCGAGGGACGTGCGATGATCCACTGCATCTTGCAAGTGATGGACCCCGGGGCCAAGGCGGGGAAGTTGGGCCCTTCATGAGAATCCCCTGCTCGACTGGACGGCGAGCCTCGTTGTAAGAGCTTTTCCCCACAAAGGGCTATGGGAACAGGGCATAGCCGGGTGAGTCGAACTTGGGTAAGATGGCCCGCTCAGGATGTCCACGTTTTTCGAGCGTTGATCGACCCGCACCCAGCTTCTCGGTGGTCAGGACCGTTTCGTTCGGGCGGCGGAGAAATCGCAAGGGGGCCGACGTGACTGCCACGACCACCATCAGGTCATCGCTGACTGCTTACGGCGTGTCACTCGCTGCCGTCGCTGCTGCGGTCGTGGCTCGTCTGTTGCTTGATCCGTTGCTGGATGATCATCTTCCGTTCATCACCCTGTTTCTCGCTGTCGGCTTTGCGGCCTGGTACGGCGGGCGGGGGCCGGGGTTGCTGGCGTTGGTCTCCGGTGCGGGCGCCGTCGCCTTCTTCATTTTGCAGCCCCACTACTCATTCGCCACTGACCAAATCGAATTTCAAGTCGGCCTCGTCCTCTACGGAGTCGTCGGGTTCGCCTCGATCGCCATGTTCGAGTCGCTGCGGAAAGCCCAGCGGCAGACCGAAGAGCAGCGGCGACAATTGGAGCAGGAAGTCGCAGCCCGTCGAGCTTCCGAACAAGCCTTTGCCGAGCAAGCCGAGCGTTTACGGACCACGCTCGCCAGCATCGGGGATGCGGTCATCACGACTGACCTGCACGGCCGCGTCACGAACATGAACGCCGTCGCTGAATCGCTGACGGGGTGGACGACAGCCGAGGCGATGGGGCAGCTGCTCGACGCCGTGTTCCGCATCGTGAACGAGACGACCCGCAAGACGGTCGAGAACCCGGCGTTTCGGGCGTTGAAGGAAGGCGTCATCGTCGGACTGGCGAACCACACGGTCCTCATCGCCAAAGACGGCACGGAGCGGCCCATTGACGACAGTGCCGCCCCAATCCG
>Ga0105044_10002165_pt1 | contig 26731 bp, 14 predicted proteins | sample MAT01_FD_78092 | JGI IMG/M metagenome (GOLD analysis project Ga0105044, IMG submission 78092) | Freshwater microbial communities from Lake Fryxell liftoff mats and glacier meltwater in Antarctica - MAT-01 | ecosystem: Environmental > Aquatic > Freshwater > Ice > Liftoff microbial mat | place... | reverse complement strand
TAACCCGGTGAAGACGACGAAGCGGACATATCGGTGTGAAAGGCGCTCAGCGCCGCCGCGACGCGCGTCAGGAGGACCGCCATCGTGCCGGTGTTGTTACCTTGGGCAGAATGTGTGTCCCAACCATCAACGTCAATCGCGATCGCCTCCACGCCGACCTGAGCTTTAATTAACGCGGCCGAGGTCTTCAGGGCATATCCAAGCTTTTCGGTCGCCGTGTACTGCGCGCCACCGGCGGGCTGATAGGTCGCAAAGTTTATGCTGTCAAGAAGGCTGATGGTCGCCAGCGTCGTCGAAGCCGTGGTTTGAAGAGGATCGCCAACGCTGCTATACATTTCACTGAGTGCCGCGGTTCGCGCGGTACGCGTCCCGCTGCTTCCCAGAAGTCCGAATGTGTCAAGGTCGGGCACTGGGATCGTGCCGAAGCCACCCACTAAGGACTGTTGTAATCCGGTTCCAAGGCCAACGCCGCGAAGGACAGCATTGGGATTAGAGGGTGCAACTGTCGCCAAGTGCCGACCGAGCCAGCCGGTAATCATGAACGGATCGACGCTCGTTCCAACTTCCATGAAGCGTTGCCCTTCAAAGTGCGATCGGGTCGGATCAGGGCTTCCACACGCCTGAACGAAAAGTAAGTCACCTGCGGTGTAAGCGGGGCGGAGTGCGGAGAGCACAGGAGGCAGGCCGAAGAATCCATCCAGATCGGTGCAGGCACCCGCGAGGCCACTGCCCGGGCGGGGCACGGCGAGGTTGGGCCGATTAATGTAATATCGATCCTCGGCGTGCGGCACGCAGATGGAAAGGCCATCAGCGGCACCCCGAAGATAAATCCAGATGATCGTGTCGCGCTGAGTGGAGCGAAAGCTGTTCGCCACAGCCACACGAGGCAACCAAGAGGACGCGGCAACGACCGCGGCCGCCGTGCCGGTAGCCTTCATAAATCCACGCCGCGAGAGCTGTGCATACTCGGGGCAGCATTGTGCTTGGGGGGTATCCATAAGTCCATTCTCGCTCTGATCATTTCAGCAGAGCGCAGTTTGTAACAGAAGGTCTGAGACAGAGGCGATGTTCATCGCCGCCAAGTTGATGTAACGTTAACCACGGTCGGCGCGTCGGTTAATACCATTGGAAAGCGGGGCAGCCGATGGCTAGACCGATGGCTTCTCTCTGCCTGGTTGCCGAAGGAGCGTTGGGGAGCAGGTAGTTCCGGATGCGATTACGTTCTGCCGGAGGCATCTCGCCGCCGAACATGTTCGCGTTAATTCGATCCGCCATCGCATCGGCCGTATTCAAGCCAGCAAAGTAGGCCGCAGCATCGGTAGTGATGCCCGAGAAGCTGTTATTAAGCAGCAGTGCGCCAAAGTTCCATCGCGGCAGCACAAGCCCGGACCAGAAATCCAGATTATCGGGGTACCCATCAGGCGCTGTCCAGTAGAAAGTAAGATGCCCCGCCACCCGTAGCTGCGTGCGGAATGAACTGGTGGAGACCACCTCAGCGTTGGCCGCACGAGCCGCAGAGACAAAGTGGTGGAACGGCCGCTTAAACTTAGGTTCTGCGGCTTGAACGTGCGCCGCGGCAAACACGGTGCGGAGTGTCTCGCGAATGTTGCCACCGGTGGCAGTAAACTTCGCGGCAACCGTATTCACCAAGGCGGAAGATGGGTTGTAATCGAGGAATCGCTTGCAGAACTTGGTAGCGATGAACTTCGCGGTGCTCGGATGATCGGCGAGGATGGCGAGCACCGTAAGCCCGTCCTGAATACCCCCCCCAGCGGGAATTATATTACCAAGAACCACTTTTGCCCCGTTGTCGTGCTGGCTGGAGTTGTAGCGGAAGCTGCCCGCGAGCGGGAAACCGTGGGAGTTGGGGTAGAGTTGCCATCCGGTAAAACATCGGGCGACGTTGACAACGTCGTTCTCCGTGTAGCCCCCGTCGACGCCTATGGTGTGAAGCTCCATCAGCTCGCGAGCGTAATTTAAGTTCGGGCTGCTGGAGATGGAGATGTGGTTATCAAGGTACACCAGCATCCCCGGGCTGGTGGCGCTCCCCGCCAGCAGATCGCTGAACATCCCCATGCAGTTGGTGCGGATGACGTCCCGATCATCGATTACTTTGAGCCAGGAGCAGTTTTCTTTCTCCACGCCAATGTTGAAATGATCCGTCCAGAACTCAACGACCCTCTCCTGCAACTGGCGCCGGCTGTAGATCGCACGCAAAAGGGTGCTCTCGATTAACTCGTTTACGATCGACGACATGCCGATCTGGTAGATCTCGGCGTAAATCTTCTGAAGATTCACGAGCCCCGCCACGCGCGCTTCGCACGCGGTGTCCACGATGAGATCAGGGCTTAGCTGGTGATCAAGATAAGCGTCGTAGCCGATGCTCCGCGCCAGCCCCAGTTCATACGGGGTGGCACCGAACGTGATACGCTGAACTAATTTAGTGATCACGCCCGAGGGATCGGGGTCACCGATGGAACTGGTCGGTGGAGCGGCCGCGACCGGGCGGGCCGCCGCAGCCACGACAGCTCCAACTCCTGCAATCGACGCGAGCCAGGCTCGTCGGGACGACTGCCCGGCCGGAGCGCCGGAGTATCTTGTCACGGGTGTTTTTGCTGGTGAGGCGCTGTCCATGTCGCGTAGAGAGACGGACGCCGCGTGAATCGGTACGAGATCCGACAAGACATCAGATGTTTGCGTAATACCGGTTGTCTGTATTTCTGCTGAAGTCACGAGGAAAGCCCTTTCGCGGTTTGGAAAACAAGATCACCCGGCGATTAGACCGACCGCGCACCACTGACCAGCTGCTCGCGATTCTCATCAAGACGATGATACTTCGCGAGCGTACCGGTCACGTGAGCAAGGACGAACCAAGCCCGGCAAGACGTTCACCCAACCTAATTTTTACTTCAACTCTCTCTTCACTTTACCGCACTGGCCATTTTACTGGCACTCAAACTACTAAGGTCGATTCTTTTGCAGCGGGCTCTCCATTCCCGTCCGCAGAAGCGATCGCTTAACGCTGTCGCAGCTTCCGAGTCTCATAGCAACTCTCCGCAACAATATGAGTGTACCGTCACACACCGCAATCCGAGCGATATTCGGCACGGTTCCCGTACAATTTTCATAATAGGCAGTTGTGCTCATAGCCTGAGGAGATTGGCGAAGTTCGCTCGATTCACCTGTCGCGATGGCTTTATTCGCCACCGCATTACTTCGAGTAGCTGCCAACCCGCCGGGATAGGCACCCTGACCGATGGCGTCGCCGTCCGGCGCTCAGGCCCAAGGCTGCAAGACCCAGCAGCAGCGAGGCCGGAGCCGGAATGGGCGTGTAATCCACGACCAACGTGGGACGATGAGCAGGGGTCGTGTTCTCCGAGGAATCAAATCGCTTGGCTGTTCCGCTGTCAGCTTCATTCCCCCGAACCATCCAGCCCGCGTTCACCAAGCTCCCGTTGTGCCACCGGGCAACGTCCTCCGCCATAGCCGCGCTTGAGAAATTATAGAACCCAATGCCGATAATGTTGGCCGAAGCCGAGGCGATCGGATCGAAATCCCCGCCAGCGGTCGTCCAAGGCTGATTGTTCCCAAAAAACCGATCGAGCCACGTCGCGTCATTTGCTTGAGCACCTACGCCCCCGCCGCCCCCCATCGAAGTATCTGAGTTACTCGCGCCTTCACCCCAAATCTGCGAGACAGTGTGAAGGGTGCAAACCTCTGTGCCACTCGCCGAGCGAGAGACACGAAGACGTAAAGTTACACTGTTTATGGTCGCGTCCGCCGGTATGGATGTAAGATCAAATGCGAGCAGCGCGCGGCGGAGGGTCAGCGCGATGGTCGCGCCAGCAAAAAGATAAGAGCCCGAGCCATTGCTGAGCGAGCCCGATGGATCCTCATAAAGCGTGTTGTCCTGAATCGGCTCTAGGTTAACAACCACTGCCCCTGCGCAGCAGGCCAGAAAAGCTGAAATCAGCGGAGGGAAGAAGAGTCGAGCGTGCATGATGGTCTTCCTGTTCAAATCAAAACAACCAGAATCGCGCGACGAAACAACTCCAGCGCGCTATAGCCGCCGCGAAGGCAGCTATTCCGAGTTATCGCGCACCGGCCACCGGCGCTGAATAAAACGGCCACGACTAATATGAGCTATATGACGGCAAGATGCAAGCAAAATGAGCGAGATTTCTTAAAATTCCTTACATTTGGCACCCAAGATGCTAAGCGAGGGGCCTCCTGAGAGCTAAACCCAGCCCACGCGCAACTTAGCATCCCCCGGCAGTCCAGACAATAAAGAATGCTTCGATATCCGAACCATCGATTCCGCCGTCAATGTTAACGTCTCCACGAGGTTCGGAGGCCTGCCACGCCAGAAAAAAAGCACTGATGTCCGCGCCATCAATGCCCCCGTTACCATCAAAGTCCGCCGCGCAGCCGTACTGCAATGCCGCACCTGCATCCACGATCCCATACCCGCGAACAAACAGCGGATCTGTAGTGAGAGTCTGAACATAATCTGAGGCGGTTGTCAGTAACGCGGCACGCATCTGCCCGACTGTCCACTCCGGGTGAGCTTGTGTGAGGCAGGCGACCACCCCCGCCAGCAGCGGAGTCGCGAGCGAGGTGCCACTTCCGGTCACGTAATCGGTGACGTTATGTGGATGAGCAAAGAAGGTGTCTTCCCCGCGTGCTAATAACTCAGGCTTTACCCTGCCGTCGGCGGTCGGACCATCTGATGAAAACTCTGAACTTGCTCCCCCGAAGTTTACCGAACCGCAGGTGAGCACGTTTAATGCGTCGGCCGGAGCAATCAGCGTAGAGGTCATCGGATTCTGGTCGTTGCCGCCGTTGCCCGCGGCGGTACACGCGTGCACGCCGTTCTCCGCCGCAATGTTCAACGCGATGGTCGTAATGGCGGTGCGGCCGTCCAGGTCCGCCTGCGTGTACCAATCAATATACCCGAGCGATGAAGTTGTTACATCCGCCCCCACGCTCTCGGCAAACTCGATCGCCGCGGCGTAGTAATCCTCTTCTACAATCGTTTCGCTCGTCACATCCTCGGTCTTGCACAGAACATAAGTGGCGCTGTAGGCGGCACCAACGTAAATATTAGGATCATAAGCGGCCATGCACGAGAGTACAAGCGTGCCGTGCCCATGCTGGTTGATGTCATCCCCGGGCTGAATCCCGGTGTACAAGTCGCCGTTGATAAAATCTCGCTCCGCGAGCACCATCAGCGGATTGGCGAGGTTCTGGAAACACCGGTGTTGGCGCTCAAAGCCAGTATCCAAGACCGCGACAATCACACCCGCGCCGGTGAGCCCGCGCGAGTGAAGGTAAGGCAAGTTAATTTGCGTAAGCTGCGCGGAGGCAGCACCATAAAAATCGCGAGAAGCGTACCCATCATTTACAGCGAGCGATGAAGCATCGTCGCACATGCCCGAAGCGATTGCGAAGCACGCTTCGCTGGCCCTCTTGCCGCGTCGCACCGGTTGTGTTGATTGGACGCACGGCAACGCACGCAGCAACTCAAGTTGATGGCTACTCGCCAAAACGCTTACCGCATTAAGCCAACGCGACTCGGTCCGCAGCGAGGCGATTCCCCTTACAAGTTCGACATCCGCGGCACGTAACGGAAGATCACGAGCATCAACCAAGCCCGGCGAAGTTCGCCGCCACTCGCGCCGAGCCCGAGCCGCTAGCTCGAGGCTCTGCTCACGCAGCGCCAAGCGGGAGCTGCTGACATCCTTTGGTGCAAAAAATATCCAAGTCGGAACCGACGCTTCCGCCAACCTCTCTCGCGTCTCCTGGGCCAGGGCCTGTGCCGTCGCTGTAATACAGATGAGGGTGCAGAGCGTGACTCTCTTCGTTGGTGCCATTCTAAATGTTATGGCACCAAAGACGCCGCGAGCGAGTGCCCACTTGCCGCGACTAGGCCGATAAAAGACCCGGCTCGATCCGCGCCCACGTCACTCGCTTAAATTCAACGAAGTCGGAATGAATCGGTGTTTCAAGCGATGAGTGGGCAATCTCCCTCGCCCGCCAGCCGTCGCTTACTTCGGCCGCCAAGATTTGTCAGGCCGTTTGGGGGCCGCGGGCACCTCCACCGGCTGCTCCGCGATCTTCTTCTGAAGATAAGCAATCGCGGCATCAAGCTGAGCATCTGCTCCGTTAAAGGTCGCGTGCGGGAGGTTGTCAACCACGATATCGGGGTCCACTCCATGCCCTTCAATGAGCCACTCTCCCTCAGGCCCAAATACCCCCGTCTCCGCTGCCGTTGCGATTCCGTTATCAACGAGAAAATTATTAGCCGAAAGCCAGATCTTGCCACCCCACGTTCGCGTGCCGATAATCGTTCCCAGCTTCAATCTCCGGATGCCTTCCGCCAGGGCCTCACCATCCGAGGCGGTGCGCTCGTTACATAATACTACGATATGGCCCCGGAACGCAAACTGCATGTTCCAATAGCTTGAGCCGACATCCGGAGACCAATAGAACCACGCCTGCCGCAGCAACCGTGAAAGTATCCAACTATCGATGTTGCCGCCCCGGTTGTTGCGAGCATCCAGTATCAGCCCTTTACGCTGGTAGACGGGGTAAAAACCTTTGGCGAACTCGGTGTAATTTTCCGTTCCCATCGCCCGCAGATGAACATAACCAATATCGTTACCGGATTCCGCATCAACCCGCAGCCGCCTGGTAAACTGCCATTGGTGGTAGCGCAAATCTTCTTCCGCCGCGGCGGTAATTGGCGTCACAATTACCTCGCCGATGGCGCCGGTAGCTTTTCGCTTCGCTCGAACCAGCACCTGCTTCCCCGCCTGGTTGCGCAGTAGCATGGAGAGGTCCGCAACGCTCAGCACATCGCGACCGTTGACCTGCAAAATCAGATCGCCCACCGCAAGGCCCACCCCCGCCGCAGCCAGTGGCGACGTCCGCGCCGGCTCGTCGGGATCGCTTAAGTACACTGTTTCGATCCGGTATCCGCCCGCCGCTTCATCCCGAACCAGCGCACCACCCCACGCCGCAGGCGCAATATCAGTATCGCCCGTGCGTATATCCCCGCCGCGTACAAAGATATGAAGTGCCGAGAGTTCGCCAACCATCTGCGAAAGCAGATCGTTGAGTTCCGTGCGCGTTGCGATACGGTCGGCCAGCGGAAGGTAACGTTGCAGCATTCCCTTCCAATCCACCCCGTGCATATTACTATCCCAAAAGTAATCTCGCTCCAGCCTCCAGCCCTCTATAAACATCTGCCGCCATTCCTGCCGCGGCGAGATGGGAAAACTCCACCCCGAAAGATCGATGGCCGTCTTCTCAAGCGGTGCGTTTGGCCCCGCGCCCGAGTCTAGCACATGCAAAGTGCCTGTCTTGCGCACGAGCAGCCACTTCCCATCACCCGACACCTCGTACGAATCTACTTCGGGAATCACGGTCTTAAGTTCCAGATCTTTATTAGCGATCGGGTAAGTGACGAGCTGATTCTTGGTTTCGCCCGATGGACGATTCAAAAGTAAGAGCCGCTTAGGTTGCACCGTAAGCGAAGAGTAGTTCCCCGCCGCGAGCGGAACCTGAAAGAGTCGAGCGGTGATCCCCTCAAGATCGATGATAACGGGTTTGATTGGTGCCGGGTCCACCTTCTTTTCCGCACTCTCCGGTGAGGTAGCCCCGCCCGCAGCAATCGCTGTTGGCGGTTTCGCATCCGGCGATGGGGCTGGCACAACCGCAGGCTGGGTCACGGGAGTCTGCGGGGGCTCCACTTCGGGCATCGGCTTGGGGTCCAGCTCTGGCTTTATATCTGGTTTTACATCTGGCTTTACATCTGGCTTTACCTCTGGCTTCACATCTGGCTTAATCTCTGGTTTTACTTCTGGTTTTACTTCTGGCTTCAAATCCCGCTTCTCATCTTCAACGGTCAGCTTGTGTAACTCGTCATCCGCCACGAAGGGCCACCGCTCCCCAGCGATCAACGAAACAGCGTACACCTGCGTTCGTCGGTCAAAGTAGGGCTCGGGCGCCATCAAGCCCCAGGGCGACGCGACCGATGACGTAAGCTGCCTGTCCGAGAGGAAGTAAAGCCACTTACCATCCGCGCTCCACGCCGCACTGTAGCTTGCAAATCGATCGGTGGTTACGAGAGTCGCTCTCTTGCTATTAACGTTGTAAACGTTGACCTGCGGATTCTGGTTGCTCGCGTTCGCTGTGAAGGCGAACCACTTACTATCCGCCGACCAGGCGATATCAGTGAAAGAATCCCACGGGTTCTCCGCAATCTTGAAATCAATCCCACTGGCGATATCCAGCACGAAAAGACGCTGATCTTTATCGTGATGCGCGAGCCAACGTCCGTCGGGGCTCGGCACGCCCTCCAACCGAAGAACCCTAGAATCCTTGGTTAGCTGCCGTGCTTTAGCAGGCGTATCCACCCCATTTTGCGGCACCGTCCAAAACTCGGTCTCGCCAGTCTGGTCAGAAATCGTAAGTACCGAATCACCATCGGCCATAAACCTCGCATCACGGTGTCGCGCGATGTTGCCCGTCGCCGCGTCCAGCCGCGGCAACTCCACCAGCCGCCCCCGAGTCCGCGGGGCGACAAAGACAGTCCCTCTCGCCGTGATCGCCACCCGCGACCCGTCATGGCTGACGTGCGAAGATGTAACATAATCCATCGGCTTCTTCACCCACCGCTCTCGGAGCTGATCAAAGTCTGAGTCGAGTGTGATCCGCAACCTTTGCATCGTTGCGGTCTTGAGCTCTCCCGCCCAAAGGTCCGCTCCTAACTGATAAGCAATCGCGCCCGAATCCACCGCAAACCCGCGAACATCTAAATACGCCGCATTGCCATCGGTATGGTCTGTCACCTGCCGCAGATCCTTGCCATCCGGCAGCATCGACCAAACCTCCATCGTCCCGTCGCGGTCGGTCAAGTGATAGATAAGCCCTTCATACTCCACAGGGCTGTAGCTTGTCCCGGCGAAATCCACCGTAAGTCCTTGCGCTTCAACTCTGCTCGCTTCCGGCAAGTTTAGATTAAACCTCCAGATCTGCTGCGCTGTTCCACCTTTGTAACGTTTCGTCTGACTCCCCTGAAACGCCAGCCGAGTAAAAAAGAGCACACCCTCCTCGCCGATGCTCCCATCCGATGCCTGCGCCAGCGGAATAAGTTGACGCTCCCCGGTCTCAGGATGTATCAGAGTTAACTGCGTGTTGGGAAGCGTTGAAAAGCGAGTAGTCCCGGCAATCACCCGCAAGTCCCCGGCCAGATTCTTTGACCACCCAACCACGCTCGCCCTCGCCGCATCGTAAGTCAGGCGAGTCGGCCGTCCGCCCGCGACCGACATAACATAAACTTCAGTCGGGCCTTCGTACTGCGCTGTGAACGCAACCATTGTTCCATCCGGTGACAGCTTGGGGTTTGCCTCCTCTCCCGCGTGAGATGTTAAGCGCGTCGCCACCGCACCACCATCCTTCGCCCGCGCGAGCGATGCCTTCCAGATGTCACCCTCGGCTACAAAGATTAAAGTGTCACCACGCAAAGTCGGCTGACGGTAATAACCCATCGTTCCCGCCACACCTTCCGGCTTTTGTCCCCAACATGTGGAGCTCGCAGAGCCCAACGTGAGCAATATCAGGCAGGTTAAAAACCTCGCAGAGCGGCCGACAGATTGAGAGGTGTTCATAAGGTCGACGGAGCGTACGCGCTTTTTCTCCGTCGCGGCTACTCCTCCCTGCACCGCCGGGTTCCACCGCGCCCCTCTTACTTGCCCCAGCCGCGACACTTTCTTGGCTGCCGTCGCCTCTCTCGCCGACTTCATATCATTCACCCATGGCAGTCGGTGGAAAGCGGAAAATCCTGGTGGCTATGTCTGGCGGGGTTGACTCCTCGGTCGCCGCAGCTCTTCTCAAACGCGCCGGCCACGAGGTGGTTGGCTGCTTCATGAGACTAGGCAGCCCAGGCGAAACCATCGACGAGCTCCTGTCCGACGCCCAAGTCTGTGCCGCGACGCCCCCCAGCTCCTCGAAAAGTGGCACCCACGCCCTAACTCAGGTAAAAATCGGGCATCAAGGCTGCTGCTCCATTACCGACGCTGCCGACGCCCGCGAAGTGGCCGCACAACTAGATGTCCCCTTCTACGTCTGTAACTTCAAAAAGGACTTTGGCCGCATTATCGACTACTTCGTAGATGAATACCTCGACGGCAAAACTCCCAATCCATGCGTCCGATGCAACGACTGGTTAAAGTTCGGAAAGCTGCACGACTACGCGTCTCAAATCGGTGCCGATTGTGTGGCGAGCGGCCATTACGCTCGAATCGGACAAGTGAACGGGCAGCCCACCCTTCTTCGCGGCGTAGACAGCACCAAGGACCAAAGCTACGTCTTGTTTGGCGCGCCGGTAGACCGGCTCGCTCACATGCTCTTCCCAATCGGCGAGCTGCCCAAGTCGCGAGTTCGCGAGCTAGCGCACGAGTTCGGGCTGCCCGTCTTTGATAAGCCGGACTCTCAGGAAATCTGCTTTGTCCCAGACAATGACTACGCGGGGCTTATCGAACGAAGGCGGCCGAATGCTTCAAGGCCAGGCGACATCGTGAATGAGCAGGGCGAGGTTATGGGTCGCCACCAAGGGCAGCATCATTTTACAGTGGGGCAGCGCAGAGGCTTGGACGTAGCAATCGGCGAGCGAGTCTATGTGATCGCCAAGCACTCTGACACGAACACTGTAGTTATCGGAACAAAGGCGCGGTTAGCCACCCATCGCTGCCTCGTCGGCGAAAGCAACTGGTTGTGCGACCCCGCCGCGGAAGTTGTCGGCCGACCGCTACTTGCCAAATATCGATACAACGTGACTCCCGCGATGAGCCGCGTTGTCTTGAAGCCTGATGGGCAGGCTGGCCCCTCGGGGCGGCCTGGCCAGTTTGAGGTTTGCTTTGAAAAGCCACAGATAGCTGTTGCACCGGGCCAAGCTCTCGTGCTCTTCGACGGTGATCGAATAATGGGCGGTGGCTGGATTGCAACGACCTACGCGCCGTAGTTCCAAGGCCTTTGCTTCCAAAGTGATCCCCAGTTACCTCTATATATAGATAGGATATCGGCCCACGACTCAACCGCTCGCTGCGTCCGGCCGTAGAGCAATCCGCGAAACCGGAGAATCCATCGGGGCAGATGGCCGCAGAAAAGTGGCGATTTGCTAGAGCAGTTGGCATCAAGGGCTCGTTTCGGGCGTTCTTGCTGTAGGCGGTGGCGAGTAGGCTTTCCGAGATCCGATATTGCATCGAGTTATCTGACGTTGGCCGTTGGTTAATCACGCTTGTTCGGGGAATAGTTCAAAATACGATTGAAAATTCCTTGCATCGCGGAGAAGACCGAGTATGCTATAAAGAGTTGGATTAGACCAGACGAAGTGTCTATTAGATTTGTGGTGCGAAGAGGTTTGGGAACGCTATGAGTTCAGCTTGGTCGTTCATTCAGTGTGTTGTCGGCAAGGGCATCGGCACATTCCTGCGTTGATATACTGCAGTGACTTACATGGTTAGTTCAGGCGGTTGGCGTAGTTCTCTTGCTGGGTTTTGGGCTGGCGGTCAGTCAGTCTGATAATCACTGCAGGTTTTGGATTTCGGTTGATTCAGAGAAGAGCGAGATGAGTTGTCGGCCGCATCCGATTTTCTATCGGAGCGCGGCATTGTGTGTCTCTCAACGATGGTTCTCCTACATCTGTGATCCTTATTTACCATTTTTACCCTGTCGGTATTCAAATAATGTGTGTGTTGTAGCCGACGAAGAGAGTCTTCGGACTCGGCGCGATCCTACTCGCGCCCCGACTGGTTTGTGCCAGCCGTTATCGGAGTTCGCTACTTCTTGTGAGTTGTCTCTTTCTGTGTCTGGGGTCTTCTGCCCCTAAAGTTTTGAGAGGAGTGTTCGTTTTATTATGAAGAACTGTACTTTACTTGCTCTGATTGCTGGCGCGCTCGCCGGTGGTGCGTTCGCAACCGACCCCGATGAAGTTAACCTTCCGTCGATCGCGATGGACGCCCCCGGTCAGTCGTCATATTCCAGCCGCGCAAACCAGAAGGTGTATGGCTACACCTTCGCTAGTGGTTTATTTCGCGCCCGCGGCACCGCCTACCAGGGTGGTAACCGTTTCACTTTCAACAGTGGTCCCGGTAACAACCTTGACTCCGTAACCCTCAATGGTTTCGCCTTGGCCATCAGCCAGGACGATCCCGGCATCCCCACGACCGAGCAGATCGCGATCTTAGATTTCTATCTTGATCCCGTCGTTGGAAGCCCCATCAGCGCGACCTCGCTGCCCGCCTTGTCCGATGGTCAGGCCGTCCTGAACTTCGGCGATTTCACCACCCCCGGCTTTATCACTTTCTTCGTCGATCCCGTCCAGTTTGTTGACGCTAACAACGCGATCTTCACCCTTCCCCTCGATCGCCCCGGCGCGACCGACGGTATCAGGGGCTTTGTGAACCTCGCCATCGGCTACACCGATCCGACCGACCCCACCGCAATTATCGTCAGCCCCGATTGCGGCCCCTTCTTCTGGGCCGGCCCCTTGTCCGTTGGGCAGAACCCCGACGGGCTCCGCTGGTCCGATGCCGATCGTAACGGCCTCTACACGCTCGCCCCAACCAACGAGTCGTTCGGTAACTTGGCTGTTCCCGCGAACGCTCGTGGCCTCTACCTGCAGCTTCAGTCAGATCTGCTTCCCCCGGCCCCTCCCGGCAACATTAACCTCGGTTGCCTCCCCGATGCTGGCCTCAGCACCACCTTCGCCCTCCCCGCGAACGGCGTTCAGTGGTTCCAGGTTTGCTTAAATGGCGATGCGACCGATGCCGCCAATCAGTTCCTGAACTTCGACAGCGAAGGCTCAGCGATCGGCGCTTCAGCCGCTCTTTATAACCTCGACGGCAACCTCGTCGGCGTAGTTCAAGGGAACGACGACGGCGGTAGCGGAACCAACTTCCTCCTCACATACGGCGTGGGCCTTCAGGGTGCCAGCGGCGACGGAGATCAGCGTGACGGCATCAACGGTCAGCTCTTCGCTGGCGGTTACTACGTTGCGGTCAGCGGTGACGGCGGCTCGTTCGGCCCATCCTTTAACGCAGTCGGTGCGGGCGGCGGCGGCAGCGTCACCGTCAACTTCCAGACCAACACTAACGGTGGTGCTTTGCCTCCCTTCGTTGAACCCGCGATTCGCGCAGGCAACGACCTCGGCGCACTCGCCGATGGTGGCGCGCCCGGTAACGCCTTCACCCTGCCCCGCTACGAAGTTGACTGGTACAAGTTCAGCATCTGCACCGACGTCGCTAGTCCCCTCTTCCTGGATATCGACTTCAGCGCTCAGGGTACAACGATCGCCGATGTGGATTCACGCCTGTTCGATAGCAACGGTAACGCCCTCTTCTACAGCGGTAACGTAGATGGCAACCGTCCCCAGTTCTCCTTCGGCGATGTCGGTCCTCGTTCGCAGGGTTCCAGCACCGTTCCGTTCGATGGCAGCACCGCCGCGGTGCTCACCGCTGGCACTTACTTCCTCGCCAGCACGTTGGTCACGCAGACGGTCGCGACCTCGGGCCGCTTCCATGCTCGTAGCAACTCAGGCAGCAGCCTCACCTACCACGTTGACTTCTACACCAACATTGACAGCACTCTTTGCCCCTCAGTATGCCCCCCTTGCGCGGCTGACTACGACAACTCCGGCGGCATCGACGGTGCCGACGTTGAGGCCTTCTTCGTCGATTGGTCTGCCTCAGCTGCTTGTGCTGACGTTGATCAGTCCGGTGGTGTTGGTGGTGAAGATGTTGAGTTCTTCTTCATCGTCTGGGGTAACGGTGGTTGCTAATAAGCGGGCCTGACTTGCTCTTTGTGCCAACCCACAGGCGAAAGCCCGCATTGGCCAATCGTAAGTCGGTTCTGCGGATTGTAATCTTCCAGACATAAGTTACCGATTTCGGTAATAAGCTAGATTTCAAGCGGCCCGGGATACCTCCCGGGCCGTTTTTCTTTATCCCGGGCTGATGGCTTGCTATCTGGTAATCAGCATGACTTCGGCTAGGGGGCAGCCTGCCAATCCGCAAACGTCCGGGCACTACTGATGCTCAGGTGGGCGGAGAGCCCAACTTTGGGTTGTCACCGCGACTTCCTACGATCTTGCGAACGTGATCGATACCCACTGCCATCTTAACTTTCCCGACTTTGATCCTGATCGGTACCCCGGCGGGGTCGATGCGGTTCTGGCCAAAGCCGCCGCCAAGGGCGTAGATGGTTACATCACAGTTTCGACCACGACCCACGCCGCGACCGAGCTGCTGTCGCTGGCGAATCGATATGAACGAGTCTGGTGCAGCGCGGGGGTGCATCCGCTTTACAGCGATGAGGGGCCGCACGACTGGGAAGCGATGCGGAGGGTTGGCGAGCATCGTAAGTGCGTGGCCTGGGGTGAGCTGGGGCTTGACAATCATTACACCAAGCCGCCTCGTGCTGTGCAGCACGAGGTGCTCGCTGACCAACTGGGGCACATTGAGCAGTGGGCGGCGGGCGGGCTGGTGAAACCAGTTATCATTCATTGCCGTGATGCGTTCGCTGATTTACTGCCCATTCTACGAGCCGCTCAGATCCCCGGCGATAGGTACGTCTTCCACTGTTTTACCGGTACTGCCGATGACGTCCGGAAGGTTCTGGACTTTGGATCTTATGTTTCGTTCACGGGCGTTGTAACGTATAAAAACGCGCAAAATGTGCGAGACGCGGCGGTGCTGGTTCCCGCCGACCGGATCATGATTGAGACCGATTCCCCTTTTCTGGCTCCTGAACCTCATAGAACGACGCGGCCGTGCGAGCCGTGGATGGCGAGCGTTACAGCAAAAGCGGTGGCGACGCTGAGGGGGGTTGCCTGGGAGGAGTTTGAGGGGCAGATAAACCGTAATACCCGGGCGTTTTTCGGTATAAGTTAACTTATGAAGTTGACCAGGGTGATCGGCCCGGGCCGCACCCGCGATCAGCCGCCATACACTCTGGTCATGAAGATCCGACGGGCCAACATAGCTGTTTTTGCGCAGGTCGCGGCTTTCTCGCTCCTGATGACAGGTTGCTCGGGGACGCAGGCACCCACCTTGGCAGTTACTTCCGCGACTGTCCGAGAGCGCACCGCGCTGGGCGTTGTGCTGGACTTTGTGGTGGTGGCGGACAACCCCAATGGTGATGCCCTGCCGCTGCAGGACGTAACTTACACGGTAACGCGCAACGGCGAGACGGTGTTCACGGGCACACGGTCGGCGGAGGCGGTGCTCCGGCGGTATGGCCAGCAGGAGTTTACGTTGCCGGTTTCGATTGCGCTGAGCAAACTTCCGGCGGGGGGCGAGGCGGGGGGCGAGTACCAGATTTCGGGGACGGTTATTTATGTTGCGCCGGGCGCGCTGTCTCAAACGCTCTTTGATCAGGAACTGGTAACGCCTTCGGCGGATTTTTCCGGGACGGCGCGGGTGGAATAACCCGCTGGGTGAAAGAGGGCGAGGCGGGCCGCAAGCGTTTACTTAAGCTCAAGCTTGTAGTGACTGCTCTCGGTTGGGGAAGTGGTGGGGGCAGGGGGCAGCTGGCCGGGCAGCGCGGCTCTCTGGCAGAAGATTTGCCACTGCGCAGACCCGCGTTGTAATGTTATATTTGGCACCAGCGTCACCTTTCCATCGGCGCCGATGATGAACGGGATGCTCTGCGCCCAGGTGAAACGCTTGCCGCTGTTTGCATCAGGTGTGCCGCTCTGGTTGGGCGGGACAATATAAGTATATCCCTGGCCGTCGGCCTCGTGAAGGGGCGGGGGCACCCAGAAGTTACGATGAGTCATCGAAACGTCGCTGCGGCCGTAAGCGTGGCGCAGGCTGGGCGAAGCGCTCCAACTCGCGGCGACCCAACTGAGCAGCGGCGCATCGAAGAAGAAGACGCCGGTGTCGGCCGCGCGGCAGTTATCTTCTAACGTCACAAAGATGGTATCCGGGGCGGGGTTGGGCACCGCCGCGACGAGCATCCTGGCCTGCTCAAGGTCCTTACGAGTCCTGGAAGCCATTGCAAACTGCCAACCCAAAAGGGTCAGCATCATCGCCCATAACCCGAGCGCCGCTACTGCGCCGGTTACACACTGAGTCACACCTCTCCAACGAAACCTCTCGGTGGCGACGAGCAGGAGATCGATAAGAAGCCCCGCGAGCAGCGTCGCACCAACGAGGGTAAAGTAATTATGCCTTGCCTCGATGATCTGCCCGCGCACCACGAAGATGGGCAGCCAGGACGCGATCAAAAGCGACGCCCCGAACGCGAACGCCCACGGATACCGCTTACGTTTGAAGTGGTCTAGCTCCCTCGCCGCGAGGATGCTTGGGGAGCGGGAGAGTGACCCCCTTGACGAGACGGGGGTCGAACACCACTTTGCCAGCCACACACCGCCTGCGCAGGCGACTAAACCCAGCGATGCGATTCCAACCGGAGTGGCAACTTCGCGCCAAGCGAACAGCAATCCACCGCTTATCGCGGCTCCCACGCCGCCGCGATAAAACCATTTCCAGTTCTCCCAGAACTGCGGAAGCCGCTCGGCCAGCCCTGAGGTTTGGATGTAACTGGCAGAACTACCTCGAGCGGAGACGGGCGCTGTGAATGTAAGGAGGACAATGTAAAGCAGTATCGCAACACCGCAGAGGCCCACGAGGAGCGAGAGCCGCCAGAGGCTTACAGCTCGAGATTCCTCAGCACGTCGGGTGGCCATGTAAAGGAGGGGAATCGTGAGAACCGCGGCCGCGGGCTGCTCGTACCAGCAGGGAATCGAGAAGGTTAAGAGTGCAAGGAGGAGGGCGGCGGTCACGTCTCGACGGGTCGATCCTGCGGGTGCAAGGGTAGAGTCGGGGCTGCGCAGGCCGCGTTGAGCATACTTTGCTACGCCTAGCAAGAGGAGAATGGAGGAGCCGGTTGCCAAGCCGGTGGTCATCGCGGTCGACCAGAATATAACTTCGTAGTTAAGCGGGAAGACCATGAACGTAAGCGCAGCGGCCGAGGCGGCGTGCGGCGAGATACATAAGTTACGAAGTAGCCGCCACAGCACAAAGGTTGCCCCGGCGTGGGCGAGCACGTTCGCGAGATGAAAGATCCACATGGAGTTCCATAACGCCGCGAACATGCTATACAAGAAGATTTGAAGGAGGGGACGCCAAAAATAGGGCTGGGCGAAGACCGGGTGTGACCAGTTGGGACCTCCGGTGGTGGGATCAACCGGACCCATAGCCCAGTCGTCGGAATATCTTCCTAGTTCTCCACGCAGATAGAAGCAGCCGACGGACCAGAGGAGCAGCGGAAACGCAAACGCCATGATCGCCTGAAGGCGGGCGGGTTCATTGTTTGGGTGATGCGGCGATTCATTCAACATGTTACGATGAGCGGTGTCTTTGGCGGGGTCGCTGTGGTTATGTCCCGATGAATCACCTTTGCCGTGATTCTGAGGTTTTCGCTTAGTAGAGAGGCCGCCTCGCGAATCGGGCAACTATACCGGCGCGATCGTCGCCGCGATGCTGCCCCTCGCTGGCTCGGCCGTACAGTGGGCCATGCGAGCAGTGAAAGCAATAATCGGAATATGTGCCGCCGCGACGGTTATTGCGGGTGTTGTGGGGTGTGGGGCTGGCCGCGCGGAACCTGATGCGCAGCCCCCGAAGCTGTTACCGCCGACCGAGAAAGTGGTGGAGCGGGCATCAAACAAGGTGGAGCCGGATACTCGGGCGATAAGCACCACGTATCTGCCCAAGCGAGAAACGGTGCGCCTCACGCCGCGTCGTGCGATGTTGTACGCGCCGATGGCGGGCGGGGAGTGGGCGTATTCACATCATCCTTATATTACGTCATTTAAAGGTAAGCTATACGCCACCTGGTCCAACGCTCCCAAGGATGAGGACTCTCGTGGGCAGCGGATTATGTTGTCGGTGGCGGAGCGGTTTGACGCATGGAGCACACCCAGGGCCCTGGTCACACCCCCAGCGTCGGCGGGAGGACTGCCGGTGGTGATGACCGCGGCGGGTTTTTATGAGCACGCGGGGGAGCTCGCTGCGTACTTCGGGCAATACGACATCGATCACACTCACACCAACCTTGGTTATGTAACGACCGTGGACGGCGAGACCTGGACGCCCCCGGTCTACATGAACATGCCTGTAAATGCCAATGAGGGCCCGCGGGCGCTGCAATCGGGCCGCGTAATGATGTGTGGTAACATTTCATTCCTGACTACCAGCGACCCGGCTGCGAGGACGGGGTGGAAGATGACGGGTCTGCATCTGCCGCAGCACCCGGAGTTTGAAGATAACCCCGGCACGTTCTGGGGTGTGGCTAAGAATCGCGGCTGGTCAGCGGCGTTGTGCGAAGGATCATTTATTCAGACCGCCGACGGGGTGGTACGAATGATGTTACGTTCAACCGGGGCTGGCTTTCGTGGTCGGCTCTGGTCAACCTTAAGCTCTGATGAAGGGCTGACATGGTCAGACCCTGTGGAATCGGAGTTTCCCGACAACGATCATAAGTTTCAGTTCGGACGGTTAAAGGATGGGCGATACTTTTATCTAGGGACACCGGACCCCCAGCCGCACACGCTGCGGAGTCCGCTCATCTTATCGCTATCGAGCGATGGAATGGTGTTTTCGCGGCACTTTCTGGTGGCGGATGAACCCTATGTGATGGCAAACGGCGGCAGGGCGAAGTTTGGCGAGTATGGGTATGCCCACGCACACGAGCATGGGGGAGAGCTGGACATCATTGTGTCGCGGCAGAAAGAAGCCGTGGAGGTTTTGAGAGTTAACATAAGCGATCTCGCGGAGCGGTGAGCTCGTCGGCAGCATTATTATGGCGGCATCGCGGCGACTGGAGCTGTGCGCGTAGAGGCGATAAGTTGCTAACTACTCCGGCGGGCGAGATTGCCGATTAGGCCGGACGGCCGCCGACAGTGAGTGGCACCGCGCCGTAAACCTCAGTCGTAATAGTGTGGGCGGAGGCCCTAAAGCGTCGGGTTTCTGGGTCGATGCCCCGGGTCTCCATGATCTTTCGGAGAGCACCCGGGGGCGCAAACTCAACATCTTCCTCGAAGATGTCGCGCTGTTCGATTGAACCGCCGAACCGTTCTAATAGCGCGCGGCAGACGCTGGCGACCAAATCTTCGGGGGCGGAAGCTCCTGCGGTAACCAGCACCGTTGCGGTGGAGCTTATGAACCAGTTCCACTCAAGCTCGGAGATATCGTCAATAAGGTGGGCGGGTGTGCCCAGGGCCATTGCTATCTCTGTTAGACGAACCGAGTTTGAAGAGTTCTTAGAGCCCACGACCAGCACAAGGTCGCACTCGGGGGCGATGGCTCGTACGGCTTGTTGGCGATTGGTGGTGGCGTAGCAGATATCACTGCTGGGTGGTTCCTTGATTAACGGGAAAGCGAGCTTGAGTGCGGAGATAATAATATTAGCATCATCGACTGACAGCGTGGTTTGCGTCAGGTACACGAGTTTGGATTGATCCAGGATGCGAAGGCCGGGAATATCTTCGGGGCGTTCGACTACTTGAGTTACATCGGGTGCTTCGCCAAACGTGCCGACGATCTCCTGATGATCCTTGTGCCCCACGAGCAATATTTGATACCCGGCTCGTGCGTACCGAACCGCCTCCGCGTGCACCTTGGTTACGAGCGGGCAAGTGGCGTCGATTGCTATCAAGCGATGCGCTTTGGCCTGGGCGCGTACTGCCGGGCTGATGCCATGGGCCGAAAAGACGACAATCTCTTCATCTGGTACCTCTGCGAGGTCATCAACGAAGATGACGCCGCGATCTTTAAAGCGACCCACGACGTGTTTATTGTGTACGATTTCGTGATAGACATAAACATCGCGGCCGGGGAAGAGATCGATGACCTGCGTCACGACGTCAATCGCCATCCGGACACCTGCGCAAAAACCTCGGGGATTCGCCAGAATCACGTGCATAGCCAAGTGTAGGGAAACAACGGATGGTGCTCGCCCTCGCCGCGTGGTCAGGGTTGACCGCAGGTTGCTCTGTGAAGTTCGGGTGCGCTACCCTCGGTGAGAATGATGTTCGCCACGTTAGCTAATACAGACCTCAAGTCGTACATGCCGATCTCGCTGATCGTGCTGATGTCACTAAGCTTTGGGGTTGCAAACATCGTATTGAGCCAGCTGATAGGCCCACGACGCGCGGGCGAGACCAAGGGACAGAGTTACGAGTCGGGTATGAACCCGGTTGGCACCGCCCGTAAGCGGTTCAATGTGCGATTTTATCTCATAGCTATGGTTTTCCTCGTGTTCGACGTGGAAATTATCTTTCTGTACCCCTGGGCGGTGACCTTCCCGAACATCGCGCCGTACCCCAGTTCCGAGGGTTTGATGTGGCTTGGACGAATTTTGTTCTTCCTGCTTACGACTGTGGTTGCTTACATCTACGGCTTCCGGAAGGGCGTCTTTAAGTTCGACTAAACCGGTTTGGCGGTGCTTGCGCGGGTTTGGTCGTGCTTGAGTTACCCTTTCGGAGGTCGAGTTTAACCCTGCCTACAGGGTTGATCGCGGTTCGTTGCGGGGTTTAACAAACGTGGTAGGGCACCTGCAGCGATCACCGATCAGAATGAGTACGCGGCTCTTCGCCGCGGGGATAGCAGCCGCCACGCTGGGGGTCCTGATAACTGCTGCTTGGTTGTCGCCGGCATCGGAGGGGCACGGAACGCATCTGCAATTGGGCATGGATGCGTGCCAGTGGGCGGTTCGATTTGGTCGTCCTTGCCCCACGTGCGGCATGACCACCGCGTTCGCCTACGCCGCGAACTTGCAGCCGTTGCAGGCGTTCAAGGCACAGCCGATGGGAGCGATAGGTGCGATTGCTTTTTCAGTAGTCTTCTGGATAAGTATGCATGTCGCGGTGTTTGGTTCGCAGATAGGCCGGGTAGTTCTCAGCCTTATTCGCCCACGGGTCGTTTGGACAACTTTCGCACTGTTAGTCGCGGCGTGGGGCTACAAGATCGCGATCTGGAAGTCGGGGGGCTGAGGAGTTGGGTAAAAACCCTAATTTCAGACGGCGGAGTGCGGCATGAGCACGCACGTGGGGGCTTGCTCGCTGAATTTTTCAGCATGAGCGCAGGCGAAGTCGGCTGGCGTCTCATCTCGCGTGTAAATGCATCCTCACTTGTGGAGGCGATGGTTTGAGCGTGACGCGGGCCGGGTGAAGCTTGGGATAAGAAGTAGATTACGTTCAGATTGTGTCAGAACACGCACGGGTTGAAAAAACGGGCTTGACGCGCTGCCGGGAACTTGTTATACTGGACCCAGTAGCGGTCGGACCAGACCGCACAGAAGGAGAGAAAGACATGATGACCATATGCGGACGGCCGCGCGCGCTGAGTTTCTGCTCTGCTAAGGTTGTTGCTTCTACCAGGCACTCGACCGCAACGGGTCTGAGGGTGCGAGGCCCGAGGTGCGGCCTGCTTTCGTCGGCGGCGATGCTTGGCGTTGTCTTGGCGGTGGGCACTGCCCACGCGGATTACCGACTTGGGGCGTATTCCACGTCATCTGAACTATCGCTTACCGTTGGCGATGAGTTTAGCATTAATATAATTGTTGAGGGACCGGCTGCACAGATGCACAACTCGTGCATCTTTAGTTTGTTTTTGACAGGGCCGGGCATCGAAATTTTATCTTACGACTGGGCGACGCCTTACGAGTCGTTGTCTCCTTACGAGTATTCGACGCCGGGGGCGGCAGCACTGCCAGCGATTATTACGCCTGATCTTTACGTTCGCCAAGAAGCACCTGATCTGAATGATGTCGAGTTTTCCAATGTCGTGGACCCGGAGTCGGGGACCAGCATGGCGGGACCGGGCCGGATACTGACGGCGAATATGAGAGTGCCAGCGAGCTATAACGGTGCAACGCGGGTCTTCATTTTCGCGATACCTGATACGTTCGCGAATGGTTTTTCAGAGATAACCACGCGGCTAGGGAGCGGCGTAACGCTTAACATTGTAATTCCTGCGCCTGGAGTTGTCGCCATGTGCGGCGCGCTACTAGGTGGTATTTCGTTGCGGCGTCGCCGATAGTTGGTGCGTGAGTTTGAGCGACGCTGCGGTTGCGCTGATCAGTGCCCGCAGCGAGATTTGAGATATGAGGTAGGAGGGGTTGGGAGACTCGGGTAGGATTGACATTAAAGTTGAGTTGGCCGCAGCCGTGGATCGTACATCCTGGTCAGTTGAGCTCGAGTGGAAGCGGTTTGCAGTTGAGACCGGAGCTGTGGCGTTATGGACTTTGATGAGGTGAGTTCGTGAGATGTCATAATTGATGCGACGTAACGGTTAAGAAGTAGTGCCATGCCAGCGAGAATGAGCAAATTCGGTAAGGGTTGATATCAATGGCGTCTTGGCATTGATCGATTGGTTTGAGGTGAGTTGGTAAGTTGGTTTTTGAGGTAAGGTTGATAGGGAAAACTAGATTACGTAGCAAACAAAGAAGGAAATCGGGCGGCCCCGATTATGCTTCAACGGACTTGCGGCTGCGTCGAACGCGGTAGGTCCGATGGCGAGCATTGCCTTCGTGAGTAGCTGCGTGTTTGCGATAGGAAGTCATTAGATCGCGTCGGGCGGAGGGTTCTCGCCGCGTCTTAACTTTGGGAGAGAGAGACATGAAGAAGTACACTGGTCAGTTACGTCGTTGTTTGCTGGCCGCGGTTTTGGTCGCCGCGGCGGGTCGGGCGGTTACGGCGCAGACGACGGTTACTTGGACTGGCGGGGCGGGGGATGGAAACTACTCCAACCCGCTCAACTGGAATCCTAATGTCGTGCCGGTGAACGGCGGGGGAAATACGTACAACGTGGTGATTCCCTTTGTTTCGGGGCGATCAACGGTGTTTCTCGATGCGGGAACTCCATCTGTTGTTGATTTTCAGGACTTCTCCTTGGCGGATGGGGTTACGTTTATCCTGAGTCCAAACCGTCAGGTGCGGGTTCGAGATGATGCGACCATTAACGGGATCGTGGATGCACGCGGCGTGGGAACGATCTTCGATGCGGGCACGGCGGTGGCTTCGACCAACCGAATGCGCCTGCGAGCTCGGGACAACAGCAGTGTGGTGGTACGGGCGTCCAGCCACAACACTGGTGGAAACAACTATTCTGACACGCTGTTTTTAGCGGAGAATGGGGGCCGGATTGAGTTGGATGGTACTACACAGTTTATTTATGGCGCACCTAGTGGGCGTCACACGCATATTGCGCGGGCGTCGATCGGTGGCGTGCTCGATTTTGGCGACACGCGGATTCTCGGAATTAGCGCGGGCGAGGACGATATCTTTGATTTTGTTATCGATGAGAACTCGTCTCTGTTGTTGACGCGGCTCGAAGTGATTCAGGCCAATGGCAACGGCAATGATTATGTTCGGCTTTCGCCGGGGCGTAATGTCGCGATCAGTGCTCCGCTTCTGGCGAACGCATCGCGGCTGCGGGCTTCAGGGTTTTCGCAGAATGCCTCGTTTATTGCGCCGTCGCTTAGGAGTTTGACTCAGAGCCAGGTTATACTGAGCGGAACGCAAACGTTCGCTACCGGTGCACTTGCGAATATTGATGGCTCGGTCTTCTCGGTTGCTGGCGGCGCGAGCTTTGGCGCGAGTCTGACCGCAACGACTTACCGATCGGATGCTTCGTATGAAATTCTTTGGAGCGATGCGACTCTGTTTGCCGCGGACGGATCAGGCAGCTTGCTGCGGCTCGACTCGCTCCAAAATGTGCGGTTTGGGCACGGAAACGGTCGCCGGTTTCAGTATATTACCGCCGACAATAGCGGCACCGTCCGGTTCAACGGACTCACCAGCATCACAACGTTTGACGGGGAAGACGATGTTTTGGTAGTTCGGGCCCGCACCGGCGGGAGTATTCTGCTTCCCTCCCTTGCAACGATTAATCTCACGGGTAACACTAACAATTACGTCGATTTCCAGCCAGGTGCCGGGGTTACACAGAATCTGCCATCGCTCACGTCGGCTTCGCAAACTTACCTTTCGCCTGCGGTTGGTGGGAGCGTAAACGTACCGAACTTATCATCTTGGATTCGCTCGGGGCTTACGCTTAGTTCATCGACAGGGACTGTTAACGTCGGGTCAAATGTAAGTCAGATAGACGACACGGTGCTGTCCCTTTCCAACGGCGCGACGTTAGCGGGGTTTACCGACCCCATGGTTACGTTCCAGTGGCGGGCGTATGGTTACACGGTGTACTCGGCTGATGGAGCCGGATCGAATCTTGATCTGCGCGGGATTGGCGGGCTTAAGTTCGGCGTGGGCGGAGGGCGGCATACGCACACAATCGCGGCGAGCAACGGCGGGTTAATCAACCTCAACGGGGTGCAGAGCATCGCGATTGGGGACGCGGCGCAGGACGACATACTTGCTCTATCGATGTCTGGCGGTGGAGTGATTTCGCTGAACGGGCTGGCGAACGTTACGAGCGCGGGCAACGGGAATGATCATCTGCTGCTCTCGGCAGCGGCGAACCACGTCTTTAGTTTACCGCAACTGAGCACGGCGGTCAGGTTGCGCACGAGTCTGACCGGCGTAGGTGCGGGGGTGAACGCGCCCAACCTTACGAGTTTAACGCAATCAGTTATTAACCTGGGTGCGGGCCAGTTCTTTAACGGCGGGACGCAGATTGCGAACTTGGATCACAGCACGATCAACGTGACCGGGGGAGCTGTGTTTTCTGGAGTGACGGCGACTTCGTATCGGTCAGATGCGTCGTACTTAGGCCTGTGGTCGGGCGCGACGCTCTTCGGCGCGGACGGTGCCGGCTCTGCGGTGCGGCTTCCAACGATCCAAACGTTTACGTTCGGGAGTGGGAACGGGGATAACAACTATTATGTTTCCGTGGCGAACGGGGGCCAAGTTGATCTCTCCGGCCTGCGCTCACTCTCTATCTTCAACGGCGAAGATGATGATCTGTATTTCGGTGTTGCGGCGAGCGGTGGTTTGATTAAGCTGGACAATCTGCGGACGATCAGTCTGGCCGGTAACACAAACGAGCGGGTGCAGTTTGACGTGGGAACCGGGCAGACTCAGAATCTGCCGCAGCTTACATCGGCGCATCGGACTTATATTAATCTGGGCGCGGGAGCATCGTTGTCCGCGCCGCTGCTCACCTCTCTCACGGAGAGTGTGGTGACGGCCGCGGCGAGCCAGAATTTGATCTTCTCGGGCTTTACGAATGCGGATGGTTCGATCTTCCGCGCCACGGGTGGATCGACGATCGCCGGGATCGCCGACAGCGACTATAACTATTTCGGGTCTGCGCTAAGCCTGCGGTCTGGGGCGACTATTTTCTCGGCCGATGGTGCGGGCTCGACTGTCGATGCGAGCGGGGTTGTGCTGATCCGCAATGGTTCGCCGCACGGCCGGATGGTGTTCGCGGTTTCGGCGACTAACGGGGGATCGGTGAATCTCTCGGGGCTTACGACCATCACCCCGTACGACGGTCAGGATGATATTCTTAACTTCTCCGTGGCGACTGGTGGGAGCATCAACCTAAACGGGCTTAGGAATGTCAATCAGCTCAACACGGGGAACGGGAACGATTATGTGCAGTTTTCGCCGGGCGAGAACTCGACGATCAATCTGCCCTCGCTGTTGAACGCACGGCGGACAAAGTGGAGCCTGCCCGCCGGATCGGTGATCAACGCTCCCAACATGCTGTCGCTTACTGAAAGCACCTTGGTGCTGGACAATAACGAAACGTTCACGCACGGCGCGCTCGCGCAGATCGACGCGACGACAATCAGCGTCTCTAACGGCGCGGTATTCGGGAACGTCACTGATACGGCCTACGGATATTATGTTACTTTGAACGCGGTCTTTTCGGGCGCGAACACTACGCTTTTCGGGGCCGATGGTGTCGGTTCACGGATTGAACTGCCAACGCTCGCGACCATCACGTACGGTCAGCCTCGTTCACGCGACACGCACACCATCAGCGCGACCAACGGTGGCGTGATCGACCTCTCCGGGCTTACGTCGGTCACTTCATTCACCGGAGAAGATGACGCACTCACATTCGCGCCCTCGACGGGCGGCTCGATTCTGCTGACGAGCCTGGCGAACATTAATCAGACTACTACGGGAAATACTAACGAGTTCGTAAGATTTGCACCGGGCGTGAATACGGCGATCTCGCTGCCTGCGCTTGCGAATGCGCGGCGGGTTCGGTTTACATCGTTGGCCGGGTCTTCGTTTAACGCGCCGGTGCTTGCGAATCTTACGGAATCGGTGGTGACGCTCGCCGGACCCTCGACTTGGAATGCTCCGGGAATCACGAATCTTGACGCGACGGTCATCCGGTTGAGCGGTGGGGCGACGTTCGCCGCGGCGAGCGATTTGGTCTACTCAACCAACGCGTATGTTGAGCCGTTCCTTGAAACTGCTAATGTTTCGTTGTGGACCGCTGATGGTGCGGGCACGACGCTAAATCTTTCCGGAGTGCAGCAGTTCCGCCTTGGCTGGAACTGGGGGAACCACACCTTCCGCGTTGGGGCTTCCAACGGTGGCTTGATTGATCTCTCCGGGCTGACGCGAATCTCGATGGACGCGGGGCAGGATGATGATTTGGCCTTTGACATTGGTTCGGGCGGGACGATCAACCTCCAGAGCCTGGCGGTGATCGATGTAGCCAACGGCAACGGGGGTCAATCT
>Ga0105044_10002163_pt1 | contig 26736 bp, 24 predicted proteins | sample MAT01_FD_78092 | JGI IMG/M metagenome (GOLD analysis project Ga0105044, IMG submission 78092) | Freshwater microbial communities from Lake Fryxell liftoff mats and glacier meltwater in Antarctica - MAT-01 | ecosystem: Environmental > Aquatic > Freshwater > Ice > Liftoff microbial mat | place... | reverse complement strand
CGAGTAACCTGAGCCGACATTCGTTGGCACTACACGTGGAGGAAGGCTCATGCCTCCCAGGCTGCGCGGGAAGTGGGCGCTGGGTATTACGCCGCGCAACTTCACGTGGTTCATGAAAGACAAACTTGCGGTGTGCGAACGCCCCGGCGGATACGGCGATAACCATCGTCGCGTCCGTCGCCAAGAAGAGATCATCTGGTTGCGCGAAAACGGCTTCGGCTGCGTTGTCAGCATCATCCCGGCCACGCACAACCTGCACAACTACGACGAGCTGGGCATGCCATTCCTGCACCGCCCGTTCACCGGTACCGACGACCTGGGCATGTGGCTGAAGGCGTTCTACACAGAGATCCACACGTTGCTCGAGGCCAACACGAAGGTCATTGCCCACAACGAGTCGGTCGACGACAAGATCATCGGCATCATGGGCGGCTACATCCGGTGGAGCGGTATGGTCGACGATCCGTCGACGGTCATCAACCTCACCGAACGCATCGCCAAGCGTCAGCTCGACCCGTTCGCCCGTGAGGTCATCCTCATGGCGCACGAACTGCACTGAGTCACAAACGTGCCTACGATGGCCCGATGAGCACTCCAGCCGGCTGGCACCCCGACCCGATGGGTCGTCATCAAATGCGTTACTGGGACGGCAACACGTGGTCAGAGCACGTCTCCACCAATGGCGTGCAGGGCATCGACCCGTTACAGCAGTCGCGGCTCGACCGCTTCGACAACGCGATGACGGTCGGCAACGAAGGCGACGCCGCCAAGATACAGGAGCAGTTGTACAGCCAACAGAAGAACCGCGGCGCGGCCGTTTCCGAAGTCGCATTCGAGGGCGGCGGCACCATCTTCACCGAGCCGATCCTGGTGGTGAACCAGAAGGCCAAGATCATCGAGCTGAACAACCAGTACAGCGTGTTCAACAAGGACGGCCAGCAGCTGGCGGCGGTCAATCAGGTAGGGCAGAGTGCTGCGAAGAAAGCAATGCGCCTCATCAGCAGCCTCGACCAGTTCATGACCCACAGGTTGGAGATCACCAACGGGCAGGGCGAAGTACTGCTGCGGCTCACCCGCCCGGCGAAGGTGATGAAGAGCACGGTCATTGTCAGCGATGGCGACGACCAGGAGATCGGGCGGATCGTGCAGGACAACATGTTCGGCAAGATCAACTTCTCGTTGCAGGCTGGCGGCCACACCTATGGTGCCATCAAGGCCGAGAACTGGCGAGCGTGGAATTTCCGCATCGAGGACCACACCGGGCAGGAAGTGGCCCGCATCACCAAGACCTTCGAGGGCATCGCCAAGACGCTGTTCACCACCGCCGACAACTACGTCGTGCAGATCCACGGACAGATTCCCCAGCCACTCAACGCTCTTGTCGTTGCCGCCGCCCTGTCTGTTGACACTGCGCTCAAGCAGGACAGCCGCGGATTCGGCTGACGGTCCTTGGTTACGGCGGTCGAGCCGAGTTGAACTCCGAGGTCCACGAGCGCTGCGCGATCAATGTGAACGGTGCGTGAACAGCTAGTCTTGCCGTGTGCGCGGACAGCGAGTACTTGTCAGCGGCATGGGCGGCGAACTCGGGTCGCTGGTTGCTGCAAAGCTTGAGGCAGAGCCGTGGGTCGGCGCCCTGGTCGGCGTCGACGTCGACCCGCCGCGCCGCCGACTGCGCAAAGCCGAGTTCCACCTGCTGCAGCCATCGCAGCGCGAGCGCATCGTCGACGTGGTCACCAAGTTCAACCCACACGTGGTCATCAACTTGAGCGTGTGGGAGCCCGATGCACGCGCCGGTCTGGCCCACGCTCGCCAGTTCACGGCCGACGCGGCCACCGCCATCATCGGTGCCGCGGCAGAGTGCCCAGCGCTGGAAGGCATGGTCGTTCGTAGCGGCATCGAGGTCTACGGGCGCGAGCGCAATTCGGCCACACGGCCCACTGAATCGGCTCCCATGCACCCGACCAGCGAGTACGGCCTGATGCTGGCCAACGTCGAACGGCAAGCTCGCGAGGTGGGCAAGCGGGTCGGAATCGCGGTCGGCGAGCTGCGCCTGGCACCCGTGTTGGGCAAGCATGTGCCCAGTCCTCTTGGTCGGCTACTGCGCCAGCCGGTCGTGCCCTTCAGCCTGTTCGCCGACTCGCCGTTCGCGGTCATCGAAGATGGCGACGCAGCGCGAGCGTTCGTGCTCGCGGCCCTTCGTCGGCTGAACGAGCCGGTCAACATCGTCGCACCAGGCGCGATCACCACACTGCAGGCCATCATGCGCGGCAGGCGGGTACCGCTGCCGATGGTCGGACCCGAGTGGAGTATCGCCTCCAGGCTCAGCCATGTGTTCGGCGCACCGATTCCCGACCACGTCGTCGAGCTGATGCATCGCGGTCGCCTGGCCGATGGCGCCAAGGCACTCGACGTGCTCGGCTTCAGTCCTGCGCTCAGTACGCCCGAGGTCATCGACCATCTGTACGCGTGGGAGAGCGTCGTACGCATTGGCAGTATTCAGGAGGCAGTGGCCTGATGGCACAGCTCATCGAGTTTCCCGTGAAAGCCGCCACCCGCGCTGGCAATGCGCTGGCCCAGCCCCTTCGTGCCGCCTGGCCCACACATTCGGTCGATGACTACGGCCGCGACCCTCACCTGATTGGTGCGCTCGCTCCGTTCGCCAAGTTGCGCTGGTCCGTCACCGTTGGTGGTGCGCACCAGTTGCCGACCAACACCGGTGCGTTGCTGGTGTGCAACTCACGTCGGTACTCACTCAGTGCCATTTACGCCGCGTTGGCGCTCGGCGAAGAGACCGAGCGCCCCGTTCGATTCGTTGGCCGCCCCGACATTGCGCCGATCGGGTCGTTCATGCGACGCATCGGTGGCCTGCTGGCGACGCCCGCCGACGTGTTGAACGCACTCTCGCACCACGAACTCGTCCTGGTAGCTGCCGAAGGTACGTCACACCCGCGCAACGCTGGCAAAGTGCCCCACGAGCTCGTCGGCCCAGCCGTGGTCGCCGGCGTTGCCGTGTTCCCCGTGGCGACCATGAGCAGCACGATCGGCCGTGCTGCGCGCGTCGAGGTTGGCCCAGCTGTTCGAGCGCGACGCAAGCGTCGTGGGCCGTTGGCCGAAGTGGAGCTCGCCGATCAGGTGCAGCACCACCTGCAGAGAATGCTCGATGGCTTTGGTGGCGTCCAGACCGGCGTCGCCCCCATCGACTGGCTGGCGGAAGGCTGACCCATGCCCTACGCACGCGCGACCGACGGCATTCGTCTGCACTACGAAGTACTCGGCCGCGCCGGCGCGACGCCGGTACTGATGATCCAGGGCCTCGGCGCCGACAAGCACGGCTGGGACATGCAGCGATTTCCGATGGCGTTGCAGTATCGGGTGATCGCGTTGGACAACCGTGGCGCGGGCCGCAGCGACAAGCCGTTCGGTACCTACTCGCTGGAGCAGATGGCCGACGACGCGATCGCCGTGCTCGACCAAGTTGGCGTGGAGAAGGCGCACATAGTGGGTGCCTCGATGGGCGGTGCGATCGCGCAGATCATCGGCCTCAAGTACCCCGAGCGCGTGATGTCGCTCACGCTTGCCTGCACCGCCTGCCGCAACCATCCGTGGCGACGAGAACTGCTCGCCGGCTGGGCCACCGCCGCCACCGAACAGGGAGTTGGCGCAATGACACGCGAGGCCGCCCGCTGGGTGATCGGCCCGCGTTCGTTCCGCCGGCTGCTTCCCGCGTTCGGCATGCTGGGGCCGCTCGCCATGGGTCGAACCTCGCACGCATTCGTCGCCCAGGTGAAAGCCATCCTCGAAGTCGACGATTCGATCTCCGATCAACTTTCGCTGGTCACCGCGCCGACACTGGTGCTGGTGGGCAACCAAGACATCTTGACGCCTCGTGGCGACAGCGAAGAGATCGCCGAGCGAATGCCGAATTCGGAACTGGTGGTCATTTCCGGTGCAGCGCACGGGTTCATGGTCGAGCATGCATCCACGTTCAACCGAGTGCTGCTCGAGTTCCTCGGTCGGGTCACTCGGGCACAGCGTGCGGCAGCGGAAGACACCGCCAGCGCCGCCGCAGCCAGCTAGTCACACAGGCTTCCCAGCGGCCTTCGTGGATGGCGCTGCGTCGAGCTCGGCCCGACGAGCGTAGGCCCAGCCCGGGGTGCGCAACACGAAGCCGAACCGGTCGCGCCAGTTGGTGCTGCGAGCAACATCGCGGAACATGTCGTGGTACTCGTGGGTACTGACCCTCCACAGGTTGTACGACTCGACGTTCTTGGTGAGCCCGTACACCACCGGCTCGTCGAGCTCTTCTCGTTGAAAGGTACCGAAGAGCCGATCCCAGATCATCAAGATGCCTGCGTGGTTACGGTCGATGTAACGCTTGTTGCGACCGTGATGCACGCGGTGATGCGACGGCGTGTTCAGCACCAATTCGGCCGCGCCAAGGGTGCGGATGGTGTCGGTGTGAATCCAGTACTGGTAGATGAGGTTCAGCGCACGAGAGGTCTCGATGATGGACGGGCGCACACCGGCACGCGCTGCCAGGCCGTAAGGCACCCAGACACCGAAGGCGCCGGCGACGGGCTGACGCAACGCCGTCGACAGGTTGTAGTGCTCGCTGCTGTGGTGCGGTACGTGAATGGCCCACATGCCACGCACCTCGTGCATCACCCGGTGGTTCCAGTAGTAGGCAAGGTCCCACCACACCATCGCCATCGTCCACGGCAGCACACCGGTACCCATGTCGCGGGCGCTGCCCTTGCGCCACATTCTCTTCATACTGGTGAGCGAAGCCGCCGTTGCGGTGAGGGCTAGTCCCCCGGCGGCGAACGCTGTCACTCCACCGACCCTGGCGACCTTTCGCGCACTCACCCTCGCTCGGCGGCCGGCTTCGGTTGCGAGGTCGGCACGGTTCGAGACCACGTCGGCGATGGTGGTGGCCGCCGCGGCTGCGACGGCAATGACGACAATGACTTGACCGATTCGGCCGCTGCGGCCGCGCCCCGTGCCCGTGCGGAAGGGGACGGCGAAGCTGGCAAGACCAACGGTGATCGGGGTGCTGAGGCTGAGCACCGCCATCCCCAGGCTGGTGGTGGTGTCACTTCGTAGGTAGTCCGCCGAGCTGGGGCCAACGAGCTCGACGCGCTTTTTGAGCGCGCGTTGCTCCCACGCCATCGAGCCGAAGTACAGCGGTGCAACCGCGACCGTCAGATCCATGCGAACAGTCTGCCGTGCGACCTCGGCCCGCGTACACCCCGATGCGTATGGTGGCTGCGTGATCCCGCGTGAAATGGCCCCACCCGCCGAGATCCCGCATGACGTGAATCCGCATGACGTGATCCTGCATGACGATGCTCTGCGCGACCTGCTCACCCGCAATCTTGCAGCTCACGAACTGCTGCCTGTGCCGCAAGGCGCAGAGAAGCGTGCCGCCGTTGCCATCGTCGTGGTCACCAGCATTGCGGGCAGCGACCCCGACGACCCGTACTGGTCGGCGAACCTGCCCGACAACATGTCGTCGGTTCCCGGCGATGTGACGGGCTTCGATGGATCGGTCGACCAGGTCGCCGGTGGCGCAGCGTTCCTGATCTGCCGGCGCGCTGCAACCTTGACCAATCATGGCGGCCAATGGGCGCTGCCCGGCGGACGGATGGACCCGGGCGAGACCGCTGAGGAGACCGCCCTGCGAGAACTGGATGAGGAGCTGGGCTTGGCCCTGGGCCACGACGCCGTGTTGGGTCGGCTCGACGACTACGTCACACGCTCGGGCTACACCATCACGCCCGTCGTGCTGTGGGCGGCAGGCGACGTGGAACTTCGGCCCGACCCCAGCGAGGTGGCCCACGCATATCGAGTTGGATTGGCCGAGCTACAGCGAGCCGACTCGCCTCGCTTCGTGAACATCCCAGAGAGCGTTCGTCCAGTGGTACAGCTGCCCATTGGCCGCAACCTGATCCACGCGCCCACCGGTGCCGTGCTGCTGCAATTCCGGCTGGTCGCCCTCGACGGAATGGCCAATGAGCGAGTCAACGGGTTAGAACAACCAGTCTTTGCCTGGAAGTAACAGCAGGAGCCGGATCGCTATTCGTTGGCGGCCGCAGCGTCGGCGGCCATGACCCGCTCGAACACCTTGCTGTATCCCAGCCGGTGCAGCATCCACGGCACGATCGACGGAGCGATGTTGGCGATTCTCCCACCGCACCGCGGCTCGGAATTCGCGAACGCTATCGCGGCGTTTCACACACGGCCGCTGTGGCCGAAGCCGCCGCCTCGGTCGTCGCCGTCCCCGTCCAGTGAGTCCGCGATGGTCCACTGCACTTCCTCGACACGTTGCAGCACGAGCTGCGCGATGCGGTCGCCGCGTTGGATGTGGAACGGCTCATGGGGGTCTGTGTTGAGCAGGATCACCTTGATCTCACCCCGATAGGCCGAGTCGATGAGGCCCGGCGCGTTGGCCACCGTGAGGCCGTGACTGAGCGCGTTTCCACTGCGCGGGAGGACGAATCCCGCGAACCCAATGGGGATGGCGATACTGATACCAGTCGGCATCAGCAGGCGGCCACCGGCCGCAAAGACGACACCGTCTTCGCGTGCCCGCAGATCCAGCCCGGCATCGCCGGGGTGCGCGTAGCTGGGCACTGCCAGCTCCGGGTCGAGTTGCACGATCAGTACTGGCAGCATGGCGGTGAGCCTACGAGCAGCCCTCACCCCTACCGACTTGCCGGCACCCGCCGCCACCGCGCTTGCTCACTCCGCTAGCGGGACCCCCACCACCCATTTGCACGCGCAACGAAGTTCTGGGCCTGGACCGTCCCAAATTGTCAACTGGGTGACCGTCGTCCCGGAAGCCGAGACTGAGCTTGCCCAGAAGCAGCGACTTGCGCAAGGACGAGCGGCCGAGGGACGCGTGGCCGGGTACGATCGGGTGCAATGAGCACCGGTCGTCCTCCCTCCGTCGACCGGTTGGCGCGGGCGATGGCGACTGCTAGCAGACTGCCGCATGCGGTGTGCGTCGAGCTGGCCCGTGCCGCCATTGCTGCGGGCCCCGACGCGTACGACGAGCCGGCCGCAACCGAGCGGGCTCGTCACTTTCGTCGCACTCTCTTATCGCCCGTGATCAATGCGACCGGGGTATTGCTGCACACCAACCTCGGCCGGGCTCCCGTCGCGTTCACGCATCCGCCGCAAGCCATCAACGTAGAGTTCGACCTGACCACCGGCGAACGTGGGTCGCGCCAGCAGGCGGTCGGCGGTTTGCTCGCGACGCTGTGCGGCACGGAGTCGGCGATGGTCGTCAACAACAACGCGGCCGCAGTGCTCTTGGTGCTCGCCGCGCTCGCCCACGATCGGCAGGTGCTGGTCAGCCGCGGCGAGAGCGTCGAGATCGGCGGTGGGTTCCGCGTACCGGAGGTGATGGAGCAGAGCGGCGCACACCTCGTTGATGTCGGCACCACCAACCGCACACGACTGAGCGACTACTCGAAGGCGCTTGCGCGCAAGAACGCCGACGTAGCGCTGATCTTGAAGGTGCACCCGTCCAACTATCGCATCGAAGGCTTCGTCGAAGACACGCCGGTCTCGCAACTAGCGACCCTGGGCGTGCCAGTCATCGCCGACATCGGTAGTGGTCTCATCGATTCCAACTGCCCTTGGTTGGGAGGTCCGCCGCCCGCATGGTTGGCCGGTGAGCCTGCGGCGCGTCAGGCGCTGGCTGCAGGTGCAGCACTCGTGACATTCAGCGGCGACAAGCTGATGGGCGGCCCGCAGGCCGGGGTGATCGCAGGCCGCGCCGACCTAGTGGCTGCGTGCATGAGGCACCCGCTCGCTCGCGCGATGCGGCCCGGCGCGCACGTGTTGTTCGCGATGCAACAACTTGCGCTGTCGTACCTCGCCAAGACAGCTGCCACCGACGTGCCCTTCTGGCAGATGGCGAGCACCACGATCAGCGACCTGTCGATTCGCGCACACGAACTGGTCACAGTAACAGGGAGGGGCGAAGTGGTGCCCAGCGAAGCAGTACCCGGCGCTGGCTCTGCACCCGGCACCGTCATCCCATCGGTCGCGATCAGGGTGGCGGGCGATCATCTCGCAGCACTCCGCAGCGGTGCGACGCCCATCATCGCTCGCACTCGCGACGGTGCCACCCTGCTCGATCTACGTACGGTACATCCATCCGACGACGGTGTGCTGGCCGTTGCGCTCAGCGGCCTCTGAGCGATGCGAGTCGTTGCGACCGCAGGCCACGTCGACCATGGCAAGTCGTCGTTGGTGCAGGCGCTCACTGGCACCAACCCTGACCGGTTCGAAGAGGAGCGTCGTCGTGGCCTCACCATCGACCTCGGGTTCGCGCACACCACGCTGACCAATGGTGAAGGCGTCAGCTTCATCGATGTGCCCGGCCACGTTCGCTTCCTGCGCAACATGCTCGCCGGTGTCGGTGGCGTGGACGCCTGCATGTTCGTGGTCGCAGCAACGGAAGGTTGGAAGCCGCAGAGCGAGGAGCACCTCCGCATCCTCGAACTGGTCGGTTTGCGCCACGGCCTGGTAGCGCTGACGAAGGCGGACCTCGTCGACGACGAATGGCGCGAGCTGCAGGAGATGGATGTGCGCGATCACCTCGCCGGCACGTTTCTTGCCGATGCCCCCATCGTTGCAGTCAGCGCAACTACCGGAGCGGGGATGCACGACATTCGAAGTGCGCTGGCAACACTTGTCGCGACAACTCCGGCTGCGCTCGACCGCAGGCGGCCGCGGCTGTGGATCGATCGAGTATTCGCCGCCAAGGGCAGCGGCACCGTCGTCACCGGCACGCTGACCGGCGGCAGTGTTGCAGCCGACGACCTACTCCATGCGGGAGACCATGGCGTACGCATTCGTTCGGTGCAGTCGCACGGCGCACGCCATGAGTCGATCGGCCCAGGCAATCGGGTCGCACTCAACCTCGTGGGTGTCGATCACGCAGAACTCCACCGTGGCGACGCTGTCGTGTCGGCCGCACAGTGGCGGCCGACGAATCGATTCGATGCAAGCCTCACTGTGCTCTCGTCGCTCGACCACGTCGTATCGCGTCGAGGTGCGTTTGCCGCGTACATAGGGTCTGGCGAGTTCCCAGTGCGGCTGCGCGTTCTGGGAAGTCAGTCGCTGGCGCCCGGCAGCGCAGGGTTGGTGCGTTTGCACCTGGGTACTGCGTTGCCACTCATGCCTGGTGACCGGTTCGTGTTGCGCGAATCCGGTCGTGATGAGACAGTAGGAGGCGGTGAGGTGCTCGACGTGGCTCCAGTTCGACCGGCGTCGAAAGCACAGCCCGACCGCAGTGTGGATCGCGTGATCGACGAACGCAGTTGGTTGACCGTCGACGATCTAGAGGCACTCACCGGTGAACGTCGCACGCCAACGGTCGGCACATGGGTGGTCTCGCCAGATGTCTTCGCAGCAACGCAAGCCACGCTGCGTGAAAGGATCGCTGCAGCCGACGGGTTGGGACTGGACCTCGCCGCCCTCAACGAGCGCGAGCGGGTGACGGTCGGAACCCTGGAGGGCGTCGCCGTCGAAGCCGGTCGGGCGCGACCGGTGGCGGCGAGGGATCCACTTGCTGACCACCCGTTTCTCGACGCGCTGTTGGCAGGTGGCGTCGCGCCGCCCGACCCTGTCGGTGTCGACAAAGCCCAACTGCGCGAGTTGGTGCGGCGCAGGCTGATCGTGGAGTGCGACGGCCTCTACTTCCACCCGATGGCCATTGATGCCGCTGCCCATGCCGCCGCCCAGCTACTCCGCACCAACCCCGAAGGCTTCACCATGTCGCAGTTACGCGAGGCGATGGGCAACACGAGAAAGCACGCCGTCCCACTGGCCACCGAGCTCGACGCAAGGGGCATCACCAGAAGAAGGGCCGACCTCAGAATCGCCGGCCCGAAGCTCCCCAACCCCTGATCAGGCCGCGAACCCCGAAGTCCGGCGCCAGGTTCGGGAGTCACCATTTGCCCGATTGCATCGAACTCGTCGCACTGTTCGCCTCCACTTTTGGTGGTCGGACGCGCGACAGGTTGCGCTCCGCAGGGCTCACAAAGAGGGCAACTATTCGCCTGCTGCCTTGCGGCGGCGAGGGGCGGTCAGACTTTGGACTCTTCGCAGACCCTTGCGTTTGCCTTCGGGAGCGGATTTCTCCAGGTCGCGCGCAGCTTGGGCCACTCGGACGTCGTTGGTGATGACTTCGCCGAACTTCTTCGGGTCGGCAAGCAGCCAACTGTGCGACCCTTCCACCACGGTGCCTTCGACACCCGAGGCGATGCACAGCGCCTCGAAGGATTCGCGCGGGATGATGCCGTCGCGGGTGCCCCAGATGATGCTGATCGACATACCGCTGTCGCGTAGCGACTCCAGCTCCGAACGAACATCGGCCCGGCGGGCAAGGTTGGCGACCTTCACGATCGCCCGCGGGTTGCGGATCAGGTTGGGAAGAAAGTCTTCTGCAACCACCGGCAGCACGCGGGTTGCCTGACGAATGGGCCACACGTCGCTAGGGAAGTGCAAGCCCCAGTCCCACAGTGGACGCTCGGCAATGCTGCGCAAACCGCGCCCACTGCGCCACGATGAACCGCCGACCGAGTTGACGAGAACCAGGCTTCGAACCCGCGACCGAAAGTCGTGCGCCAAACGGACCGCTACCCCACCACCGAACGAGTGGCCGACCACGACGGCTGCCTCCTCGATGTCCAGCGAGTCCAAGAGGTCGGCGACCCACTGTGCATAGCCGCCCAACGAGAACGAATCGCCGGGCAGATCCGCTGTTCCGCCGAAGCCGGGCATCGCCGGGGCAATCACCTGGCAACCCTGAGCGGCGATGGTCTCGATCACGTCGCGGTAGGTGTGCTGCGCCAGCGCCCAACCGTGCAGCAGCACCACGGGCAGTCCCGCGCCCGCCACGCTGTAGCAGGCGACACGTCCTTGCACGAATGTGCGGCGGTCCACCACCGCAACTCGCGACATCAGCGCTGCTGTTCCTCGATCTGAGCGGCGGACCCCTCAACGGCAGACCCCTCAACGGCAGACCCCTCAACGGCAGAGATCTCGACCACCGTGGCCTCGCCCTTGGGACGGCGCTCGCGATAGTCGCGCGCTGCACCTTCCAGCGGTTCTACTTCGAGCGTCACACCGTCGATCGCAACGACACGCAGTTCGTCGCCCGCAGCCAGCGGAGTGGCACGGTTGGTACGCGCACGCCACTTGCTCTCCCCCACCTGCACGATGCCGTCGGGGCTGATGGCCCCAATCGCAACGCCGGTGGAGCCGATGATCCACTCGCGACCGATGGTGGGTGTGGAGAACCGTGTGCGCACCATCGACGGCATCCCAACCACGAAGGTGAGCAGCACACCGGAGATCACCACGAAGAGCGTGAACAGACCCAACCGCAGATCGGTACCCGGCAGTGGTTCATAGAGGAACCACGACCCGAGCACGAACAGCGCGGTGCCCACACCAGTCCAAAGTCGTGGGATACCCACCTGCACATCGATGGCAAACGCAACCATGGCCAGCACGATCAGCGCAATCGCAAACGGACGCACAGGGAGCGCCGAGAAGCCGTAGCACCCGAAGATGGCGAGCACGGCGCCGACCAAGCCCGCCACACCGACACCGGCAGTGAAGAACTCGAAGATCAGCAGGCAGACACCGATGACGAAGAACAGGTAGGCGATAGGAGGGCTGGCCACCGTGTGGAACATCTCGTCGATCAGGCCGAGTCCGGAGAAGCGCACGAGCGTGGTGATGTTCTCCGTCTTGCCCTGATCGTTGAGCTCCTCTATCACCGTGTTCAGCTCGACACCATCGACGCCGCCAACCGACACGATCGCGCCGTCCATCGCCAGCACCATGCTTTTCACAGTCGGCACGCCTTCGTCCGATGTCTCCAGCCGCAGCACGTTCAGCTTGCGCGCCTCGGAGAACGACATCGAGCCGTTGCGCAGGAGATCGCCACCGGCGCCGAGGTCGACAGTGGCGCCGTCGAGCTCCAGCAGGTCGCCCGTGTAGCCGATGCGGCTACCGGCGACCATCGCAGTGACGTCGGCGACACCAAACAGCTGTGCCGGCGGCCCGTAGGCTCGGGCGTCGCGCGACTGGCCCACCCAGACGCCGACGGCGATCTTCGCGTCGGCCACACGCTGCAGTAGTTGCCGCATTTCGGCAGTACTGACCACCGAACCGCCGGTGTTGAGCTGCAGGATCAGCGCCTGCGAGCCGTTGCCCTCGCTGCGCGTGATGGCGTCGTCGATGGACTTCACCGTCACGGCATCGAACAGGCCGGAGACCTGGAGCACGTCGACTGGGGCCAACGAAAGTAGGTACCCGATCGCTCCAGAGTCGGTGGACTCCGCTGGAATCGTCGAATCTGGCGGCACCGTGGCGCCAACTGGGCTGCCAGCCGACGCTGCGCCCCCAAGAAGAGACAGCCCAACTAGGCCCACGAACGGGGCAAGGAGAAGGGTGATCGCTAGTCTGCGCACAAGTGCCTCCGAAGAGCGTGGATCCGCTGCAGTTCCTCACCACCGCCAGAGTGGCCATAGTGGCCGGCAAGGGTGGCGTTGGGAAGACTACGGTAACCGCCGTTCTTGCGCGAGCCGCAATCCGTCGCGGACTTCGTGTGCTGGTGGTGGAACTGGACGGGAAGCTCACCCTGAGCGGTTTGCTCCCCGATGTAGGGGTACAGCAGCTCTCCGCCACGGCTGCGCTCGCCGAGTATCTGGACACTCACGGCCTGTCGCGAGTCACCAAAAGGCTCGCCTCGCGGGGCATCATCGACGTGGTCGCCACGGCGTCACCGGGTATCGACGACATCGTCGTGCTCGGGAAAGTGAAGCAGTTGGAACGCAGCGGCCTCTACGACCTGGTGATTGTCGACGGCCCGGCGGCAGGTCACGCAATCACCTTCCTGCTTGCCGCGAAGAGCCTGCTGGCCAGCGTGCGCAGCGGCCCGATCCACAGTCAGGCCACCGAAGTGCTGGACATGCTCTCCGACCCGGCCCGCTGCCAGGTGGTGTTGGTGACGCTGCCCGAGACCACGCCGGTCAACGAGGCCGTGGAGACCGCGTACGCCCTGGAGGAACGGGTGGGCGTGCACCTGGGCCCAGTAGTGGTCAACAGTGTCGACACCGGGGCCATGCTCGACGTGGACGCGGCGCCACCGGACAGCCCGATGCGCCTGGCTGCGGAGTTCCGTAACGCTCGCCGGGCGTTGCACGGTGCCGAGTGCGCCCGCCTGGCCGACGAACTCGCCCTGCCGCAACTGCACCTGCCCACCGTGGCCGGCTCCGGCTTGACCAGCGCCTCCATCGACACGCTCGCCGACGAATGGGCCGCGCCGTGATGCCAGACGACGTGACACCGGACGACGTGACACCGGACGACGTGATACCGGACGACGTGATACATGACGATGTGATACATGACGATGTGAACGTGGACGATGCGGCACCCAACGACTCGGCGATAACGCTGGCCGAGCACGTCGCCAGCGCCGAGGTGCTGGTCTGCTGTGGCTCGGGTGGCGTCGGTAAGACCACGTCTGCCGCTGCGCTGGGGCTACAGGCCGCGCTGCTGGGCCGGCGGGCCGTCGTGGTCACCATCGACCCTGCCAAGCGGCTGGCGGACGCTCTGGGCGTCCCCGGCGGGTTGAGCAACGAGCCGACCAAGCTGGACGTGCCGGGTGACGGCGAGCTGTGGGCACTGATGCTCGACACCGCCACCACCTTCGACGGGCTGGTGCGGGCCAACGCCGCCGACCCCGAGCAGGCCGAGCGCATTCTCGCCAACGGCTTCTATCGCAACGTGGCTGGCTCGCTCAGCGGTACCCAGGAGTACATGGCAGCCGAACGACTGCACGCGCTCCACAACGACGAACGCTTCGATCTGGTCATCGTCGATACTCCCCCGACGCGCAACGCACTCGACTTTCTGGATGCGCCGGGCACGATCACCAAGTTCATCGATCACCCGCTGTTCAAGCTGCTGATGATGCCCACGCGTCGCGGGATGAAGGTGCTCAACATCGCCGCACAACCGATCCTGCGCACCATCGGCAAGGTCGTCGGCGGCGACGTGCTGGCGGACGCTGTGGCCTTCTTCCAGGCGTTCGGCGGGATGGAGACCGGCTTTCGCCGACGAGCCGACGAGGTGATGGCCCTGCTCCACAGCGACGTCACCCGTTTCGTTCTGGTCGCGTCGCCGCGGGCCGACACGATCGAGGAGGCTTGCTACTTCGCCAACCGTCTCGCCGCCAGTGATCTCGAGGTGGCGGCGGTCGTCGTCAACCGCTGTACGCCAACGTTCGGCGAGCCGCCGGCGCGACGACCACGCTCGTTCGCCACTGCCGCGATGTACGACAACCTGTTGGAGCTACGCACGAATGCGGCCGCCGAGCGCTCGCAGGCGGCGGCGCTGCTGGTTGCAACCGGCGTTCCCGGCGGCACCCACACCACGTGGGTGCAGACCCTGCCCGGCGACGTCCACACGCTCGACGCGCTGTCCACCATTCGCGGGATCCTCTTCGACTGAACGACACGTTGACTGAACGACGCTTCGACCGAGCGGGGCGTAGCCGGTAGCGTCGGGGCGTGCACTATCTCGTCGCCACTGATGCTGACTACGTCGTCAACGACGTCACCGCTGCCCTCGGCGGCCCCGACGTGTCGTTCACCATTGTTCGGGAGGGTCGCGCCGTCGCCGCGGTAGTCGGCGAACGCACGCCCGACCTGGTGATCTTGGATCTGCAGATCGGCTCCAAGGGTGGCATGGCCGTCACCATGGACCTGCGGCTGGATGCCAGCGCCGGCATGGCCCCGCACGTCAAGGTGCTGATGCTGCTCGACCGCCAGGCCGACGTGCACCTCGCCAAGCGCTGTGCCGCCGATGGTTGGCTGGTGAAGCCCTACGACCCGCTCACGCTGAAGCGGGCCGTACGCGCCGCCCTCGACGGGCCTGCCGTCGAGGTGCCCGTCGAGCTCGAAACAGAGGGCGCCAGCGCCGAAACCGCTGAGGAAGAAGCGCCGGTCGCGGGGTAGCATCGTTGCTGGCTACGGGGTGTAGCGCAGCTTGGTTAGCGCGCCACGTTCGGGACGTGGAGGCCGGAAGTTCAAATCTTCTCACCCCGACCAGTTCGGCCCGGGTCACTCGCCAGAGTGGCTCGGGCCGCTCTCGTTCTCGATGTCGTTTTCACGCGCAGGCGCAGGGGATTTCAGCGCATCGAGGGCAGCCGGCGGCGTAGCGCTGTACGGCCTCGGTGAGGTCGACACCCATCTGGTTGGCCAGCGTGGCTACCCACGCGATCACGTCGCCGAACTCGTGGATCTGCTGGTCGCGGCTGCCCTTGCGGACGGCCTGGGCCAGCTCACCGACTTCCTCCGCCAGCCACGCCACCGACGCCGGGACCCCACGCTCCCGATCGCGAGCACCGAACGTGCGCTCGATGACGTCCTGCAGTTCGGCGAGATCCATGACGGGGCTAGAGGAGCAGTTCGGCGATTTGGACTGCGTTGAGGGCGGCACCCTTGCGCAGGTTGTCGTTGCTCACGAACAGAACCAGGCCGCGGCCGTCATCCAGCGACGTGTCCTGACGAATGCGGCCGACGTAGCAGGCGTCCTTGCCGGCAGCCTCCAGCGGTGTGGGCACGTCCAACAGCTGTACGCCCGGTGCGCTACCCAGCAGCTCGGTCGCCCGCGCCACCGAGATGGGGCGCTCGAACTCGGCATTGATGCTGAGCGAGTGGCCGGTGAACACGGGCACCCGCACGCACGTACCACTGACCCGCAGGCCCGGGATGTCCAGAATCTTGCGGGTCTCGCTGCGCAGCTTCTGCTCTTCGTCGGTCTCCAGCGAGCCGTCGTCCACGTACTTGCCGGCGTACGGCAGCACGTTGAACGCAATCGGCTTGGCGAACTTCGTCGGCGTCGGATAGACCACGGCCTCGCCGTCGTACGCGAGCAAGCGAGCGCGGTCGACAACTTCCCGGGCCTGTTTGTCCAGCTCGTCGACACCGGAGAGACCGCCGCCGCTGACGGCCTGATAGGTGGCCGCGATGAGCCGAACGAGGCCGGCTTCGTCGTGCAACGGCTTGAGCACCGGCATGGCAGCCATGGTGGTGCAGTTGGGGTTGGCGATGATGCCGATGCGAGCGTTGGCGATCTCACCCGGGTTCACTTCGCTGACGACCAACGGCACGTCCGGGTGCATGCGCCACGCCGACGAGTTGTCGATGACGGTGGCACCCGCGGCAGCGAACTTCGGCGCCAGTTCCTTGGAGGAGGTGGCACCGGCGGAGAACAGCACGACATCCAGGCCCGTCGGGTCGGCGAGCGACGCGTCCTCGACGGTGATGTCGGTACCCAGCCACGGCAAGGTGGAGCCGGCACTGCGGGCCGACGCGAAGTAGCGGATCTCGGATACGGGGAAATTGCGCTCCTCCAGGATGGAACGCATTGCCGCGCCCACCTGGCCGGTTGCGCCGACGACACCAATTCTCATGGCAGCAAGGCTAACTGCGAGCCCCCTAGCATGGACCGGAATAATCGCTCCGCCATCCGTCACTTGACGGTAGCGACGACCCACCAGTGGCTGCGATGCACACCTTCGAAGGTGCGGTCGGTGGTGCCGGGAAGCCCGAACCCGCGTCGCTTGGGACTGCGGAAGATCTGGATGTCGGTGAGCGACGGATCGACGCTGGCCAGCACCTCCTTCGGTGTCAGACGGTTGGCCTGCCAACCCAGCCGGGCCGGCAACCGACGCTGCGCAATGATGGGGCCAACGCGCGGCAGACGCCACGAAGCACGCACGATCTTGCCCGCCGGCCAGAGCACGACATCCTGCGACACCCACGTCCGGAAGTTGAGGGCGATGTGCCCACCCGGCTTTGTAACTCGCACCGCTTCACGCGTCAACGCGAGACCGTCGTCATGGTGGCAGTGCTGCAGGGTGATGTAGCTGAACACCAGATCGGCCGAATTGTCGGGCAGGCCCAGGGTGCGACCATCGGCAACATGGCTGGTCTGCAACCGCTCGGGCTGACCGAATTGCGCCACCGTTTCGCGGCAACGCTCCAGGAACGCGCCGTCGAGGTCGCAGGCGATGACCTTCGCGAACAGCCGCGAGAAGCTGGCCGTCATCCGGCCGATGCCACTACCGATCTCTACCATCGTCCGCTGCAACGCATCGGGAGGGAGCACTCCGAAGGCTTCCAGGTACGCAACGGTCTCGTTGTCGCCGGTGGCGACGAACTCGGCCAGGCTCAGCTCGTTACCGGTGACGTTGTTGAACACCCACCCGGTTTCACGAACCACATCATCGGCCGAATGCTCGTTCTCGGAGGCGGTACCGGCGGCCTTCCAGGGCACGTGCTGTCTACGGCGCGTCATAAGGGCACCAGTGTGGCAGGCCGCCACCGCTGGGTACGGCGCGCCCGATCGACATCAGTCACTTTCGTTCGGGAAGTGGCGCCGAGTACCCCTGGCCGGAGTCGAGACCGAACGCAGTGTGCAGCGCACGTGCGGCCCGCTCGAGGTCGGCGGCGCTGGTGACCACGCTGATGCGAATGGTGCTGGTACTGATCATCTGAATGTTGACGCTCTCGTCGGCCAGCGTGCGGAACATCTTGGCAGCGATGCCGGGGCTGGTCTTCATGCCTGCGCCCACCAAACTGAGCTTGGCGATGTTGGCGTCGTGCTCCACGCCCGCAGCGCCGATCTCCGCGGCGACGCGAGCCACGATGGATTCGGCCGTGGCAAAGTCGGCCTTGGGCATCGTGAAGCTGATGTCGGTGGTGCCGTCGTGGCTGGTGTTCTGCACGATCATGTCGACGTTGACGTTGGCCGCAGCCAGCGGCTCGAACAGCGCGGCCGAGATACCCGGCCGGTCGGGCACCGCAACGACGGTGACCTTCGCTTCGCTGACATCGGTGACGACGCCGGAGATGATGGGTTCTTCCATGTTGGGCTCCTGTGACGTGACCCACGTGCCGTGCTCCCAGGTGAAGGCGGAACGGACATGGATGGGAACGTTGTGATTGCGGGCGAACTCGACGCTGCGCAGCGCGAGCACCTTGCTGCCGGCGCCGGCCATCTCCAGCATCTCGTCGAAGTTGACGTGGGCCAGCTTGCGCGCCTGGGGAACGATGCGCGGGTCGGCGGTGAAGACGCCCGTGACGTCGGTGTAGATCTCGCAGCTATCGGCGTTGAGCGCGGCAGCCAGCGCAACGGCTGTGGTGTCGCTGCCGCCGCGACCGAGCGACGTGATCTCCTTCTCGGTGCTGATGCCCTGAAAGCCGGCGACCACGCAGACCTTGCCGTTGGCGAGGGTCTCGCGCACACGGTCGCCCTTCACCTCGATGATCTTGGCCTTGCCGTGCGCGGTGTCGGTGACGATGCCGGCCTGGCTGCCGGTGAAACTCTTCGCCTCGATGCCCAGGTCGGCCAGCGCCATGCAGATCAGCGCCATGCTGATGCGCTCGCCGGTGGTGATGAGCATGTCGAGCTCGCGACCCGGCTGCGTCTTGGACACATCGTTGGCCAGCTTGATCAGGTTGTCGGTGGACTTGCCCATCGCGCTGGGCACGACGATGACGTCGTTGCCATGCCGCTTGGTGAACGCAATGTTCTCGGCGACAGCACGGATGCGGTCGGGGTCGGCGACGGACGTACCGCCGTACTTCTGCACAATCAGGGCCACGGGTGCAGAAGGATACCGAGACGAGTACTCGGATGACTGCTGGATATGGTCACTGGGTGCTGCAGCGTGCTCTCGACGATTCGTTTCCCGATGAGGTGCGCTCTCGCATCATCGGGCTCACCGTCGCACGCACCATGGCCAACGGCTGTTTTCGATTCGCTGTGCCGTTCCTCGCGACCATCGCACGCGGGAACGGAACCACGCTGGCCGGCATCGGAGTTGCGCTCGCGATCAGCGAGCTTTCCGGCCTGCTCTCACCATTCAATGGCGAGATCGTCGAACGAATGCACCGCCGGACGGCACTGGTCGTCGGGCTCGTCGGGGTAGCCGCCGGCACCACCTTGGCCGCCAGCAGCGTCCATCCCGCAATGTTCGCGCTCGCGCTGGTCGTGATTGCACAGAGCAAGGTGATGTTCGACCTCGCCCTCGGTGCCTGGCTCTCGGACCGTGTGCCGTACGGCCAGCGCGGTCGAGTCATGGGTATCACGGAGACCTCATGGGCACTGGGACTACTGGTCGGAGTGACGGCCATGGGATTGGTCACCGCCGCAACCAACTGGCGCGTCGGCTATGGCGTGGGCGCGGCGGCGGTGCTGTGTGTGGCGGGTGTGATCTCGAAACGAATCCCGCCGGACTCCGGGCCGCACACACGCGCCGGCCGCCGTGCTCGCGAGCCGGTCGTAGTGCGGGAAGTTGCAGTGTTGATGTGTGCGATGTTCTGCCTGATGGCCTCGAGCCAAGTGCTGTTCGTGACGCTGGGCAGCTGGCTGGACGATTCATTCGACTTCACGCCCGCAATGCTGAGCGCCGTCGCGTTCGGCCTCGGGTTCGGCGAGCTCATCGCATCCATCACGTCGGCTCGTCACACCGACCGGTGGGGCAAGGAGCGCAGTGCGGCGGCCGGCGCGGCAATGATGATCCCCGCCGGCATCGGGCTGGCACTGTGGCACGAGCACCTTGTCATCGGACTGACGCTGCTCATCGTGGCCATTGCAGCGTTCGAGTTCGGCATCGTCAGCGCAATCCCACTGGGCACCGCGGCCGTGCCCGGTTCACCCGCACGTGGCATGGCGTTGATGTTCACCGCCGGCACGCTCGGCCGCGCCATCGCCAGTATCCCAGCGACCCGCCTCTACCAGAGCCACGGCATTGCTTGGCCCGCCGCCCTGTGCGCGGGGCTCGCCGTCGCCACCGTGATGGCCTTTCTCACGCTGGAACGCCGCCGAGCAGCCCTCCTCGGGTAGGTGTTTCTGAGCGAACCTCAGCCGCGGTAGGCGTTGGTGATGGGCAGGCGGCGGTCCTTGCCGAAGGCCTTCGCACTCACACGCACGCCTGGCGGGCATTGGCGACGCTTGTATTCGTTGATGTCGACGAGGCGGGTGATGCGGCGCACGATGGCTTCGTCGTGACCCATCTCGATGATCTCCGCCGCCGTGCGGTCTTCCTCCACGTACAGCGCCAGAATCGGGTCGAGCACCTCATATGGCGGAAGGCTCTGGTCGTCACGCTGATCTGGGCGCAGCTCTGCCGAGGGGGGCTTGGTGATGACGTGCTCGTTGATGGTTTCGCGACCATCGCGCCGGTTGACGTAACGACACAGGTCGTACACCCGCGTCTTGAGCACGTCCTTGATCACGCCGTAGCCACCAACGGAGTCGCCGTAGATGGTGAAGTAGCCAACGGCGATCTCGCTCTTGTTGCCCGTGGTGAGCACCATCCAACCGAACTTGTTGGAGAGCGCCATCAGCGTGGTGCCACGGATTCGGCTCTGCAGGTTCTCCTCGGTCAGGTCGGGAGCCCTACCGGCGAACGACTCGGCCGTCATGTCGAGATAGGCGGAGAACGCCGGCTCGATGGGGATCGTGAAGAAATCGATGCCCAGCTTCTCGGCAAGGTCGGCGGCGTCGGTGCGTGAATGGTCGCTGCTGTAGCGCGAGGGCATCGAGACGCCGTGCACATGGTCAGCACCCAACGCATCGACTGCGACACAGGCGACGATGGTGCTGTCGATCCCACCCGACAGCGCGACCACCACGTCGGTGAAACCGTTCTTGACGACGTAGTCGCGAGTGCCCAACACGATGGCGTCGTACAGCTCGGCGTCGGCCTCCAGAAGCTCGGCCATGCGCACCGGTGCGGGCGCGGCCTGCACGACCGGCTGCTCGCTGATCAGCACGACGTTCATCGGCGTCTCGGTGCGCCGACCTCGCGGGTCGAGCAGGCGTTTGCGGTACACGGGTTCGATCTGAACGTCGGCAATCATCAGTTCTTCGACGAGCAGTGCGGCACGTGCAACCAGATTGCCGTCGGCGTCGAACACCATGCTGCCGCCGTCGAACACCAGCTCGTCCTGCCCGCACACCTGGTTGACGTAGACGAGCGCGCAGCTGGCATCAGCCGCGCGAGTTGCGAGCATGCGCTCGCGGGCATGCGACTTGCCCGCGTGGTACGGCGAACCGTTGATGTTGATGTTCAGCTCGGCACCGCCGGCGGCCTGCTGGGCGAGCGGGCCGGTGGGGCTCCATACGTCCTCACAGATGCTGATGCCCACCTTCACGCCACCGATTTCGTACAGCTCGTAAGGGTCACTGGCGTCGCCGGGCGTGAAGTAACGAGCCTCGTCGAACACCGCGTAGTTGGGCAGCAGGCGCTTGCGATAGGTGCCCACCACTTCCCCACCCACGCACATCGCTGCTGCGTTGTAGAGATCGCGATCGGCGGCCACATACCCGACCACAGCGGCGCACCGACGAGTGTGCTCGGCCACGCGACCGAGCGCAGCCACGTTGTCGGCAACGAAGCCGGGCTTGAGCACCAGGTCTTCCGGCGGGTAGCCGGTGATGGACAGCTCCGGGAACGCGATGATGTCGCAGCCAGCCGCTTCTGCCTCATCGTAGGCCGCGCAAATCTTGGCCACGTTGCCGTCGAGGTCGCCAACAGTCGGATTGATCTGAGCGAGGGCGATGCGCAGCCGTGTCACGGCGTCAAGGCTAGCCAGCACCGTGCCACTGGCGACCGAGAGTCAGGATGTACAGCGGTGAAGTGTTGCGGCCGATCTAGCCCTGGAAGTAGCCGGTGACATCCACCACGAGGTGGGCGCCGATGGAGAGGTAGTACGACGACGAACCGGCAGCGAGCGCGGTCATCGACAGCACGCTGCGGGTTTGGCCCGCCGCTGTCGTGTTGCCGTTGCTGACCACCGGCGGCAAGGTGGGGCCGGTGGGGAAGGCGGTCACATAGCCATACCCGTCGGCATCGATGATGACGATGTTCTGTGTGACCCCGAAGGCATTGTCCGGCACGGCCGTGGGGTTGACCGAGGCAGTCGCGCCGGTGACCATTCGCCCGAACGGTGTGGATGACCGAGTGTCGACGACACGCGTGGGGGCGAGCGACACGTATGTACCGAGCGACGAGCTCGGCGCGGTGCCGTCGGTGAACGAGCCCACTACGTCGACCAGTACCTGGGCAACGTTGCTGAGGCGAAGGTCGATGCTGCCGTCTGCCCCGAGCGGCACCACCACCAGGTTCGCCCGTATGTCGCCGAAGCCGTTGACATTGACGTTGGAGGACGGCGGTTCGTTGCCTGCGTGCGGCTTGACCACCACATACCCACCGAAGTCTGCCGGGCCGGAGATTGCGGTCACGATGACAGCGACCGCGCTGTTGGCCGAGGTGATGCCGTACCGCCCCGCAATTGGTACGTTGACCAGCTTCTCTGCGCCATCAGAGCCCACCGAATAGACGTTGGTGGCGGTGGCAGGTGACCTGGTATCGGCGGCGCGCACGGGTGCGGTCGGCGCGAATCGGCCACCGGTTGCAGCGCCGCCGGGGGCCACGTCGAAGAACCCGATCACGTCGACGATCACGTGTGCACGCGTCGAGGAGAAGATCATCACGTTGCCGTCTGCATCGATCGGCACGATGGAGGCATTCGCCGCCGCCTGGCCGCCCTGCCCGTTGATGTTCGAGGACGGCGGAAGCGTGGAGCGCGGCAGCCAGGCGGTGAGGAAGCCGTCGGAGCTGGTGCTGATGAAGGTGAGGTTGACGAGCGCCGCGCGATGATCGCCCTGCGTGGCCACGACATTGACCAGTCGGCTGGTTCCGGCGCGAAGTGGACCGGTGTTGGTGCCCGCGTTGCGACTGTCGAAGGGGCGGCCTGCCGGCGACGCGGCGACGTACGACAACGCCCCGGGCGACGCTGCAGGTGCAGTGTTGTAGACGACTTTGCGCACCTGGTCAAATGCCGCATTCACCGTGTAGAGCGCCCAACCGGTGGGCTCCATCACGAACCCGATGTCGGTGATGCCGCTCACACCGGAGACAAATGGCACGTTGTAGTTGGTGTTGCCAGCGGCGTTGCGGAAGAAGATCTTGCCCGGGTCACCGTCGGCAAACAGGTAGCCACCGTCGTACGTGCTGCTCCATGCACCATTCGGCACGAAGGCACCGCCGGTGATGTAGTCGCCGCCGTTGGTCGGGTTGTGCGGGTAATCGGTGATCGGCTGCGTGAACCCGAGGTTCGCGGCCGGCGGCGGGCAGAGGGGATTGGAGCCCTGCGCGCACTGCCCCTCACGGGCGGGGTAACCGTAGTTGGCGCCGAGGATGCCGAGGTTGACTTCCTCACGCGTGTTCTGGCCGACGTCGTTGATGTAGAAGCGAGTGGCGCCGGTGTTGGGATCGAACGCAAAGCGCCATGGATTGCGGAGGCCGTAGGCGAAAATTTCCTGGCAGATGCTGGTCGGCGTGGCGGACGTATTGCCACGAGTGCCACAGGCGTCGGTACCTGCACCGGTGTACGGGTTTCCCGGTGCAGGAGCGCCGGTCTCGCGGTCGATGCGCAGGATCTTTCCGTTCAGCAGACTGCGGTCCTGCGCCGCATCGTTGTTGCCTGCGCTACCGCTGTTGCCTCGCGGGTCGCTGCCACCGTCGCCGACAGCGACGTACAGGAAGCCATCGTTGCCAACTTCGAGGTCGCCGCCGTTGTGATTGCCGGCGGGCGACCCGATATTGTCCAGCAACACGACCTCACTGGCAGGGTCAATCGTGTTGCCGTTCATCAAGAAGCGGCTGACGCGATTGACGCAGCTGCCAGGCGCGCCGGCACTGGGGCGCGTGTAGTAGAGGAACACGCGTCCGTTCGCAGTGAATTCCGGGTCGAGTGCCACACCCAACAGGCCGCGCTCGCTCTGGGTGCACACCGTCAAGGTGATGGCACTGCCGGGCAGTGGCACCCCGCCCTGCAGCACGCGAACCTCTCCGCTCTTTTGTACGACGATCACACGGCCATCGGGCATCGGTGCCAGCGCAGTGGGTGTAGAAACCTGATTCGTCACCAATGACTCGGTGAAACCGGCCACGACCGTCCCCTCAGGTTGCGGCAGGCGCGCCGGCAGCGCAGCGTCCGCGACTGGGGCACCGCCCACCACTGGAACGACGGACAGAACGAACAGGGCAACCACGAGCAAACGACGCACGAACAACCTCCGAGATCGGCAACGCGCCCGCGTTGAGGCACACCATAGTCATCGGTCGAATCGTCCGCGTGTTGAGTACTGAGAAGTGCAGCCCGACGGAAACGAACGACCGCCCGCCAGTAGCCTCCTATGCCCGATGATCCCTGCCGCCGAAACTGAGGCCACGGAACGGGTGGCCGAGCCGGCAGCCTACGCCGCGCCAGGTCTGCTGGGAATTGTCGCGCTTCCAGGTCTTGCCATCTGGCGTCGGTGGCCGATTGCCGCAGCCCTGCTCTTCGTCGCTGGCGTCGTGGCACCCACCTTTGCCCTGATTCTGATCATTCAACACCTCGATGACTTGGTTGGGCTGTTCGCTCGGTCGAACGTGCTGCGTGGTCTGGTCCTCGTGGCCGTGGCCGCAATCACCAGTCGAATAGTCGCCGTGTGGTTGACGTCCGATCGCGTCCGCGACCCAACTGCGCAACGACGTATGCGTCTGTTGGGCAGTGCCGTCGTTGCGGCGTTGGCGGTACCCACTGGGCTGGCTGTCGTCCGTATGGAAGAGGCTCGTGCCGTCGTCCAAGAGGTCTTCCAGCAGTCATCCGGCTCAGCCGTGGCATCGGTCAGCAAGGACATCGACCCGTTGTCGGAGGAGTTCCACACCGTCCTGCTGATGGGCAGCGACGAGGGCGACGACCGCAGGGGCCTGCGCACAGACACGATGATCATTGCTCTCGTTCACCAGGCATCAGGTCGCGCCGCATTGGTCTCGGTGCCGCGCAACCTGAAACGGCTGCAATTCCCGCCCGGTACGCCGCTTGCCGAGCGGTACCCGAACGGATTCGCAGATTCCGAAGGTGGCCTCGTCAACTCGCTCTACATCATCGTCGAGAACAACGAAAGCCTCAAGGCTGCGTACGGAACCGGCGCCACTGAGGCCGGTGTGCAAGCACTGATGGAAGGGCTCAGCTTTTCCTTGGGAATCACGCTCGACGACTATGCACTCATCAACTCGTGCGGCTTCGTGAAGGTGGTGGATGCGGTCGGGGGCATCAGCATCGACATCGACAAGGAGTTGCCGATGCCGAGCAAACTGCGCTGCTCGAACTATCGGCTGACACCGACCATTGGTCCTGGCGAGACATACATGGATGGCACCAAAGCCCTCGGCTACGTACGGTCACGCCTCGGCGACAGCGACTACCAACGCATGGACCGTCAGCGTTTGCTCCTCCAAACGATTGCCGATGAGGTCGGCATTGGCGATCTTCTCCTGCGTTTCGGCGAACTGGCCGACGCAGTGAAGGACAATGTGCACACCTCGATGTCCGTCGAGGAAGCCCGCTCGGTGCTCGCGATCTTGCAGAACGGCGAGCAAGAGTTCGACTCAGTGGGCCTCGTGCCACCGCTGGTCGAGCCTGCACACCCCGACTATGTGGCGATCAAGGCACTGCTGCAGAAGATTCGCACTGCGCTGTCGACGGGCTCGCCGCTCGACTTGCCCATCGACGAGTCGACCGCAACCACCGACACGGCTGGCTAGTTCAGCAGGACGCGTCGCCGGGCAGTGCCGCAATCACGGCGAGTTGGTAGACGACGTCGCTTTCCGCGAAGAAAGTCAGCTGCGTGGCTTCGGCGAAGAGACCGTTGACCTTCGCCGCCGCGACGCTGGCGCATGCCGTCGAATCTGCGAGCACCACACCGGTATCGGCGGGCCAGGCAACGATCGTCGGCGAGGGCTCCGTCCACTCAGTCGGATCGACGGCCATCGACTGGAATCGATAGCTCTCCGCGACGAACGGCTTGTCCTCACCGACGTTCTCCACCCCTACCGCAGCGGGGAGGTTGGCCAGCAGCTCCACGAACTCCTGCAGGTTGTCGCGGGCAGGCGTGCTGGGACCGCCCGCCGGCGAGTCGATCCCCAGTGCATTGGCGCGGTGCTCGTAGGTGACGCCGTTGGCGGTGATGGTGACGACCGTGTCGGAGGCGTCGGCGATCATGACGCCCTCGGGGAACGAGTAATCCGGAATGGTGCCAAGCAGACCGGCGAGATCGGCCAGCTTGACGACCTTCTGGATGCCCTCGGCCGTGATGCTGCCCTGGATGATGGCGGGGAGCAAGGCGCCGGGGTACTGCAGCGTCGTCGCACCCGGCGCGAACGTCCGCCCGTCACCCGCGATCAGCAGCGTGGGCATGTGAACGAACTGGCTGCCAGGGGTGGTGAAGCCACCCTCGAAGCCGATTCGAAACACCACGGCGTCGGCATCGGTCGGGACCTCGTATCCGCCGCCCTGCTGGCTGTTGTTGGCCTGCTCTGTGTCATCGCCGCAGGCGGCGATGATGGCGACGAGGGCAGGCGTGCCGATGAGAGCGGTGAGGAAGCTACGGCGGTTCATGCTGATTTCGACGTTCGCAACCCCGCGTCGGTTCCCGAAGGACGCGTTTCGGAGAACAGCTGCCGGCCCTGTAGCTCCACGACCGCATCGAAGAGTGCGCCGGGAGTATCAACGACATTGTGGAGGTGACCGAAGAGTTCGAGGTTGATCGCGCCCATCACGCGCGCCCACGCGG
>Ga0105044_10002162_pt1 | contig 26737 bp, 20 predicted proteins | sample MAT01_FD_78092 | JGI IMG/M metagenome (GOLD analysis project Ga0105044, IMG submission 78092) | Freshwater microbial communities from Lake Fryxell liftoff mats and glacier meltwater in Antarctica - MAT-01 | ecosystem: Environmental > Aquatic > Freshwater > Ice > Liftoff microbial mat | place... | reverse complement strand
ATGAAACCGATCAGTGCGAAACCACTGATCACGATGTCCCAGAAGATACTTTGCTCGAAGAACATCTCCCAGAAGCTGTCGCCTCCACCATTCGGTCGAAAGCCATACTTCATGTCGGTCATGTACGCGTGGTTCTGCAGGAATGGCAGCACCCAGAAGGCAGTCAGCGCGAGGGCCGTGATGCCCATCGTGAGGCCGTAGACGAAGCGCGTCTTGTCCATCCAGATCAGCCACATCAGCAACGCGCCAAGCGCGACGAAGATGAGCACGATGCCGTGGGACAGCATGGCGAGCGCCAGCAGGATGGCTGTCCAGTTGCGGTACTTACCGGTCTCCAAGCCACGGGCGAAGAGGCCGAGGCCGAGGACGCCGAACGACAACGCAATGGAGAACGAGAACTCGCCGGCCATGGTGCTGGGGATGTTGCCGCCGTAAATGGTGAAGCTCTCATTGAAGAGGAAGAGCAGACCAGCCATCGCCATCAGCTCCGGGACGGGATACCGGAAGCGAGCAAGGCGACCGAAGGCCCAGCAGCAGAACGGCAGCGAAACAATTCCGAGGCAGACGACGATCTTGAACGCCACGCCGTAGGGGAAAATGACGTTGAGCGCAACGATCATCAGCGCCGGCACCACCATGTAGAAGCGGTACAGGGGGAACCCGTTGTACCAATAGTTGCTCCAGCCGGTGATCTGTCCGTTGGGGAGCAGGTGATCGCGCAGGTAGGCCGGCCCCATCACGTGGGCGCCCATGTCGCCACCCGTGGGCGTGTTGTTCTGGAACACCAACTCGAGGTGAATCACCTGCAGCAGCGCGACCGTGCAGCCACCGACGACCGCCAGTGCCGTGAGGTACTGAACGATTCTCTCCATCGGCCATGGAGCGTTGATCCAGTTCGAGGGGCGCCGAATGATCCGTCGCCACACTCGCCCCCAGCGGTCCCCGGACAGTGCCGCGACCGTCGGTTCCGGGACCACCGTGTCGGCGGGCCCGCTGTCGGTGATCAGCGTGTGGCTGAGGTGGTCATCTGCGGAGCCATCGTCCGTAAGCGTCTCGTCGGTCATGACGGCGGGCATTCTTTCAGAAAGGTCGTCGATTCCAGCGTCAGGACACCACAGTGCCATTTCACGTCGACGCCACCAGAATCAGCCCGGTCGCGTTGAAGGTGAGATGCGTGATGACAGCAAGACCGAGCCGACCCGTGCGGACCGCACAGATACCCAGCACCAGCCCCACGACGAAGAGCCCGGGGATCTCGACCGGCTGAAAGTGGACGACCGCAAACAGGGCAGCGACCACGATGACGCCGATCCAATCGTTGAGCCGGCGTGTGAAGGCGCCCTGGAGCAACCCGCGATAGGCCAACTCCTCCACGAGCGGCGCTCCAACGACCACGACCAGAACCAGCAAGACGAGACCGCTGCCGTTCGCACTGTCATAGGTGGTGCGTGCGCGCTCCTCGATCTTGTCGAGGGCGAACGTTCGCGGCCACAGCGACTCGAGCGGCACGTAGACCAACCGCACCAGCACGAGTTGCGTGATGACGCCAAGTGGCACCCCGAGAAGGTCTACTGGCCGAAACGACAGTCCGAAATCGGCAGAAAGGGTGCCGACCCCGAAGCGAGTACCGAGGTACCAAATGGCCCCGACCATCGGGATCCACTGAGCCAGAGATGCCGCGGTCAACCAACCGGGGCCGAGATCGGCGGCGCTCGCCGCGCCGCTGAGGGCAAAGACGGCACTGGCGAGAATGGCCCCGACAACGTACGCGCCACACCAGGTGAGCACTCCGTCGCGAATGGAGATGTCGGCACGGTCGCCCGCCGAGCGAAAGGGAGCAACGGTAGGGGGCGACACGACGGGCGAGCCTACCGCTGACCGTTCTGCTCGGAGAGGCGCGCGAGCGCGCCGGACCGTCAGCCGGCGAGACGAGGTGCCGCGGCGTACACGAGCTCGCGGCGCGAGCGACGGTCTTCCAGGCGCCACCCGTTGGGCACCGACAGGCGGGCCGCGTGGCGCTGACAAAGGTCGTAACTGTGGGGGTCGCGCTCGGCACTGAGCTCGTCGAGCCACACGATGGAACGGGCGTACTGATACGAAAGTGTCACCACCCCTGCCTCTGCACAACCGCTGCGCGAACACTGCCTGCTCATTCCTCCCACAATAAATCCCCGAGCGTTCACTGTGGTGGACCCTCCCGAACGTGCGCGCGACCGTGTGAACAGTGTCTCCAGTTGTCGTCCGACGAGCCGCCGACGCAAAACTCCCTTAGCATTGGGCCATGAGCAATCTCCCCCCGCCGCCGCCTCCTCCGCCCCCCGGGCGCGGCCAACAGCCGGGCCCACAGCCGCCGGCAGGCGGCAAGGGCCGTCAGCTCGGTGCCGGTTGGCCCCGTTGGACCATTCCCGTTCTTCTCGCCGTTCTGGTCGGCACACTGCTGCTCAACCAGGTGTGGCCGTCGGACAGTGGCGAGAAGCTCAGCTACACGCAGTTCATCACTGCGATCGAGAACAACGAAGTCTCCGAGTTCACGCTGACCAACGGCTCCAACAGCATCTCTGGCGAGCTCAACGACGGCTCGAAGTTCACCACTACCGTCCGCAACGGTTTCCCCAGCGAGAGCGAACTGGCGTTGCTCACCGAGAAAAAGGTGGACTGGACCACAAAGAAGCCAGACAGTAATTGGCTGCTCAGCTGGATCGGCCTGCTGCTGCCGTTCGTGCTGATCATTGGCTTCCTCGTGTGGATGAACAAGCGGGCACAGGGGCAGATGGGCAGCGTCATGTCCATCGGCCGCAGCCGCGCCAAGGCCTACCAGGCCGACAAGCCCTCCACCACGTTCGCCGACATTGCCGGTTACGAAGGCGTCAAGCAGGAGATCACCGAAGTCGTCGATTTCTTGCGAATGCCAGAGCGCTTCCGCGAGATTGGCGCCCGCGTACCCAAGGGCATGCTGCTGGTCGGCCCTCCCGGCACCGGCAAGACCCTGTTCGCTCGCGCGGTAGCCGGTGAGGCCGGCGTCGGGTTCTTGTCCGTCACCGGCTCGGACTTCATGGAGATGTTCGTCGGTGTCGGCGCCAGCCGCGTTCGCGACCTGTTCGCACAGGCCCGAAAGCTGGGCAAGGCCATCATTTTCATCGACGAGATCGACTCGATCGGCCGCAAGCGCGGTGCCGGCCTCGGCGGCGGGCACGACGAGCGCGAGCAAACGCTGAACCAGATGCTCGCCGAGATGGACGGCTTCGAAACCAGCGAAGGCATCGTCATTCTTGCGGCCACCAACCGCCCCGACATTCTCGATCCGGCGCTGCTGCGTCCCGGCCGTTTCGACCGACAGATCGTGGTGCCGCTGCCCGAGAACGAGGAGCGCCTAGCCATTCTGAAGGTGCACAGCCGCGACAAGCGGATGGGGCCCGACGTCGATCTGGAAGTCATGTCAAAGGCCACACCTGGTATGTCCGGCGCCGACCTGGCCAACCTGGTCAACGAGTCCGCGCTGTTCGCCGTGCGCCGTGGCAGCAAGCAGATCGAGCGCATCGACTTCGAGAACGCTCGCGACCGTGTCGTCATGGGCGCCCGTCGCGAAAGCCTGGTGCTCAGCGCTGAAGAAAAGCGTGCGACGGCCATCCACGAGGGTGGCCACGCCATTCTCACCGTCGTGCTCACCCACACCGACCCGCTGCACAAGGTCACCATCCTCCCGCGAGGCATGGCCCTTGGCGTCACCTGGAGCCTGCCAGAAGAGCGCCACACCTACTCGAAGGACTTCTTCGACGACCTGATCTGCAAGGCCATGGGTGGCCGCGTGGCAGAGAAGATTGTCTTTGGGCACCTCAACTCCGGCGCCGCCAACGACCTCGAGCAGGCCACCGGTATCGCTCGCCGCATGGTGCGCGAGTGGGGCATGAGCGAGGCCGTCGGGCCAATGGCCTGGAGCGGCTCACAGCAGGTCTTCCTCGGCGAAGATCTGATGACGCAGGGTCGCGAGTACAGCGACGACACTGCCCGTCTTGTCGATAGCGAAATTTCCCGCATCCTCCACGACCAGGAAATTCGGGCCACCGAACTGCTGCTCAAATACCGGCCAGCGCTCGAGCTGGTGGCAGAGGCGCTGTTGGAGAAGGAAACCATCGACGGGGCCGAGGTCGCAGCACTGGTGCAAGCCAGCCTCGACAAGGCGCCGGTCGCACACGACAGTGGCGTCACCGACGAATTCGGCATCACCGACGAAGTCGGCATCACCGACGAGGCCGCCGCACACGTCGACTAGTCACACGGCGAGCTGGTGCCAGGCTGACGAGCTTCGGCAACGGCGGCCCACAGATCGGTTGCGGTGACCGGGCCGGCGAAACCTGCTCGCACCACACCATCGGCATCGGCAATTGCGACCAATGGCACCACCTCGATCTTGTACTTCCTGTGCAGGTCCTTGGCGGCACCGAATTCGATGTCGAGTACCGTCACCTCAGGCGACGAAAGTACCCGCGCCTTGCGAACCACATCGGCGCATGTGGTGCACGTTGCCGATGAAAACACTGCCACCAACCACGGGGTCGGCGCTGCAAAGTCGGCCCGATCCAGCTGGGCAGGCACCGCCACACTTGGCTGCGTCGGCGCTTGCACCACTTGCCGGCGACGGAGCACCAAACCGACCACAACCGCAGCCGCAACAACAGCCAACGCCGTCAAAATCTGTTGCATGGTGGGTGCTCTCTCAGCCCGGCAGGGCCAGCGACCCGGAGCGACCACGAAGGTCGCCACCGCGAGGCAGCAGGCGTTCGACGACGATCGGTTGTGTGCCCACGACGATCAGCGGACTACCGAGAGCCGCAGCCTGGTCGGGGATCGCAATTGTGATCACACCGTTGGCCGGCACCGGCACCGCCTCCAAGCCGGGGAGATCGACTTCGCCGCCAGGGCCCAAGGCCTTGACCGCCACCGTCGCATCGGTGAACGAGATGTTGAGCACCACCAGCACGTTGTCGACCGCGAGATCGGTTCCAATGGCCATGCTCCAGCGGAAGAACCCGGGCTCGGCAAAGTACTTCTCGACACCACGCACGACGGTGGTGGCGAAACCCTCCCCTGCCTCGCGAGTGATGGCCCGCTCGATCACCACAGGCGCGCCGGTCAGCGATGAGAACTGGGCGCCGTGGCGGCCGGCCGGCAGCGTCGGGATGTCCTTGATACTCAACGACGCCACTTGCCCAGGCGGAATCGTGATGGGCTCCACATCATTGCCGAACGTATCGCTGTTGACACCCAGGAAGATCGGTTGCACGGTGGCCTCCTCGGTACCCGGGTTGTAAATGCTGTAGCGCTCGTAGTTGCCGCTGTTCTCTCCGTCAGCGAACCACCAGTCCGTTGAACCTGCCGGGGAACCCAGCGACATGGAGTAGCCCTGGCGCTCACCGAGATACTGCTGGGCGCGCCCGACGACCACTCGACCCCGCGAGGCCACGATCGATATGCCCAACACCGTTTCGTCGAGCTTGAAGAACGACTGGTTGACGATCAGCACCGAGTGCCCCGACACGGGCACCCCCAACAGCTTCTGCGACGTTGATGTGCCACCCTCGCTCCCAAAGGCAAAGTCAACAATCGCCTGGTCGGGGAACGGATTGGTGATGACGATGTCTTCCTTGCTGTTCCCCAGGGTGTAGTTGTCGGCAAAGTACCAATTGGCAGAGGTGCTGTTGGAGCAGGGGCTGACGGCACTTCCATCCGGGTGATCGGCCTGCTGCTCGACGAAACCGCCGCCGCCCGTGATCTCCACCATCGCCGACAGATAAGTGCCGGCCGCCTGCACCGTCGGCAGATCGACGACGAGCGTGGCGCGCGCCGGTACTTCGAACCGCTGCTCCACCGCCTCAGTGCCGGCCACGTCGTTGAACACGGTGAGCTGGCCCGACAACGGCGCGTCTGCGGGGTTGGCGACCGTCACCGAGCCACCGAGCCCAGTGCCGCCAGTGGGCACACCGGGGCAGAACCAGGTGGAATTGATGAAACCCTGATGGGGAACGAATGGCATCGATGGCGCTCCGAGCGCGGCGAATGACGGGAGCGTCGCCGGCGGCGGATCGCTGCGCGTGACGCCGATCAGCAGCAGAATCGGCAGCACGATCACTGTCAGAATGGCCACGAGACGCCTACTCACGACAGCTCCTCCTCGCTGGACACCCACGGTAGATCGTCGCCGTCGGTAGCGGCCAACGGCGAAGTGAGGTCGGCGACAGGAGTGGCATCAACAACGCGGGCACTCGGTCGGCGGCGCAGACGTACGCGGTCCAGGGTGAAACGAGTCGCAGCCAAGCCGAGTGCCAGCCAGATCAAGAGCTGCACCATCAGCCACAGGGAATGCGACAGCGGCGTGTTGTACGACAGGGTCGCACGGCCGGCCGTGGGCACATCGAACGCAAGCGTCGAGCCGAAGGCGCGCCTGGCGGGCACCGTCGCACCGTCCACCGACAACGACCAGTTGCCGTCGTACGGCACCGCAACGTGCAATGTGCCCGCGGTGACATCGCCCGTGAACTCGCCGATGTCGGGGCCACCGACACCGAACGGAACCGAACCACGAAGGTCTGCGCCGGCCATGGCCTCACCGCCGGCCTCCTGGCTGGCGGCAGCGCCCTGTGCAGAGAGCACCGAGCGCGTTGGCGTGTAGGCAGAATTCTCGTAGATCAGGTAGTTCGGCGGCCGCGTCAGAGGCGCGGCAAGGTCGAGTTGGTCTTCGAGCACATCGACCAAGCCGCTGGGTGTCGGCAGCGGCGCGCCGACGGTGCCATGCGCGCCATCGGCGAGCGGCACGATCACATAACGAATTCCGTACTGCGCCAGCAACCGGCCGCCGCGCAGCGTCACGCCGGCGGCCATCTGACGCAGGGCGGTGGCAACCTCCTCCTCCACGGGCGTGGGTCGGCCGGACCAGAAGTCTTCGATCGTCAATTCCCCGTCGTCGGTGAGTGCGTAGCCAACACCGGGCTGGTAGGTGTACGAGGCCACCGGAATGGCCTGCGGGTCGCCGATCCACAGCACGCGATAGTTGCCCTCCGGAGGGTTGACCGGGAGCTGAGTCACTACCGAGACAAGTGTGCGGTCCGGAGTGCCCCAGCCACCATCGATCACGGCGAAGGCCCCCGGCACGATGCCGACAACAACACCGATGCCGGCAAGCAGACCGAGCGGCTGGCGCCAACCGAACGAGCCACCCAACACATCATCCTGGAACGCAGCCACAAGGCAAGCAGCAGCCAAGGCAACGCCGATGGCCACCGGCACCAGCAGCACGCCCGGCTCGGGCATCCGCACCGGCAGCGCAGCGCGGTCGTCGAGGATCGCCAAGGCACCGAAGCCGAACACCAGAGCGGCAGCTCGGATTGCCCAGGTGAACCGCCACGCACGGGCGACAAGGGGCGCCGCCAGCACCGGCAAGAACAGCAACATCGCAACGACGCCCAAGCCACCGTCGTCACCGAGGAACCGCGCCAGCTGGCCAACGCCCAGCGACCTTGCCGACGACACAGGTACGCCGACGATGGAGGTCCACCCATCACTTCCGAACATCGATACAGCCCACGGCAGATTGGCAATCAACGCAACGACCGCTGCTCCGAGGGCGACGCCGGCGAGTTTCGCCGCTGCCAGCGGCGAACCACCACAGAGCAGAGTCGCTGCGCCCAGTACGACACCGATCAAGAGCAGCAGCAATGCAAACGACGGGGCGAAGGCAACGACCACTGCCGTCAGGAGGGTCAATTGGGCTGCCCACCGCAATTGCTTGCGACCGGCAACAACCACAGAACGTTCGACGGCCTCGTCGTGGCGACTCCCGGTGGTATCGATGCCGGCGATGCGTCGTAAATGGTGCAGTGCCCACGGTGTTGCGGCGTAACACACCAATGCCGCCCAACGGCCGTCGGCCAGCAGTTGCGAGGGCAGTGGAACCGCGGCGTAGACAACGAGGGCAGTGATACGCGCCCTGGCCGTAGGGAAGAGCGACGCCAGCCGCCACATCCCGAGGTAGCCGGCGAAGAGCAGGCCGACAACGCACACCGTGTGCAGTAGCGACATGTGGAACAGGGTTCCTGCACTGGCCACCGCCAGAAGTGCGATACCGGTGGGGCTGGCGGTGGTGCTGCCCAATCCGTGCCCGGACCAACCCGAGAGAGCATCCGACAGCATTGCCCGCGGGCTGGCCGGGAACGCGAGGAACTCACCGAACCGGGGCACGCCGTTGGTGATCAGTTGCCGGCTGCCGAACAGTGCCAGCAGGCTGACGGCCAGCCACGCCAGTGCCGGCGCCGAACCCGCAGTTTGTCGCCAGCGTCGTTCGGTGGTCGAGTCGGGATCGACCTGACGGCTGTCGCGCGAGCGCATGTAATTGGCGAGCCGGGCGCTGCCACGAACCTGCAGGCCTGCAACTTCCGAATCAGGCACCTCACGCATCTTGACCAGGGAACGCCGGCGCGCAAAGTAGCCGGGCGTGCGCGGCACCATCCCCAACAACGCGCTCAGCGATGCAACGACCTGGCGGAAGCGGCCAGTCAAAAGGCCAATGATCGATTCCGCCAATGTGGCCAGCACCAGCTGCAGCGACACGAGCGGCAAACGACTGGCGCCGGTGAGAGTTGCGACCGAACGCATTCGATTGCGAGCGATCAACGACTCGTGGCGTAGGTCTGGCCGCCGTTGGGCCAGGTTCTCGATGTGCCGTGCGCGTGCTGCGGGAACGACCACCACCCGAGCGCCGCCGAGGTGCGCGCGCCAACAGAGGTCGACCTCGTCGCCGTAAAACTCGATCGTCGGGTCGAACCCGCCGATGGCGCGAAACAGGTCAGCTCGCACCAGCAGGCATGCCGAAGGAACGGCGAACGCGTCGCGCACGGCATCGTGCTGCTCCTGATCGACCTCGCCGGGCTCCACGATGGGGTCCACCTCGCCGAATCGATCGACGCCCAAGCCCACGTGCTGCAAAACTGTCGGATCGTCCCACATGACCAGCTTGGGGCCAACGATGCCCGCATTCGAACGGTACAGCTCTTCGACCAGCAGCCGGATGGCACCCTGGTCCAGCGCAACATCATCATGTAGGAAACAAAAAAATCCGTTGTCACCCTCGACCAGGCGCAGCACCTCGTTGGCGGCAGCACCAAAGCCAGGGTTGCTCTCCACCGCCCGGACAAACGCATTCGGCACTCGGTCACGAATCTGGGCCGGCACGTCGCCCGGCTCGCCGACCACCAGGAAGAGATTCTTCAGGTTGCTGTAGTCCTGCGTGGCCAGTGCCTCGAGCACTTCATCGAACCATGGCCCGGGTTGGTGCACCACCATGACGGCCACAACGGGCGGGGCGAGCGATCCGGTGGGTTCCACGAACAGACGAGGCTAGCGGCGGCCACCGCCTACGCCCTGTCACCCGCGAGTGGCGCAGTACCTTGCTCGCCGAACCGCTGCCCCAGCATCCTGGCACTCACAGCGGCCCGAGGGCGGGCCACCATGTCGAAATCGTCACCGCTACTCGCCCATCGGCGGAGGAAGGTGCCAGATCGCGGCGGGGCACACCGTAGAAGTGCTTGCAAAAGTTAGCACTATGCGGTATCATGCAATCACAGCGCCGTTCGATTCGGACGACACGAGGCACGACACACCGACACGACACACCGACACGACACACCGACACGACACACCGACACGACAAGGATCAACCGTCATGGCAAAGCTTCCCAACTTCCCGAATTTCGACTTCTCCGGCCTCGATGCCAGCAAGCTGGCAGGTCTCGACGACAAGCTTGTCGGCGCCGTCCGCGACGCCGCCTACATCACCATCGGCTTCGGTGTGCTTGCATTCCAGCAGGCACAGGTCCGTCGCCGTGAAGTCGTCCAGGGCCTTGCCGATCGTTTCGGCACCAGCAAGACCCAGATCGACGAGATGCTTTCTTCGGTCGAGGCCCAGATCGCCAAGCTCGACGAGCGCTTCGACGCGCTGGACGCCAAGCTGGACACTGCGGTTGTCAGGATCGAAGAGCGTCTGCCCGAGCAGGCCGCCGCCCTCGTCGGCCAGGCCCACGATCTGGCGAAGGCCGCACGCAAGCAAGTACGAGGCTTCATCCGCACAGCCGCCTGATCAGGCGACCACACCGAGACCCCCGAGTAGTGCGCCGACGGCAACGTCGGCGCACTGCCGCGACTCGAACACACCCAACCTGTCGCGGTCTGGCCATCAGGCTTGGAGGTCACGGACGCGACAGGTTCGCAATGACCGGTAGGACCAGGGCGACCCGACAGCGCGGGCGGCACCGGGGCACCCACAACCATCACCCCCAAAGATCTCAACCTGTCGCGGTCTGGCTATCAGGCTTGGAGGTCGAGGACGCGACAGGTTCGCAAAGATTGGGTGCGGTGGGCTTCGATGGGTGTGCCCGGGTGTGCCCGGGGCGGACAGGGTCGCTACTTGAAGTAGCCGCTGACGTCGACGAGGACGTGCATCGACGTACTGGCCAGGATGCACCACCGGCCCTGTTCATCATCGGCACCGATCACGACCGATGCCGCGTTGGCACCTGCCCAGGTCTGAACCATGGAAACCTGCGGAACCACTGACTGGCACGGATACACCGTCAGGTAGCCCACCGACGTGGGCCCCACGGCTGTGACCTCACCGACAACTGCGCGCAGCGTCGCCGAATCCGGCAGACCGTTGGTGCCGGCCAATGTCAACGAACGGCTGACCATTGGTGCGAATGCGCCGGCGAGCCCGATGTTGTTGCGTGTGTCCAACGTCCGCACCGGAGTCAGCGCATGAAACTCGGTGGTCGCACCCGCTCCGTACCAACCACTGAGGTCAACAATGATGTGCATTGCTGCGCTCACGAAGACGCACACCGTGCCCGTTGCGCTGAGCGCAACCTCGACATGGTTGGCGATGTTACCGGCTGCCACAACATTCAATGAGCTGACCACCGGCACAGTCGGTGAGCAAGGGAAGACGGTCACGAACCCAGCACCGGTGGGGTCGATCGCCTGCACACTCAATGCTGCGCCCGTCGCCCCAGTGGGCACCCCACCCCCGCCCGAAACCGGAATGGTGACAACAGAACCAGCCGCAAGACGTGCACCCGCTGGGCGCGAGTCGAACACTCTGACGGGCGAGACCGGTTCGAACATTTGGCCAACCGACGCCGAGTAGGAGCCGAAGAGGTCGACCAGTAGGTGACTCGCTGCGGAGGTGTACACGCAGAAGGTGCCGTCAGCACCCAACGGCACAACAGTCGCCCCGGCGATCGTTCGCTGCGCCGTTGCCTGCACCACAGAAGCAGTCGGGCGCGCGACACCGCAGGGGTAGACCGTGAGGTAACCGGTGGCGGCCGGTGCCACCGAGGTCAGGTTGACGGCGACCGCAGTCACTGAGGCATCCACGCCCGGGTCGACGACCAAGGTGCAACCAGCAGCGACGTGCTGGGGGCTGGTCCCAATGCCATTGCGAGTGTCGATCAAGCGCACCGGGTCCAGCGGGGTGTACCGGGCTGCCGGCGCGACGGGTTGGGCAGCCCCGACCGGCGGCGCGTTCCGTCCCGAACACGGGTCGATCGGCGTGGAACCGCGCACGTTGAACCAGTCCGACTTCAGGCCGAATGCGCTTCGAAACTGATCGCCGGTGATGGTGACCTCGCCGGCGGATCCCACGATCTTCACCGTTTTCACCCGGCCTCCCCAGTCGCCCAACCCGTTGCGGGTGAGCACTGTCAGGCTGAGGAACGTCCCTATGGCTGGATACTTCGTTGCAATCGTGCTTCCCGACAGCGCGACCGACCAGTTGTGCGCCGGGTTCAGGGAGGTCGAGTCACCCTCGTCAAGAACGCCCGGAAACGGCACCAAGTCCGTTGGTCCGGGCTTGGTCCAGCCGCCCGACGAGGCGGCGAACATGGCGAGCGCAATGCCACCATTCGAGTCCAATCGGCGCACCACGCCGGCGGTAGCAAGGACGGCAGCGTCGGTGGCCGGGTGCTCGACGGAAACGTACGACGCAGTCAGCGACGTTCGTGAGGCGGCTCCGAGGTAGTACTGACACGTCAGGTCACAAGTCTTGGCATAGCTGTAGCGGGTCTCGGCCAGACCGAAGCTGCGGGCGGCAACAGCCTGCGCCTGTAGCGCCTGCGCACCACGTCCGCCGCCAGCGGTTGCCCAGCCGGGGGACACTTCCTTGGCGACCACTGACCGCAGATACTGCTCGACGGGGACCTCGTTGACAGTGCGATTCTCACCGGCGGTGCCGTTGACCGCTCGGATGATGCCTCGATACGAGCGCACCATTCCGCCCGGTTCGCACACGGCGGCCAGATCGGATGCACTTGTCGTCGTGGTGGTGTCCAACTGGGTGCGGACAGTGACCTGCGCGGCGACGGCCGGCGCCACCAGGGTCCACCCGGTCACTACCGGGTCACCCGTGCTCGCAGGGCAGACCTGTGTATCGCCGCGTGCCCACACGGAATAGACCGACGGCGATACTTCCCGTGCCAGGACGGACATCCACGGTCCGCCGGCAACACCGTCGACCACCAAGCCGCCACCGCTGACCACAGCGGTCTGAGCCTCGTCGAGTTTCATCAATCGGACAGCGATGGTGGAATCGAGTGCGACCGTGCCAGCGCTGGTGCCCCCGTAGTAGTGCTCAAGGATCTGAGCCGAACTCCAGCCGTAGTCGACCGCGTAGCCGTATGCACCCCATTGACTCAGGCCATAGCCGTGCCCGTTGCCATGCCCGTCGACCGTGATCGAGACGTCGGCAATTGCCGGCGATGGCGCACCGACCGAGAAGCCGGCCACCTGCGCAACGAGCGCGAGGAGAACAGCGAGAGAGCGGCGCACACCGGAGTATCGGCGAAAGCGGCTGCCGCCTTGAGGCCACGCGACGGAGTGCCTCGTCATCTGCCCAGTCTCGCGGGTATCCTCGTCCACTTGGTGGCACGCTCCGACGAAAAGTCCTCTTCCTCTCGCGTGCCCCTTCCTGAAGGCACCATTCCCGTCGGTGTCGGGCTGTTGGTGGCCGGGTTGGCCAGTTTCGCATTCCTGAAGGTCGGCAAAAACGCGCTCGGCGGCGACGAGGCTTTCAGCCCGGTGCTCTCCCTGTGGTTTGCCACATTTGCGCTGGCACCGGGCTTCTTTCTGCCGTTGGAACAAGAACTGGGGCGCGCCATTTCCGCCCGTCGCGCACTCGGCCAAGGCGCCAGGCCGGTAGTTCGCAAGGTGGTGCAACTGGGAGTGGCGCTCGCCGCCATCGTCGTCACCATCATCCTGCTCGCCAGCCCTTGGATCACCAAGTCGTACTTCGGTGGCGACTGGGTGATGCTCGTTGCACTCGTCATCGCCTTCGCCAGTTACGCCCCGGTACACCTGGCGCGCGGCATTGCCAGCGGTAGTGGCCGCTTCCGTGCGTACGCCGTGGTCATGGGTGCCGATGGTGCCGTTCGCGTCATCCTGTGCATCGCACTGGCCATCATCGGCATCAACACTGTGGGGCCGTATGGCATGGCGGTGGCCCTGGCCCCGCTCGCCGGGTTCTTCTACGTCTACACGCGCAAGCAACTGCGCACCGAGGACGGCCCGCCAGCGAGCTGGCAGGAGGTCACGCCGAATCTCGGCTGGCTGCTGCTCGGTTCTGTGTTCGCCGCTGGACTGGTCAACGCCGGCCCGGTGGCCGCAACGCTGATGGCGGATGAGAATCAGAAGGATCTGGTCACCCAGTTCGGTTACGGAGTGCTGCTCTCGCGCATCCCGCTGTTCCTCTTTCAGGCGGTGCAGGCAGCGCTGCTACCGCGCCTCGCACGCCTTGCCGCCCGCAACGAGTTCGACGAGTTCCGCAGCGGCTTTCGCAAGCTGTTGGTTATTGTCGCCGCAGTCGGCTCGGCGGGCATTGTCGGCGGTTTCCTGTTCGGCCCGTGGGTGATCGACAAGATGTACCAGGTCCAGCTCAGCAACCGCACACTGGCGATGCTGGCCCTCGGCAGCGCCCTGTACATGTTCGCGTTGGCGTTGGCGCAGGCCGTCATCGCTCTCAACGGCCATGCCCTTGTCGGCGTCGGCTGGGGTTTTGGGATGGCAGCCTTCGTCGTCGTCACCTGGCTGAGCAGTGACAACCTGTTCCGCCGCATCGAGTACGGCCTGGTGGCTTCCTCGGTGGCAGCGCTCATCGCGTTTGCGATCTCGCTGCGCCACAAGCTGCGCACCGGTTCGGTACCAACGAATGAATCGATGATGGAAGCCATCACCGCGATGCCCCTCGAGAGCTGAGCGTCTCACACGGGTGGGCCCCGTGATGACCTAGCGAATCTTGGCACCCTCGACGGCGAGGTCGTTGGCAACCATCATCTTGATCAGCTCGGGGAACTGTACTTCGGGCTCCCAGCCCAGCTTCTCGCGAGCCTTGGTGGGGTCGCCGATGAGCAGGTCGACCTCCGCCGGGCGGAAGAACTTCGGGTCTTGGCGGACGTAGTTCTGCCAGTCCTCGATACCGACCTCGGCAAAGGCCAGCCGTACCAGATCTTCGATGCTGTAGGCCTTGCCGGTGGCGACGACGTAGTCGTCGGGTGCGTCCTGCTGCAGCATCTTCCACATCGCCTTGACGTAGTCGCCGGCGAAGCCCCAATCGCGCTTGCTATCCAGGTTGCCCAACACGATTTCCTGCTGCAGGCCGAGGTGGATGCGAGCGACGGAGTTGGTGACCTTGCGGGTGACGAATTCAAGGCCGCGACGCGGGCCTTCGTGGTTGAAGAGGATGCCACTGCAGGCGAACATGTCGTAGCTCTCGCGGTAGTTGACCACGATGTCGTGGCCAAAGACCTTGGCGCAGCCGTACGGTGAGCGCGGGTGGAACGGCGTCTTCTCCGTCTGCGGCGTTTCGCGCACCTTGCCGAACATCTCGCTACTGCTGGCCTGGTAGAAGCGGATGGGGTTGTTCTTCGCACCGCCCACCATACGAATTGCTTCGAGCATGCGCAGTACGCCGAGGCCGGTGATGTTGGCGGTGAGCTCGGCCTGGTTGAAGCTGAGCGCCACGAACGAGATGGCGCCGAGGTTGTACACCTCGTCGGGCTGGCTGAACTCCAGCGCCTTGACCAACGACGGCAGGTCGGCAAGGTCGCCCGGGACAGGCTCGACGTACGGGAACTCGTCGCGCATCTGAACCATCCGCGGGTTGTTCTGGCCCTTCACCATGCCAAACACTTCATAGCCCTTGCCATGCAAGAATTCAGCGAGGTGTTGGCCGTCCTGGCCGGTGATTCCGGTGATGAATGCGCGGGGCATGGTCGTGGCGTTCTTTCCGTCGTGGCGGCACCGCCATTTGGTCGCTGAAGTCTAGGGCAGGCGATTCCGATTAGCCTGCGACCAAATGTCAACGCTGCAAATTGGGTTCGACACAAGCCCGTTGTACGGGCCCAAGACGGGTATCGGCTTCGCGGTCGAGGCGATGCGGGGCGCGTTGCGTGAGCGCACCGACGTGGAGCTCGTGGACTATTTGTTGTCCGTACGAGCTCGGCCGGCGGAGTCCGTTCGTCGATTGCCGTTGCCCGCCGCAGTAGCGCACCAGTGTTGGGCCCGCACCGACCACCCCTGCGTCGATCGATGGCTGCGCGATGTGGATGTCGTGCACGGGACCAACTACGTCGTGCCCCCCAGCTCGCTCCCGCGGCTGGTCTCGGTCTACGACTGCTGGTTCCTGCGCCATCCGAACGACGCCAATCCCGCTGTCAGACTCGCGGGAAAGGTGCTGCGAAGGGCTGTCGCTACCGGCGCAGTGGTGCATGCCAGCTCGCATGCCACCGCCAGCGCGCTGCGCGAGTTCTTGCCGGGAGCACAGGTACACACCGTGCATCTCGCGGCCCTACCACTGGCCCCGCCGCCGCCCGTCTCACCGATCTCTCAGCTCACCGATCGGCCATTCATCGTCGCGATCGGCACGCTCGAACGGCGCAAGAACCTGCCACGACTGGTGGCCGCCTTCGGCCTCATCGCAACGCAAGAACCCGAGCTGCAGTTGGTGCTCTCCGGCAGCGACGGCGACGACCGAGAGGCCGTCAATTCAGCGGTCGACGCGCTCGGGCCCCTTGCCGAACGGGTGATGTTCACCGGACGAGTCGACGAGACCGTCCGGTCATGGCTGTTGCATCACGCACAGGTGCTGGCGTACCCCTCGCTCGACGAGGGATTCGGTTTCCCCCTACTGGACGCAATGCAGGCCGGCGTACCGATCGTGGCCAGCAACGCCGGGTCCATCCCGGAGGTGGCCGGCGACGCTGCGCTGCTGTGCGCCGCCACCGACACGACGGCCCTCGCGAGCAATCTCCAGACTGCCGTCGCCTCGCCCTCTGTTCGGGCTCACCTGGTCGCTGCTGGTCAACAGCAAGTGGTCCAGTTCTCCTGGGAACGCTGTGCTGGCGAGATGGCCCAGCTGTACCGTCACCTCGCGGCCGGCAACAGCCACATCAACACGGAGCAGGTATGACAACGGTCAGCGTGGTGTGTGGCGGCGTTGGTGCCGCACGATTTTTGCGGGCGCTCGCAGGCGTCCACCCTGCCGAAGCGACCATCGGCGTGGTGAATACCGGCGACGACACGGTGATGCACGGCCTGTGCATCTCGCCCGACATCGATACCATCACCTACACGCTGGCAGGCGCCATCGACCCAGATCGCGGGTGGGGGCTACGCGAGGAGACCTGGCGAGCAATGGATGCCCTCTGGCGTTTCGTCGCCGTCCGCCCCGTCGGTTCCAGCGCTGCGCCGACGTGGTTCAATCTAGGCGATCAGGACCTCGCGACTCATTTCTACCGCACCGCCCGGTTGCGGGAAGGCGCCGCGCTCACCGAGGTGACCGCTGAGATTGCCACCGCGTGGGGTATCCAGCAGCGGTTGGTGCCGATGAGCGACCACCGCGTCACCACCATGGTCACATTGCTCGATGAGGGCATCGAAGTGCCATTCCAGGAGTACTTCGTACAGCGACACCACTCGGTGCCGGTGGCGGCCGTCCGCTTCGACGGAGCAAGCCAGGCAACGCTGGGGCCGGCGGCACTGGCGGCCTTCACCGACAGCGAAGTGGTGGTGATCGCTCCCTCGAATCCGCTGGTCTCGATCGCGCCCATTCGTGCGCTCGCCGGCGTGGACGCCGTGTTGTCGGCCCGACGCGACTCGGTGGTCGCGATTTCGCCGATTGTCGGCGGTGCGGCGTTGAAAGGACCGGCCGATCGCATGATGGAGGAATTGGGCCACGAAGCGACGGTCGTCGGCGTTGCGCGGCTGTACGCGGAGATCGCCGCAACGCTGGTGATCGACCCCGTCGATGCCCACCTGGCCGGCGCCATCGAGGCCGCCGGCATGCATGTCGTGGTCACCCCCAGCGTGATGAGTACAGCCGACATCGGCCATGAGTTGGCCCGTCAAACCCTCGCAGCCGCCCGCTGACGGGACCTGAGAGGGCGATCGTTGAATTCAATGGTCCGTACGTAGCGACCATTGAATTCACTGTTCGGTCCCGAAACATGCCAGCCGCCGGTCGACGTCGGCGCGCGGCCCTGGCGTCAGCGACCGACGCCGCGCAACCCGATGCCCAACTCGGTCCACGGGGCCCAGGCCAGGTGAATTCTTGCCCGTGTGGGGGCTACGGCGAAGCGGGAGATGTCGTGCTGGCGACGTGGTGACGGAGCCGGTTGACGGCCATCAGGGCCGGCCATCAGCGTCCACAGATCGCGGATCGACGTGGCCACCCCAGTGCCGACGTTGACGATGAGGCCGCTGCCCTTCAGCGCTGCGCGCACCAGGGCGTCGACCGCATCGTCGATGTACACGAAGTCGCGTGTTTGACGACCGTCGCCGTGCAGCATCGGCGTGATGCCCTCGCGCAACGCCTGGTCGAAGGCGGCCACAACGCCGCCCTGCGGACGCTGACGCGGGCCGTACACGTTGGTGAGCGCGAGCGCCGTGAACTCGACCGCGTGCTCCTCGCGGTACACAGCCAGCAACTCGGCGAGCGAACGAGTGACCACACCGTGCACGCCCACCGGCGCCCAGGGCTGGCTCTCCTTCACCGGCTGGTCCTTGCTGGGGACGTCGCCATAGAGGGTGACCGCCGACAGGGCCATCACGATCTTCACGTCACCCAGCGAGCGGGCAGCTTCCAACACGGCCAACGTGGAGCGCATTGCATCGCCGGCGCACTGCTCGGCGGCCACACCCGGAGGAAGCACCGCCAGGTGGTAGATCACGTCAGGGCGCCGCATCGCGACCAGCGCTTGGAATTCGTCAGCGCCTGCGTCGAGCGTGTGGATCTTCAGGTCGCCACCCAACGAGCGGGCAGCGGAAAGGTTGGCCAGTGAACCGGACGACAAGAGGTCGACGACGTCAACGGTGTGGCTTTCAGCCAGCAGGCGCTCTGCGAGATGCGAACCGATGAAACCGGCCCCACCTACCACGAGCACGTTCACGCGCTGGAAGCGGCGGCGTTGGGGTCTGGGCGACGTTGGTCGCTCACGTGCTCGCCGGCAGCGATGACACCATCGGCCCCTAGCACGCTGTTGTGCACCACAGCACCTGCACCGACTCGACCCATGATGATCGAGTCTGTCACCACTGCACCGTCGTCGACGACAGCGCCGGGCAGTAGCACCGAACGAGTGACCGTGGCAGCGCCGACGGACGAACCAGCACCGACGATCGAGTGCTGCACCAACGCCGACGGCGACACCGTGGCGTCGTCGTGCACGCCCACGCAGCGATCATGGCGGCGCGTACCAGCCAGCACGTCGAGGTTTGCCTGCAGGTACAGCTCGGGACGGCCCGTATCGACCCAGTAATCGTCGGTGGCCATGGCGAAAAGCCCTTTGGCTTCGGCAACCAGCGGGAACGTCGCTCGCTCGATGGACACCTTCTGGCCGAGGGGAATCCGCTGCAGTACCGACGGTTCGAGCACGTACGTACCGGCGTTGATCAGGTTGCTGGGTGCGGTACCCGGCGCAGGCTTCTCGACGAAGCGTTCGACACGACCGTGGTCATCGATGGCAACCACACCGAAGGCCGAAGGGTCGGGCACCCCAATGAGGTGAATCGTCGCTTCAGCGCTGCGCTCACGATGAAACGCGACGAGCTGTGCAACATCGAGATCGGTGAGAATGTCGCCGTTGACAACGACAAACGTGTCGTCGATGCCGGCCGCGTCGGCGGCGAAACGAATTGCCCCGGCCGTGTCGAGTGGCTCGGGCTCGACGGCGTAGCGCAACGCAACTCCGGCGCACTCGCCGTCGGGAAAAGCATCGACAAAGGGTTCGGGCTTGAAGCCCAACGCCAGCGACACCTCGGTGATACCGCTGCGGCCGAGATTCGCAACAAGCCGCTCGATGATGGGCACGTGGCCCACCGGAAGCATCGGCTTGGGAATTGACGAAGTGAGTGGCCGCAGGCGGGTACCGAACCCGCCGACGAGCACGACCGCCCGCATCAGCCGCCGGTCGTGGTGGTGGAAGCCGAGTCGGCAGCGACAGTAGTGGTGGGCGCGGAGTCGCCGGCACCGATGACGCCCAGCTCGGACAGCTTGGCTGCCGAGTCGGGCTTGGCAGTTTCTGTGTCGCGAGGCACCACAGCAATGGCAAAGACCATGCCGTTGTTCCTGAACCGCAGGTTGCGGAAGTCGGTCACGTTGTCGAAGAACTCACCACTCGTGTAGTCGTTCCACACTCGAACCTTGAGGACAGCTTCCTCGCCCTCGCAGGAGGTTCCCTCGAAGACGTTGTCGTCGTTGATGTCCCATGAACGGGGCTCTTCGGGCATCTGCGACACGGGAAGCGACAGCTTCGTGTTGGTGAGCTCGATGTCGTAGATGTCGAGGAAGACACCCAGCTTGGCCCGACCACCGGTATCGCCGCCCACCTGCGGGTGGTAGTGGATGATGCCGTCGCGGTCGGGACCGTTGACCACGGCCGCTAGATCGCCCGTGGACGCATCCTCTTCGAGCTCGGCGGCCGTCCCGGTGAGGTTGGGCAGCCATTCATCGCACACCTTGATGCCGTAGGCAATTGACCAGGCATCGTCGGGCTGCGGCGCACCCGTCTGTTCGCTGGGCAGCGAGATCTTGGCGTAGGCAACGAGGGCAACCATCGAGACAATTGCGGCGACCACGATGGCAGGGAAAGTGGTGCCGCTGGAGAAGCGCACCTTCTTGCCTTTGCCCCGCGATGCGAGCTTGGCGACTTTGCGAGCGGACGATGACGTAGCCACGAGGGTGCGAGGTTATCTGCTGGCTGCGTCAAAAGTTGCTCAGCGACGCCCCGAACCGAGAGACCTGATGAGCTGCTCGTATGCAACCGCCACCGCGTGTGGTGACGCAGCGTCCAGTACCCAGGCCCGACCAGCCGTTCCCATGGCTCTTGCGGCGGCCGGATCGGCCAACAACTTGCGCAACCCTGCGCTGAAGGCCGCCGGGTCGTCGGGAGCGACAGCGATGCCCCCACCGCTCGCCGCCAGCATGCGCGGCACTTCCGTGCCCGGATCGATCGCGGCGAGAACCGGACGACCGGCAGCCAGGATGGAGTACGTCTTACTGGGCACGCTGACCCGACCGAGGCCCGCTTTCAGTGGCACGAGGTGGATGTCGCCGGTTGCCAACACCTCCGGTACCCGATCCTTTGGTTGATAGCCACTGAACCGAACGTTGGCCATACCGCTGGCACGTGCCTCCAGCACGGGGCGGGCGGCGCCGTCACCGTTGATGAGAAACGTCGCCTGAGGAAACTCGCGAGCCGAGTCGACGACCATCTCCAACGACTGCGAGAAGCCGACGTTGCCCGCGTACAGGACAACCTGCTCATCGCCGATGGTCAGCTCGCGGCGCAGCGCCGTCATTCGGTCGGCAGGCTGGATGAACTGCGTGTCGACAAAGTTCGGGATCACGTGGACACGATCGCGACGACTGGCCTTCATCTTCGCAGTGACGTTGTCGCGTAGGTCGTCACTGAGCACGGTGACCGCCGCTGCGCGGTGATAGCTGAGCCGCTCCAGCCAGCAGGCGAACGCGATGAGGCGTTGATCGGTGATGGCCCCGGTCTCGACCGCTGCATCAGGGAACACGTCTTGAATGTTGAACACCAGCGGGCCGCGTCGGATCAGATGGGTACCCCAGCCGGTCAATCCCATCGTCAATGGTGGGGACATTGCGAGCACTGCGTCGACGCGACCACCGCGCAGCGATGTCAGTCCGGCGAGCGCGCTGAACCCCGCAAAGCCGACCGCGCGGCGAAAGAGGTTTCGCTTGTCGTCGCCAGGAAAGGGGTTCACACGGGTGATCGAGCCCCACTCGGTCTGTTCGCGGCGGCGCCACTTGCCGTCCCAACCAGCCTCTGTGCGATGTTCGCGGTACCAGGGCAGGGCCGTGACCACGTGAAGTTCGTGGCCGAGCGCGGCCAACTCGGTGACGATGCGAGTCATCACCTCTCCGGTAGGTGCAGTGTCGGGGGCGAAGTGCGGGCACAACACTGCGATTTTCAGCGGCCGGTCGTTCATGTTGCGGTCGTTGACGTTGCGGTCGTTGACGTTGCGGTCGTTGACGTTGCGGTCGTTCATGTTGCGAGCGCTTTCGCGTAAACCGCTGCGAGCGCAGCACCGCTTGCTGCGGATGTGAAATCCTGCGCGCGCCGATGACCAGCCGCAACCAACTCGGCTCGGCGCCCTCGCACTTCGTCCAGCGCGCCCGCCCACGCTTCGGGCAGCAATGGTCGAACGAGGCCGGCCTCGTCGACAATCTGGGGCATGCAGGTCGCATCGCCGCACAACACCGGCGCGCCGAGTGCCATCGCCTCGATCAGCGGCGCGCCGAACCCCTCGTATCGGCTGGGAAACACCATTGCTTCGGCCAGCGCCAGCAGCCCATTGCGGTCGGCTGCGGACACACGACCTACACGGCGCACCCGCAGGTCGGTGCACGCTGCCACCTCGGCCTCGGCCAGCCCGGCGCCACCCGTGAGCACCAGCCGTAGGTCGGGGTCGTTCCAATGGTCGCGCATCATCCTCAGGAGGAACCGGTGGTTCTTGTGTGGGTGCGTGACCGCCGGATACACGATGACCGGGCCATCGCCCAGTCCGTAACGCTGACGCAACTCGGGCCCAGGGGTCACCTCGCTCGCCAGACCCGGTTCGATACCGTGCGGTACGACGGCTATGCGATCCGGGTGAACTCCGTAGGCGCCGATGACCGAGTCGCGCACGTACTCGCTGGGCACCGCCACCACGGCCGCCCGGCGCGCCGACGGCGGAACGATGGCAGCCAGGTACGCCCGCTTGCGACGCGAGAAGTACTGCGGATAGGTGCGGAACTGGAGGTCGTGAATCGTGAGCACATACGGCCGGCGGGCCCCCAAGGGTGCCGTGCCGCCGCCGTGATGTACCAGTGCAGCCTCGGCGCTGTGTTGCCGCAGCCAGGTGGCCTCGCCGGCGATACGGCGGACTCGACTGCTGCTGTCGAAGGCAGGTTCGACCAGGGTGGCGACCGCTGCCAGCTGAGGGTGTGCCGCGAGAAGGCCGCGGGCCGCGGCCACCGTTGGATGCCAACGCGGTTCCGGAACTTCGCCGAGGCCCAGGAGCTGACGGACGAGATACTCCTCCGAGCCCCCGACGCGGCCGGGCACGCACCACAGCATGTTCACCAGCACACTTGGCAGGCTCACCCGGCCAGCTCCCGATACACGGCGGCAGTCAGGGTTGCCGTCATCGCCCAACTACGCCGTTGGGCGCGCGCAAGACCCTTTGCCGACAACTCTGCTCGGCGACGGCCTGCCTCATCGATTCCGCGAGCAATGTCAGCTGGGCTCATCGGATCGATCAGTACTGCGGCATTGCCCGCAGTTTCCTCGGTCGCGGTACCCCTGCTGGTGACCACCGGCGTGCCCTGCGCCATTGCTTCGAGCACCGGGAGGCCGTACCCCTCACGTTCGCTGGGATAGCAGAACACCTGCGCGCCGCCATACAGGCCGGCGAGGTCGTCGCCGGGCACGAACCCGAGAAAGCGAACCTGTTCGCTCTCGCCGACCCCACTGTCACCCCACCCCTCGGCACCGGCTACAACCAGTAGAGGTGGCTGTGGAAGCTGGGCAAGTGCCGCCACCAAACCCTTCAGGTTCTTGCGGGGCTCGACGGTGCCGACGAACAACAGGTATTCCTCCGGCAGCCGGTACAACTGGCGAACGCGCGCAACCTCCAGGTCGTCGGCACGTTCGGTCTCCACGCCCAGTGGCACCAGGCGCAACCGCTCGGCATCGAGGCCGGCGGCAACGCAATCGTCCATCGTCGCCTGACTGCAGCACAGCACCAGATCCGCCCGACGCTTGACGATCTCGAGGCTACGGCGAAAGACCCGCACGCCGTGGCGAGTGAACTGAGTGGCATCGTGCAGAAACGCGAGGTCGTGCAAGGTGACTACCAGTTTCGCATCCGTCGGGCACGGAATCAGCGTGGTCGCATGGGCGATGTCGACCTTGCCCGTTGCGACCTCCACCTTGGGCAAATTGCCGTACAACCATGTCTCGTACAGCCACGGTGCAGCCAGTGGAAGGTGCGCCACAGGAATGGTGGGCACCCAGGGCTCGGGCGGGAGATGACGGTGACGGCCGGCGACCCCGACCAGCCGTATGTCGTTGTGTGGCCCCAATGCCTCCGCAATTCGCAATGCGGCAACGCCGGTGCCACCGGGAACGCGATGCCAACACTGCTCGAGGGTGTAGGCGACTCGCACGCATCCCATCATGCCTCGGCGAGTCGTAGCATCGTGGTCATGACAGGTTTTTGCAGTGACCGTAGGGTCGTCGTCACTGGTGGCGCAGGTTTCGTCGGCCGAGTGGTCGGCGTCAATCGTGCGGACACGGAACGCCAACCGTGACGTTGCCGCCGATTGACATCACGTCGGCAACCGAATACTCCACTGACCACGAAGCTTCCGACCCAACGGCGGCCTCCGATTTGGCCGGTCGTGTCGCCCTCGACGGGAGCCGCCACTCGCAGATGGCCTACGTGGCTGGCACGGCCCTCGTTGCCCTGCTGGTCCTGCTGATGATCGCCCGCCGCTCACTCGCCATCGACTTCTACTTCGATGAAATGTGGCGCTACGACATGGTTCGCGACGCAAGCCCGCGGGCGCGCGCGCTGCTCCATGACACACCGATCCCGCCGGGCTGGCTCTACTCCATGCACTACCTGTTGGCACCATTGCCGACCAGTCGTTCGCTTGCCCGTGCGGCAACGCTCATCCCGTCCGCTGTCGGGCTGGCGCTGCTCGCCGACTCCCTGCGCATGGCCGCACAACGCTTGGGCGTCGTACGCAGTCACGCCAGACTGATCGCGGCTCTCAGCGTCTGGACAGCGTGCTGCATTCCGGCCATCGCCGCTGTCAGCGTGTACTTCAACAACTACGGGGCCGAACTGCTGGGCGGCGCGCTGCTCATCTGGACAGCGGCTCGGGTACAGCTTCGTGGATCACGGCCGACGGCGTTGCTGACCGTGGCTGTAGTGCTGCCCCTGTTCACACAGGGAGCACTGCTGATGATGCCGGCCATCGCCGTGCTGTGGCGGCGGGGACACATCGTCATCAGCCGCCGTCGCGCAGCCCTGTCGGTGGCTGCTCTCGGGGCCACGACCAGCTTCGCCTGGGTGTTCTTCTACCGTCCTCTTACGGCAGGCAACCTCGTCAACTACTGGAGTGACGAGCGATTTGGCGCCGGCGGCGCCGCGTCGTTCCTCGCTCATTTCGCGAATCAGTTCACCAGCGCGTTCGTTCCGTCTCGCGACCACACAGTCGGCGCGCTCGCTGTCGCCGCCACCGTTGTTGCACTGGCCGTCGGGGTCGTTGTCGTCGCCAAAGGATGTTGGTCGTTCGTTGCGTTCGTGGTGGCGGGGCAACTCGGTGCCATCGTGGCCAGCGTGGTGGTGGCATGGCCGTCGACCGCGGTGCGGGTCAACCTCGCCTTCCTCGCACCGATCACCACGTTGATTCCCTTCGGGGCGCTGATCCTGCTGTGGCGCGCGTTGCACGTTCGCACTCGCGCCAGGTTCGTGACTTCGATTGCGTTACTCGCCGTGACGGCGGCGACAGTCCCTCTCATCTGGCCCACCAGCATCATTGCCAACGCCACCGCCTCGACAACCTTCGCTCGGGGCCTCACCGAGGATCTACGGGTGGTCGCCAACCTCAGCGGTTCGCGGGTGATCGTGGTGAGCTACCACCCGATGACGCACTGGTATGTCGACGATGTCTTTCGACACAGTCCACCCCACCCGATGGACGTCATTGTCCTTCGCGAGACCGTCGACGGCCTTGTGTACACCAACCTCGACCAGTTGGTCGGCGACGTGTTGTTGCCTGGCACCGATGTCTGGTGCGTGGTCCCCTACGAAGTGGGACCGGGCGCGACCGCAGGGGCCTGCAACCTGCAGCTCCCGACACTGACAGAGTTCTACCGGGAGCGTTTGGGGCGTGCCCTCATCGTAGGTTTTCGCTCGGAGCCATAGACGGACAGATCGTCCCGTCCATCAAACTCGACTATCGTCTTCACATGCGCACACAGTTGCCCCCTGCCGCACTCGCTCGTGATGCTCGCTTCCACCGAATCACGACCGCCGAGCGTTTTGCCGACGAACGGATGAACGGCGCCGGCGAGGAACGCCGGATGAACCCAGCGTCCAATGATGTTGCGGACCGTGCCCGTCGGCAGATGCACGGCATCTTCGTCGGCGAAATCCAGGCGATGGAAGGCGCTGGCCGCACCGCGTTCGACTACGGAACCGATGAAACTCCGTTCGCGATGAAGCTGGACATGGCCCGCCAATGTTGGGACGAAGCTCGCCACGTCGAGATCAGCCTGCTACTGGGCGACCACATGGGCACCGACATCGGTGAGTACAGCGAAGCCGTCACCCTCTTCGAAGCCGCCTGCCACCCCGACCCGGTGTTTCGCCTCGCGGGCGTCAACCGCGGGCTGGAGGGCCTGGCCATCGACGTGTTCACGACCATGCGCAACTTCGCCGAGGAGATGAACGACCCGGTACTGCACTTCTGCGAGGACTGGATGTTGGCCGACGAGGTCACCCACGTGAAGATGGGCAGTACATGGCTACGCGAGCTCACCAAGGACGACAAGGAGCGCCAGACGCGTGCGCTCGAGTTCCAACGCACCGTCGACGGGCTGTTCAACTTTCGTGGGCTACGCGGCGAGACCCGCGACGCGGCCATTCAGCTGGCGCGCAAGTTCCGGGAGATGGCCGGGTTCGACACTGACGAGATCGACGACATCGCGGCCATGGCGCAACAGGAGCGCGACCAGTACGTCACCGCCTACTGATCAATTGCGGCGGGCTTCGCTCACGGCATGCGCCACACTTGGAGAATGACGCACCCGGTCTGGCCCCTCTTCGATCTTCGCGTTCGTACCCCGCGCCTCGAGCTGCGCTACATCGACGACGAGATGGCCACCGAGCTGGCGTTGCTGGCCACCAAGGGCATCCACGAACCTGACTTCATGCCGTTCGCGATGCCATGGTCGCTCGAGCCGCCGCCCGCCCTCGAACGCAACACCATGCAGTTCTATTGGCGGTGTCGCGCAGAGATGTCGCCCACCGACTGGAACATCAACCTGGCCACCATCGTCGACGGCACGGTGGTGGGCACGACCGCACTGATCGCCAAGGAGTTCCCCATCCTGCGTGTGTT
>Ga0105044_10002156_pt1 | contig 26769 bp, 25 predicted proteins | sample MAT01_FD_78092 | JGI IMG/M metagenome (GOLD analysis project Ga0105044, IMG submission 78092) | Freshwater microbial communities from Lake Fryxell liftoff mats and glacier meltwater in Antarctica - MAT-01 | ecosystem: Environmental > Aquatic > Freshwater > Ice > Liftoff microbial mat | place... | reverse complement strand
GATGTCTGAAGTGATAATAAAAAAAATTAACATCAAAAAAACGACATCCACTAAGGGTGTCAGATCGATCAAATTGTGAGATGTCTTTAAATTTGTCTTAAAACCCAATGTGCCTCCGAGAATCTTCTTTTTGATCCATCAATAGATTGATGATTTCTGAAGAAGTTGTCTGGATCTCTAAAACAAACCCCTCGACACGACTGACAATATAATTATAAGCTAAAACACAAGGGATGGCGACAACTAACCCGGCAGCTGTGGTGACGAGAGCATATTCCATGGCTTCGCCAATTCTTGTGGCAGAAATGTCGACTAGACCACTCATACGCATTTCAGCAAAGGCTTGAATAAATCCCAGGACCGTTCCCAGCAGACCGATTAAAGGAGCAATATGCGCAATAATAGAAAGAATTTTAGCGTTTTTTTCCAAATAAGCAATCTCGATTAGTCCTGAAACTTCCATGGCACTTTCGATTTGTTCCTTATCTCGATTATGCTTCAGTAAGCCTGCTTTGACAATGTTCGAAATTGTGCCGCCAGTGGCTTCGCAGTAGTGGATAGCTTCCACAATATTGCCATCTTGAATAGTTTTTCTCAGATTAATGATGAACTTGTTCGTGTCAATCTCTGATCGATGCAGATGGATTAATCTTTCGATAAAAATCGTAAAACCTATAAGCGAACAGGCCGCAATGACAATAAAAATAAGATTCCAGCTGGCTCCCCCATAAAACGAGAAAGCTAACAAATATTCATTCGACTCCATATTCTTCTTCCAATTTTTTTTGTGCTTTAGAGGACCAATCTCCTCCTTTTTTCACGATTGTTTCGAGCTGTTTCATAGCTAACTCAAACCTGCCTTGAAGTTCATAAACTTCTGCTCTAAGGAACATGGCTTTCAATCGCAATCCTGAGGCGACATCTGAATTAATAACTTTTGATAGAAGAAGCATTGCATGATCCAATTGATCTAGCGACCGGCAACATTTACTCTGCTCAATCCACAAAGATAATTTTTGCTCAGAAGTTAAAACTTTTCCCTTGCCTGCATCTTCAGCTAAACCGAAAAAATGCAGCGCTTCGGTAAACCGTTGATCTCTTTGCGCCAACATTCCTTTTTCATACCATAGTCGAGAAAGATAATAGCCCCTTGTGATTTTTGCGACTTTATATTTCTCAATCATTCCCATAAATTCTTTTTCTGCAGAGGGAATATCCCCTGCTTTAATATAAGCTTGGGCTGAACCAAATAAATATTCCTCTTCAAAGAAAGGGAAAGGATTACCTGGTGCCAAATCTTCAAGATGTTGATTTGCCTCAACTTCCTTTTTAATTTCTTGAAAAACATTAATAGCATACTCTGAATAAATTGCTTTCTTTGTACCTTGCGAAGCCTCTGCGACTGCTAAATTTGCTAACGCGCGTTCTAGCTTGGCTTTATAATAGAGGTTGAGAGAAGCTTGGTAGTTTTCCTCAGAGAAATATTTTTGCTCTTGAAATTGATGAAATAATGTTTCCACACTATGAAAAGCATCGATAGCATTCTTAAGACTTTTTTTGCGTATCCATTTTCCATCGACTCTTTTACGATCGCGCTTGCAATCTAAGCCAATGAGAAAATTCACATTTAGCAGCAAGGGAGAAAAAGGATATTTTACTTTAAAGTCTTCTAGATGGTTTAAAGCAGCTTTCTCTCCTTGAAGATACTCTTGAAAATTATATAAAGTGAGGTAGGCATCTGGCGCGCGTATACATTTTGGATATTTTTCCAGCAGGTTCAACCGAATTTTTTTTCCTAACTGCTTGTCATGAAGATTGTCTGCGCATAAAGCTGCCCCAAAAAGAGCCTCGCCGGCATACTTGGAGTTAGGAGATTGATCCACCAAAGCGAGAAAGTATTCCTGGGCTTTGCGATAGTCTTTCTTCTCTTGATATAGACAGGCTAGCAGATAACGCGCTGCATCTGCATAGATATTATCAGAGAATAATCTGAGATTATCGTTAAGTGATTCCACAGCAACTGCATAAAATATTTCTTGATGATCCGATCTGAAAATTTGAGCGGCAAACAAACCACGTAAATAATAAATCTCAGCTGGATGATCCATCTCTTCGAAAAGAGTTGGATGCATCTTGATTAAATCCTCGCAACTTTTAAAAGCTTCCAATCTGGCTTCACTTTGATTCTGGAAATAGCATGCTTGCGCATAAAGTTTAAGAGCTGAAGCGGCGCGTTTTTTTTCCAAATTCCGCATAAGATTAAAAGCTTGTTTAAGTTCACTGGCAGCTTTTTGAAAAAAACTCACTGACTCGTTGACTTTATTGGCGTGGAAAAGAGAAGAAGCATAATCAAATGAGTTGACCCCTTTTAAATACCAACTACGAGAAAGCAAAAGACTTTGTGAATCCCCCTCCAGCGTCAACTCACTGTAGAGTTTATCCCTGGCAAAAAAGCTGGGAGCAGCTTCAGCACGCAAAAGAAGCGCTTGTATTTGGGCTTCACTCGAGATAAATAGCTCTCTGCGGGAAAGAAGTCCTTCAGCAAGCAGATAAAATGAAGTCTCTTTTAAAGCAGATGCCTTTGATAGATAGCATTGCCCAAGGGCGAGGTATACTTGTTCATCAGGTGCTTCTTGCATTAATTTTTTAAAGCTTTCTTCGGATAAATCAAAATATTTTTTTCGGCTTGTTGGATTTATAGAAAGGTCATTGGCAGCTTTTAGATAGCTCCATCCTAAGTGATAAAGCGCTTGAAGTGACCATTTTGTCCTTTTTGTAGAATCAATCAGCCCTACTTTTTGAAAGGATGTTGCTGCCAGCTCGTACTCTTTTTCCAGATACGCCAGCTCTCCTTTCAAATAAGCGCATTCTTTTACCAAATTTAGATCCCCTTTCGCAATGGATTCAGCCTCATTTATTAGATCTTTAGCCTGAGTATATTCGTGTTGAATCAAGGCTATCCTAGCAAGATAAAGCTGAGAAATCCCTCGAACACCGGCTATTGCGCTATTTTGGTTTAAAATTTGAAAGAGATTGACTGCTTCCTGATTCTTTCCTGCTAAAAAATACGTGATGCCAAGGGCCAATTCAACTTCTTCCCGGCTAGGAGCTGAGTCTGCACGACTAGATAGAAGACTTGCCTGGAATGCCTCCTGTGCTTTTTCCCAGTTTTGCAAATGGCGCTGCAGAAGCCCTTGTAAAAACCAAGCGAGCGGCGGCAGTTCTTCTTCTTTCATTTTTTTTAAGAAGAAATATTCATCTAAAACCTTTAGAGCCTCTTCAAATCTCTCTTCACATGCATAACAATAGGCTAATCGCAGGGGTGTACTATCTTCTAAGTTGTGCTCGAAATCTGTGGATAGCTTTCCCTCATCCCAAACTTTTTGATAAAAAGGAATTGCTGGGGCAAAGAGTGTGGCTGCAAAAAATTCATCTGCATTAACTCTGTCCGCTTCGTATCGGAAAGGCTCCTGCTCAGTAAGGGAGAAAAAAATTGCATCCGACCGCTCTATGCTAAACAAATACACGGGTGCCAACATAAAAAAACCGTAGCAAAACCATTTGAGAGGGTGAATTTTATTTACAATCGTTACTCTACGCCTGCAGGTATCAAAACACCCCATATGCATAGATATGAACAAGACCATGGCCTCGAAAAAATCTGTGGCGGCCATAATTTTTTTGAGTTGTTTGAATATTATTATGCGCATTATTCTCCCCTTCACAGGCGTCCTATTATAGATTTATCAAGAGAATACACCATCGAGAATTCAGAATAAAGAAATCCTCTTTTTCAAAAAGTAAGAAGAAAATTGGATTTAAATGTTTGAATTCGCTAAGTTGAAGTAGAAAAGGGGTCTAAGTAATATTCTTAGGGTCAGTTTTTGCCAAAAGTAATTTTGCCATAAGTTTTCCTGAATTCACTACTTTTCGCAACAAAATCTAAATTTTTTTAGAAATTGTTAGAAAAAATGCATTCTTTTTTAGATGTTTTTTTTACTTGCTTAATTTTTTTAAGAAAATGCCTTTAAGGCTATTCTTAAAATTGGTTTGAAAAGAAAAAAAACTGAAAAAAGCCCCTTTTAATGGTTTTTTTTGCTTCGAAATTTTTACAAGTGTAAAAAAAATGTTGCACAATATATCCAAAAGTAAATATTCAGTTAATTGTCATGAACTCTAAATTTAAGGAGGAGAATCCGCATGGCGTTGAAAGAGACTTTTAAACATATGAAGAATCTTCTTACGAATATCGTAGAAGACTTAGAAAAAGCTGACGGCGGAAATAAAGCTGCTTCTCAGCGCGTTCGTACTGGAACTGTAAAACTTGAAAAAGTTGCAAAACAGTATCGAAAAGAATCGATCCAATCTGAGAAAACAACGAAAGGTCGTACGAAGAAAGCTGCACCAAAAGCTGCAAAAGCAAAAGCTCACAAGGCTCCTGCACATAAAGCTTCTGCTTCTAAATCTGCTAAGCCAAAGGCTCAAGCGGCATCAGGGAAAACAGCAGCTAAATCCAAGAAAACAGCAACGAAGCCTCGTCCGATGTCTTTTAAAAGACCAACCGCAAAACTTCCTACTAGAAGAGCCGGCGCTAGATAAATCGACAACGAGCGATGATTTAAATGGTAGGGAGGCATTTGCCTCCCTTTTTATTTGTAAAAGGATCTCTGTGCCTTTTTCTCATGAAACTCCTTTTCACCAAGCAGTCATTCTGCATGATCTTTCAGCTTTAGCAAATTTATTGAAACAGAATCCTGAAGGCTGGAAAAAACCTAATAAACTAGGTTTCAATGCGTTAGAGCTGGCTAAATTATTAGACTTTAAAGATGCGGTTGAACTGCTCAACCCGTATAAACCATCAAGAATCAGGGTTTTTCTTAAAAATTCCTCTCATTTTGTAAAATTAACTCCAATAGAATTTGAGAAACAATTTAAAACATCTGCATATTCTAGTTTAAAGTTTCAGAGTTATCTAGCCCTACAAGAAACCTTGCGGAACGTTCCGCTCTGCTATCCCTTTTTGTTAGATAAAAATCCTGCCTCAAACAATTTGCAAAACCATGTCCATCTAGAGACTCATCCTCACTTAGCTATTAAATGGATAGACACGGCTCTCGAGTATGGCTTATTCTCCACAGAACCCATAGAGGCTGATATACTTATCGGCGAATATACAGGATTAGTAAGAAAAGTCGATCGATCTCACCCCAACCTAAATGCTTACTGCGTAAAATACCCCTCTCGCTTTTTTTCTTGGAACTATTTTGTTATTGATGCCTTAGCAGGCGGCAATGCGATGCGATTTATTAACCATAGCGACCAACCTAACTTAGAAGCTCATTGGGTCCTCGACCGCCGTCTTCTGCACTTAGTAATTACAACTCAACAGCTTATCTCCAAAAACACTCAACTTACTCTTAATTATGGACCAGATTTCTGGCAACATCGCAGGAAACACGAAATAATTAATTACAAAAAAAATAACTAACATGCTAAATTAGAATTAAGTTTACTTTATTTTCTTATATTAATAAACTATGAGGAATTAAGATGGCTGGATTGGATTTAAACTATAAAGTTCCGGAAAACGTTCCAAATATTTTTCACGATAAGCTTGATCAACTTTTAGAACTAGCAAATCGAAAATCTCCTACTCACCCAAAAAAAGAAATTAACTCAAGTTCGATCGTTACGCAAGGTCGCCTAATGAAAGCTTTAAACAGCTTTTTAAAAAGAGAGCCCGCTGTTCCCTCGGAATTGCTGGCTAAAGCGATTGCCAAATATTGCTTAATTAATCAGCATAGCCTTTTACCTCAAGAGAAAAGTAAAGCCGAAAAAGCTATCAAAAATTTAAAAAAACTCCAAATTCAAAAGCATCCTAAAAGCCAAAAATCTATAGACAAACACTTTGAAGCTTATTTGAAAATGATGGAGCAAGTGATTCCAAAAGGTAGCTCAAATCCCATCCATACACTTTTCAAAAGGGGAAAAAAACCTTAAAGAAATTTTTTGCAGGATTTGACGATGCCCTGATGAAAAAGGGAGTTTCTCTAAAGTTGGGATATCGATCCATGCATACCCCCTAACTTCAACAGGGGTTGAAGTTTTAAATACTGTTGGAAATAAGGTTGCCTGAAAACGGGTAAAACTGTGTTTGACTGAATCTAACGAATCCTCAGCCAAAACGGGAAGTCTAAATTGTTCGAGAATTAACCCTTGCAACTCTTTTAAGGGGATTTCTGCAGTACTTTCAAAATAAGGGAACTCGTAGAGATCAGACATCAGCTTTCCCTTTTCTCCTTTTTTAATTAAAACTTTTTGATCGCAGAAAATAATTGGAACAGTTCGCCATAGTTTTTGGGATTTAATCTTTAATGATTTAAAAGGAAGCTCGGCGCTGCGCCCTTTAGCATATCCTTTGCAAGAAGCGCGCAGCGGACAGCTACTGCAGACAGGCGTTTTCTTACAGACTGTGGCACCTAGTTCAATCAATGCCTCATTAGTCACCCAATGTTCTTGAGCCGGCAAAATCTCTGCCGCTATCTTTCTAAAAAATTGCTGCGTCTTAAATTGGCTAATATCATCCGAAATCCAAAAATAGCGAGCAAGGACTCTCATCACATTCCCATCTACCGCTGGTGTTTTGTAATGAAAGGCAAAACTTAAAATTGCACCAATCGTATAGGGACCTAAGCCTTTGATTTTTTTTAGCTCTGTTTCAGTATCTGGAAGTTGCCCTTGAAAATTTTCTATGAGGGTGCGTGCAGCTTCATGTAAATGGCGCGCCCGCGAATAATATCCTAAGCCTTCCCAGGCTTTGATCACTTGGTCCAGTGACGCTTCTGCCAATGATTGAATGTTAGGAAAAAGACTCATCCATCTTTCAAAAAAAGGCACCACTACAGAAACTTGAGTTTGCTGTAACATTACCTCTGAAATCCAGACAGCGTAAGGCTCAGGGTTTACACGCCAGGGTAAATCCCGTTTACACGCTAAAAACCATTGATGCAACGCCGGGGAATCCAGTTTAAATTTTACAGAATTAGTGTTTTTCAATGGCTTGTCTCATCGCATAATAGACTTCATCCACACTGATCCCCTTCATGCAACGAAAATCGATCGGACACACACGTTTATAACACGGCGCACACTCTACTTTTTTCTGAATCACTTGTCCTGCTGGATTTGGACCTGTTTTGATTGAATTGGTAGAACCAAATAAAGCCACCAGCGGAGTTCCAAGCGCAGCTGCAATGTGCATGGGCCCACTATCGTTCGTCAATACCACTTGGCATTTTTGAATAAGCGCCATTAGCTCTCTTATTGAAGTTTTACCTGCCAGATTAATCACTCGATTCGGTAAATTTTGGCAGATTTGATTGACTAAAGGAGCACCAGCTGGGTCTCCGAAATAGATCACAGACACTTTAGGATCTCTTAGCAATTGCTGAGTGACTTCAATAAAACGTTCTGGAAGCCAACATTTAGCAGATCCATACGCCGCTCCAGGGTTAATCCCAACAATAGTGTTTTCGGCGGCGTTAATTCCACTGCGCTGCAAAATCTGCGAAGCCTCTTGTTGCTCTTTTTCTGAAACATATAAGCAAGGAGGTGTTTCCGAAATTGAAATTCCCATGGGAGTTAAAAGCATTTTATATGTTAAGGCTTGATGCTGGGTTTCTTTATTTTCAGGATAAGGAACAGCTTTCTGCAAAAGGCAACTGCGTATATTCGACTGATATCCTATGCAATTTTTCACCCATCCACGCCAAAACCACCAGGCTGATGAAAAAGAGTTAGTCAACAAAACACCTAAGTCATATTCTCCTTGACGTAGTCGTTCAATAATCGCAAAATGCTGGCTCCGATGAATCCAACCGCTTGGACGGTGATAGCTGAAAATTTCATCGATGTTAGGATCCCAGGTTAATAAAGGGGCCACATTAGCTTGGCACATTGCGGTAATTTTGCTGTTGGGCCATTGAGTGCGCAGATCGGCAAGCACGGGCGTAGCCATCACTAGGTCCCCAAGCCAATTAGGCATCCGGACGATAATATTGCGCGGAGTTTCAGAAGGCCAATGAGAATCGATTACTTCCATGGTTTTCCTAGGGTTGTTTTATTTGACGCATTTTTTGTCAAAGAGAGGTGAGTTTACCAAAATTCATCAAATCCAACAACTCTTTGAATTAACTAATCCTTGTGAAAAGATGAAAGTTTTGTTTGATAAAAAAAACAAACGCACTCAAAATTCACATGTTTTTGTTTTTTGCATTTAAATCAACTACCACTTGTTTTCGATTGATCTTCTATGCATAAATCCTTATCTTTCAAATAAGTCGTAGACCATCACATGGAGTCGAAAATTGAATAATAAAACATACACCGAGGAAGAACTGAAAACTATTCTTGAAGACCTTTCCCTCCACAAACAACAAGTGAAAGATTTAGAGCAACAAATGCAACATCTTGTTGCTAATCAAGAACAGACGGCTTCGGACAAACCTTTGGAATTTGAAAATAATTCAATCAAACTAAAAAAACTGCTGCAAGCTTTAAAAAAAAGATATCAGACCGTTTACAGAGAGCTTTCTTCATTGAAACACCAGCAAGAGGAAGGAAAAAGTTCCGGTGATCAAGATCCAAACTCCCACCAAGCCCTTTTTCAAGCTCAACAATACATTGCTTCCTTAGAAGAAGAGTTGGCTGCCCTACAGATCCAACAGAATGACTTGCAAAAAATTTTAACTCAAAATCAAGAAGAAAAAAATAAAATTCAACAAGAAATGCTTTTAGCACTTCAGCAACTTGAGCACTACGAAGAAAGCTTTTCGCTGTTAGAAGAAGAAAATCAAAAGCTAAAGCAAAATGCCTCAAGCCATTTAAATGCTGCTCTCCCTCCCTCAGAAGCCTATAAGAATCTTTTACAACAATGTGTCGACCAGCAATCTCAGATTGAAAAATTATCCGCTAGCATGCAAGAAAAAGATGCACAGTTACGCTCCGTGCAACAGTACGGCCACCACATTAAACAACTGATCTCTAAAAAAGAAAACTTAGAAGAACATTTAAGCAAAGAGATCCAGCTGGCATTGATTGCACAGGAAGAAAAAAAATTTACGGACGATCGTCTAGCTGAAAGTCAAAAGCACGCAGAACAGCTTGGTAGGGTGATTCAATTTTTAAGAGAACGCCTGGAAGAAGCCCATTTGGAAGCAAATCAACTTCAAGAAGATTTCAAGAATTCACAGGATTCTTTGGAAAAACTTACGGGTCAGTTGGCTTCGGAAAAAGAAGAAAACGCACAGCTGCAAGGGACGCTGCTTGACCTGCAGCAAGAGAAAGCCGATGCCTTGGATGAAGCGCATTCGTTAAGCCTTCAATTTGCTAAATTAAAAGACCATATCGCACTTTTAGAAATACAAGAATTGGATCTTGACAAAACACAACAAGAGCTCAAGAAGTCCCAAGATTTAGCTTTGGCTCTGCAAGATGAGCTTACTAAAACACAGCGAACCATGGAAGAGCTGCGCAGAAATATTGAAATAATAAGAAAAAATGAATCGGCACTTGAAATTGGTTTGAAAAGTGTTTCTGCGGATGAAAAAGCCCTTCAAGCTGCTTTTAAAGAACTCCAACAAGAAAATAATTCTTTAAAAACAACTTATGAACAGCATGTCAAAGAGCTTGAAATGGCTCTCTTAGACAAAGAAGGTCTTTTTGATACACAATCCATGCAACTTGAAGAACTGCAGAAAACAGTCTTTTCTCTAACGAATGAAAAAGAACGAGCTGAAGAATTAGAGGCGAATTTAAAAACAGCCCATGTTCATCTCGCCAAAAAAGTTAAAGAAATTGCTCTTTATCAAGAAAAATACGAAGAACAAAAATTGCATATACACGAAATGGAAGAAATTCACTTGCAATATGAATCTCAGATTACTGAGCTGCATAAAAATCTTGAAACCCACCATGATTCTGAAAGACATTTGCTAGAGCAGATCAAAAAATGGGAGAAGCAGCACCTTGAAGCTTCTGAAAAATTACAAAAAGCTGAAGCACGCGCTGCAGAGCTTAAAGAAATGGAACTCAAGCATAATCAAATGCAAGCTTTCTTAAAAAATATGGGATCTTTGATTGCTCCCTCTCAATCTAGTCCCTCGCCTGCCATGACATCTCAAGCTGAACACACTTCAACCCCTGCGGAAGAAGAAACCTCTCTTTTTGATTGGAGTTCACAAACCCCTAAACACAAACAAACTTTTTTCGATTAAGGGTTCTTTACGTGATCATAATTGGCATCGATCCAGGAACCCGTGTGACAGGTTATGGTATTATTCATTTTGATGGCGTGACCTTCAATGCTATTGACTATGGATGCATTCGCCCCCCTCCCACGCTTAAGCTAAGCGACCGCTATCTAATTATTTATGACAGTTTGACCGAGCTGCTGAACAAATATCAGCCGCAAATTGCTGTGCTGGAAACACAATTTGTCAGTCCGCTAAACCCTCAAACAGGGATCAAACTAGGAATGGCACGCGGAGCTGCTATTATTGCCGCACGCAAAAAGAATATTTCTATTTACGAATATTCCCCAACTCAAGTTAAATTAGCCTCTGTGGGATATGGACACGCCAGCAAATATCAGGTTCAAGCAATGGTTCAGAGTCAATTCAAACTGGGCAAGATTCCTCCTTCAGATGCAGCAGATGCACTCGCATTAACCTTATGTTATATTTATTCATACAAAAACAAACAGGTGTTTGTAGAACTCTAAAAGGCATAGTATGTACGATTATTTTACAGGCATCCTAATAAATGCTTCCCCTTCATCGCTGGTTTTAGAAGTCGCCGGCATTGGTTATAAAATCGCGACCCCCATGAGCACTTTCAGCCGACTGGAACAGCCTGGCCAAAGATTAAAAATTTTTCTTTCTTTTGTCATTCGAGAGCAGTCTCAAACCTTATATGGATTTATGACTACTGACGAGAGGGATCTTTTCGAAACATTTCTCTCCGTGGCAGGTGTAGGCCCTAAAACAGCGCTCGCTTTAGTGGGTTGCTTGCCTTTTGCACAGCTGCAAACAGCTATCCAGCAGCAAGACATTTTGACGTTATCTAAAGTTCCTGGGGTTGGGAAAAAAACAGCAGAGAGATTAATAGTTGAATTGAAAGATAAGCTGCCTAAATTATATCCTTGCGCAAGCTCAGAATTAGAAGCATTCGCTATTCCAGAGGGGAAGCAAAAGATTGCCGATGCGATGAGTGCACTGACCAATTTAGGTTATAATCAGACAAGCGCCAAGCAAGCTCTTAAAAAAACATTAGATGAGAATCCTAATGAACTTGATCTTGCAATCCTGATTACAACTTCTCTTAAACACATTTAATTTCTAGAATGATGCGCGGCTAACTGGATTCACTTTTGGATTCATTGGAATTTAAAACTTCAGTGATAGCCGCTTTGATGACTTCAATTTTGGAACCATCAACCATTCTTAAAATAACGGTTTGTTCATCAATTTTATCTATAGTTCCAATAATTCCCATAGCTGTCACACGATCCCCTTTTTTCAAGGAATTTCGTTGATCTTCCATCACTTTTCGACGCTTCTGTTCCGGCCTCCATAAAATGACATAGAAGCACAATAAGAGAACTCCAATCATCACAAAGGTCTGCCAAAAGCTTTGATCACGGCCCGGGGGTGTATCTTCGTTTGCCAAAAGCCCGTTTCCAAAATAGAAAGTTTGTGCACAAACCAAAAAATAAAGAAGTTTTTTCATGGTAGAGAACCCTTAAGTTTAGATGGGATAGATCGCGCAAATTTTTTGATAATATTCATTGAGTTTATCATCTTTGATAGCTTGGCGCAATTTTGCCATGAAATCAAGATAAAATGCTAAATTTTGAATGGAGACAAGAGTAAGCCCAGTGATTTCATCCACATTTAATAAATGTCTAATATAGGCCTTTGAGAATTGTGAAGCATAGCAATCTAATTCTGGATCAAGGGGTGTGAAATCGTCTGAATATCGACCTGCCTTGATAGTGATTTTGCCGCTCCAAGTGAAAGCTGTGCCATTGCGTGCGTTTCTGGTCGGCATGACACAATCAAACATATCAACACCGCGCATGACAGCTTCGATAATATTCCGGGGAGTTCCCACGCCCATAAGATACCTTGGTTTCAAAGCTGATAGATGCGGGATTGTCTCCTCGATCATTGCATTCATCGTCTCTGAGGGCTCTCCTACCGCCAATCCTCCAATCGCATAGCCTTCAAAGTTCATTTCACTTAAAACTTTTGCGGAACGCACTCTAAGATCGGGATAAATTCCACCTTGCACGATTCCGAACAGGCTTTGATGCTCCTGCAATTCAAAATTCCGACAAACTTTTGCCCAATCGTGGGTTCTTTCTAGGGCCAGTTCCATTTGTGCTCTTTCACAAGGGTATGGAGAACATTGATCAAAAGTCATGACAATATCCGCCCCTAAGACTTTTTGAATATCCATGCTTTCATTAGGTCCCAAAAATAACTGAGTTCCATCAATATGCGACTGAAAATAAACCCCTTCATTGGTTACTTGGTTGAGGCTCGCTAATGAAAATACTTGGAACCCTCCAGAGTCAGTTAAAATCGGGTGTTCCCAATTCATAAACTTGTGTAAACCGCCTGCTTTTCGCATAATTTCCATATTTGGGCGAAGCATCAAATGATAAGTATTTCCTAAAATAATTTGAGCTCCGATATCCAATAGCTGTTGGTTTGTCAACGTTTTGACAGCTGCACGAGTGCCGACTGGCATAAAAACGGGCGTCTCAATGACCCCATGAGCTGTTTTTAACGTCCCTAAACGAGCTTGACTAGCGGCTTCGGTTTTATGAACAGTAAAATTTAATGATGACATAGATAATTCCTAATTCTGTCTGCTAAGTATTTATTAAAAGAAAAGATATAAACAGATTGACTCACAAGGTCAATCCTCCCTTTCCTTTGAACACTTTCTAATTGTCAACTCTTACTAATACCACAATATTTTCGATATGTACAGTATGTGGAAATTGATCCACTGGCTGTACGGCTTCGACAGCGTATCCATGAGCAATTAGATCCTTTACATTTTCTTCCTGGGTTACAGGATTGCAAGAAACGTATAATATATTTTTGGGCTTAAGTTTAACGAGTTGATTGATAGTTTGAAGATCAAGGCCTGCGCGAGGGGGATCTACAACAACTAAATCTGGAGAAGGATATAAATTTTCCTCAGTGATTTTCGTCAGCTGTTCATGGACTGTTCCACACAAAAAATGTACATTTGCGCATGTATTTTGGATAGCGTTAGCTTCAGCATCTAAAACAGCTTCAGGGCAAATTTCTATGCCGATGACCATTTTTGCCATTTTAGCCAAACAAATACTCAAAGTTCCAGTTCCACAATAAAGATCGTAGACAACATCTAAGGAGGAAACTGCAGCCAATTGCATAGCCAAAGAATAAAGGCGTTCGGCTTGGCGTGAATTGGGTTGAAAAAAAGCAGCAGGGCTAATTTTAAATTCTAATTCAGCAACTAAATCTCCAGGAACATTTTGAATAGATAGCTTTTCTCGAATGATATCGGGTCCAAATAAAAGCATTTCATAAAATTGGGTAGCCGTATTTTTTGCTATTTGGTGGATGCGTAGAAAGATGCTCAGCTTACTTGCTGAATCTTTTGGTTCAATTGTATTTCTCAAGATAGAGACGAATTGGACTAGATCTGTATTATTAAGGGCATAGTCTGGGTTACCTGAGACAGTTAATATCACCATCCTATCGCCTGTGCGCTGCCCCTCTCTGACTGTTAATGTACGCAGAGAACCGGTATTGCGGTAGTGATGATAGGCATCTAAGCTTGAATTCGACCACCATTCTCGAACTGCGGTGAGCGCATCTATAAACCAGCTATTTGTCAGATGGCATTCAAGTAAATTAATAACTTTACCTCGACTTGAATCCATTATTAATCCCAAAAATTGATTTTGGGAAAGATCGCTAGAAAAAGTAAATTCCATTTTATTGCGATATTTCCAGGGATCCTCGCAAGGAACAATCGGTAAAATGCATTTAGGTGCACTCAAATAGTTTGCGAATAATCGATGAATTTTTTGTTCTTTTAACTTTAATTGCTCATCGTAAGGAATTTGTTGCCATCTGCAACCTCCGCAAACCCCAAAATGGATACATTTAGGCTTAATACGGTTTGGTGAAGGGTTAACGATTTCCGCACAGTGTGCTGTAGCTTTTTGCCTTTTAAATTGAACAGAGGCATGAATATAATCTCCTGGGATTGTGAACGGCACTTCCACAGGTAGAAGCTTTTCTTTTTGCTTTATAAAACCGACTCCATTCCCTTTTTTAGAAAATTCAACAATATCCAATTCGACATGTTGAGATTGTTTGGCTCTGCCCATTTTTTACTCGTTAATCACAAATCAAGATGATTTTAAACGATTAAGATTAATAAAAAAAAAGAAATAAAGCAACATTCAGTTGAACTGGATTAATACCAAGCCTATTTCATGCTCAAAATGCGTCGCTAACCAAAAAAGCTTATTTATCTAAAAATAGATTGAAAAACTCTATGATTTAATGAGTTAAATTATCATAAAAAGAATCCTCAAGTTTACTTGCCCAAGAAGTATTTGTGTAATTAATTTCTCCCTCGGTGTCAAACCGACGCAAGGCATAAACGCGTCTAGGGCAAGCAGATCTTTGCATTGAACACTCAAAATTTGCAGATTCAGGACACTCGCAGACTGCATCAACCGCCTGGAGAGAGCCAAAACTTAAAACTAAAAGGAACATTATGTTTATTTTCATACACCCTCCTTTGACATCTTTTAATTTTTAGATATAAATATTAACAAGATTAATATCAAATTTAAGATTTTTAACTATAAAAATACTGATCAACTTAAATATCAATTAATTACCTAACAAACTTTTAACTTTGTTTTTACTAAAGTATTGATTGTTAGCAACAGGGTAAACTTACAATTGACATTAGAAAAAGTCAGACGTATGATTAATTTTATAACCTCAATTTTTTTTCATTTTTATGTCGATGCATCCAGAATTTTCAGTTTTAAAAAATAAACTTTCCTTGATAGGAGAAGAGCATCTTTTAAAATATTGGGATACCTTAGCGGAAATTTCGCGAACTGCACTGGCTACACAGATACAAAATCTGGATTTTTCTACAATTTTGACTCAAAAAAAACTTCTCCAAATTCCTTCAACAAAAACACCTCTCTCATTTGAACCCTTTCAAAATTGTGAAAAAAGCGGGAATTTGAAACTTAAACAAATGGGTGAGGAGCTACTAACTGAAGGTAAAGTCGGCTGCCTCGTCATCGCGGGGGGGCAAGGCACACGTTTAAATTTGGATGGCCCGAAAGGTACCTATCCAATTTCGATCATAAAACACAAAAGTTTATTTCAGCTTCTAGCCGAAAAAGCGCAAGCAGTGGCTAAACAAACGGGGAAAACTCCTTCATTAGCCATTATGACCTCTCCTTTAAATCATGAGCAAACTTTAACCTTTTTCAGGCAGCATAGAAATTTTGGCCTGGCTCAAGAGAATATTTCTTTCTATACACAGGAAATGCTTCCTTTTTTAAATCAGCAAGGAACTCTTTTTTTGGAAAAACCTGACCAAATTGCGATGGGCCCAAATGGAAATGGGAGATCTTTAGCAAGTTTTTTTCATAGTGGAATTTGGGAGGAATGGTCAGAGAGAGGAATTAAATATTTAAACTACGTATTGATCGATAATCCCTTAGCAGATCCTTTTGATGCTGAATTAATTGGACGTCATGCTTCCTCTGAATCAGATATTACTATCAAATGCATCCGCAGGCAGACAATCGATGAAAAAGTAGGAATCTTGGTCACCCATGAAGGTAAAGCTAAAGTCATCGAGTATACTGAATTCCCGCAGCCGGAAAAAGAAGCATTGCGTTCTGATGGCACATTTAGACATCCTTACGCCAATATTAGTTTATTTTGTTTTTCGATGGATTTTATCAGGCAAATGGCACTCTCTGATGAAATATTCCCTCTGCATGCCAATTTAAAAACTGCTTCTGAAATAAGTTTAACAAATGGCAAAGTTTCAACTCAAAAGATTGAAGCATGGAAATTTGAAACATTTATTTTTGATCTTTTACCCTATGCAAATCATCTGGAAATCTTAGTCTATCCTCGTGAAGAATGTTTTTCCCCTTTAAAAAATGAAAAAGGAGAGGCAAGCCCTGCAAGTGTTAAAGCTGCCTTACAAGCCCAAGATCGTAAAATTTTGGCAGACATTACCCATCTTTCTCCCCCTGATTTTCCTTTTGAACTCTCACAAGAATTCCATTACCCTACCCATCAACTACTTGATAAATGGCATACTCGTCAGCCAGATGCAAATTCTTATATTGAGCCTTAGTTTAATACAAGAATTTGAAGGCTCAGATTTTGTCAAATCCTCTTATCGACCATACAACTCCCGGTTGATTAACTCCCACTAGTAAAAGAGCCCCATTGCTTGCCTTTCCAAGTAAGGAAAAGGCCTTGCCATACAAAAAAATACCAAAAAAATAAAAAATTAACTTTCTATTGTTATAATTTTTCCAAAAGCATAATTTACATGCATAAAGAAGAAAAAATTCTAAAAAACGATAGTTTACGAGGGCAAAATGTTTACTGGTTCAATGCGCTATTTTTTAATTATTTATCTGAGCTTCCATTCTTTCTTGATCGCTGAGGAAAATAAAAAAACAGTTTGTTTGAATATGATTGTTAAGAACGAAACTGAAGTCATTTGTCGTTGTCTTGAATCTGTCAAACCACTTATTGATTATTGGATCATTGTAGACACAGGTTCAACTGATAATACTCAAACAATGATCAAAGAATTCATGAAAGATATCCCTGGAGAGCTACACGAACGCCCTTGGGTTGATTTTGCTCATAATCGTACACAAGCCCTAGAACTTGCAAAAGGTAAAGCAGATTACCTTCTTTTTATAGATGCAGATGAAACGCTCTTGATGTCTGAAAATTTTAAACTCCCTCCTCTCAATAAAGACTACTATTTTATTACAACCGAGTTTTCAGGAACAAAGTATGGAAGGGTTCAGCTGATAAACAATCACTTAAACTGGAAATGGGTAGGGGTTTTACATGAAGCTGTAGATTGCCCCGAAGCTAAAACCTGCGGTTCAATTGATGGAATTACTAATTTCGTTCGTACGGATGGTGCGCGTTCCAAAGATCCCAAAAAATACAATCATGATATTTTAGTGCTTGAAAATGCATTGAAAGCCGAGCCCCATAATTCGCGCTATGCTTTTTACCTTGCTCAAACCTATAAGGATGCGGGGGAATATGAAAAAGCAATCGCAAATTATCATGCTAGAATTGCCATGGGGGGATGGGATCAAGAGATCTATTGGTCAAAATTGTCCATTGCTTATTTACAAGAGCTTTTAAACAAAGATGAAGAAACAATTGTCCAAGGGTATAAGCAAGCTTACCTCTACCGCCCTAGTCGAGCTGAACCACTTTATCGCTTGGCTAATTACTATCGCAGAAAAGGACAATACCAAGCAGGCTATGAAATTGCTAATCAAGGTCTGCATATCAAAGATTCGTCTGATACCCTCTTTGTAGAGCATTGGATCTACGATTACGGCTTATTACTAGAATTTTCGATTTGTGCCTATTGGCAAGAAAAATACCAAGAATCACTTTTGGCCTCTCAACTTTTATTAGTGGACGCCACTTTGCCTGAGAACGTACAAACGTGTGTAAAAACTAATTTAATTTGGATACGTGCAAAATTAAACGAAACAGCAGAAAGCTATAAAAAGACTTTAATTTCTGCATTAAGTGAGTAAAAACGCCACCTCTTCTCACATTGCTTGATGCAGTGGTAAGATGGCAAAACTCATCGTTTAAGTCATTGCTTCTCTGGCAAGCTGAAATTATTTTTTGTGGGAAGAAAGAATTGGTAGATTTTCTTACGTTGCAACATATCACTTAAAAGCTCAGGATAGACGTTGTCACTCAACGACTATCCTTCGTCATAGGCGTCTACCTTTTCGGAAATACCATGATTGAAGCTGGCGTAGAAAACGTCCCATCCAAACTTACTGAAACAATGTAATAAGTATAGATGAGATTCTTTCTGCGGAAATGATCCTCAAATATTAATGGTTCATTGGCGCCAATCAAACCGATCAAATCTGTTAGATTTTCATCTCTATATACACGGTAATAATAAACTGGAGGCTCTTCATCAAAAGGTGCGTACCATGTAATAGTATTAACGATATCAGTCTGAGTAGGTAAACGATAAGATTTTTGGGAGCCTCTGAGGTATATTGGAGGCGATGGGGGAACACCTCTTAAATGTTCAACGACCGCATTTGAGCTTCCTCCTCCAAATGCAAAAGTAAAAGGAGTTCCAGCAGTATTAGTTGCGACGTCTATTGGAATGACATTGTTTGTATATAAATTAGCCACATTTACAGTTTTACAATCAGGTGTTGCGGCCGCTAAAAATGGTCCAGAGCCAGATGGAAAAGCAACAGTGGTGATTATCTCATCTGTAACAACATCGATAACTGTCACAGTATCATTGTAAACATTGGCGACATAAGCTGTCGTGCCATTTGGCAAAACAGTTGATCCATAGGGACCTGATCCTGCTGGAAAAACAATCGTATTCACAATAGTGTTAGAAGTCAAATCTAGCACTGCTACAGAATCATTTAAAGAATCTCCCATGTAACCTTTCTTGCCATCAGGAGTGATCGCTAATGTGCCTAAATTAGCTGCGACTAAAATATTTGAGGGCACTATTGGAGCACTTGCAGAAATTGAATTCTCAGAATTCTCATGAGTGGCGCATACACCACATTTCGTAATCATTTTCGAATTTGTTCCTTCAACACTGCCACTGGATAGGTTCGTAGAAGGGGCTATAGGATCAGCTGCTAAAGAAAAACTCCAGCAAATCAAAGAGCAAAAAGTCGCTAAAAGTTTGAGTTGGTGCATAATTCCACACGTGTATTTAATCAGTGAATGGCCTGTATCTAAATAAAATTAAAGTATTGTATTTGTGAATAAAATTCCAAGAATTTTTTTATCTACAAAAAAATTTTAATTCTCACTCAGAGTAAGCCAGAATAGCTTAATATCTACAGCCAATTCCGCCTCCGATTTTAAACCCACTCATATCGACATGATGTCGTAAGGTATAGTGTCGTGAAGAATGATGGGAAAATGAAAAACGTTGATACAGATATTCTAACGAAACATCCCCAAAAAGTTGACCTGTTAAATTAAAGAAACACCCTAATTTAAATATGCCCCCTAAAGTGTCTTGAAAGTTATTTTTATGCACATATCGAGAACTATCTTTTGTGTGGAATAGGCTATAACAAGCACCTGCGCCTGCGTAAAGATTCAAGCACTGATTCAGGGGATACAAATACTTCAACCCCGTGCTTAGTGGAACTAGCCACATGCTAGTTTTGGTTTTGCATCCAAGCGCTTTTCCTCTATCACTCACATACCCTCCGCCTAACCAGAACTGCCAATTTTCACAAAAATTTTTGTTTATTTCTAACTCATAGTAAGGCATGACAGAAGAGTAGATTCGGCAAATTTTCTTGGATGTAGGAAAAAATGCCGAGACTTTTACAACGGGGTCAAATGCACATAAGCTAAATGCATTTGTAGAAACTGTCATAGCCAGCGTTACTAAAACTAAATAAAAAATTGATTTTCTTAATTGCGTCATATTTTCCTATTTTTTTGGAAATACTGTGAGTGTAGCTGGCAAAGAAACTGTCCCCTCTGAACTTACTGAAACAATGTAGTAAGTATACTTAATGTGTTTTCTTCGGTTATGGTCTTTGAATATTAAGGGCTCGCTACCAAAAACGATTCCGACTAAATCGATCAAGCCTGCATCGCGATAAATGCGATAGTAAGCTGGAAGAGGCTCGTTTAAAGGCGCTCTCCAGCTGATAATATTAATGAGATCAGTCTGCGAAGGGAAACGGCACGCTTTTTGTTTGCCTCTGAGATCAATAGGGGGAGAGGGGGAAACATCTATCAAATGTGAGATAACCGCGCTCGGGCCTCCGTTATTACTCATAAAGCGGCTAGAATATACCTTGGCGGTAGAAGTCCCCGCAGAATTTGTGACCGTTAAAACCACATTAAATACACCTGTAGAGGTATATGTATGATTAATTAAAGGAGTATTTGTGGTGACGATGGTACCATCCCCGAAATCCCACATATAGGTTGTGATCGTTCCAATTGGTGAAAGGGAAGCCGAAGCATCAAATTGTGCGGGGAGATTGATTGTAATCATGCCTGAAGAAAAAGCAGCGACTGGAGCTGGGTCTGGCGACATCCCAATATTTTGTAAATCTCCCATAAAAGCAGTAATAGGGGCTCCCGCAGTGTTCGTAGCCGTATCTATGGGAATCACATTGTCTGCAAATAAATTTGCCACGTAGACAGTTTTACCATCAGGTGTTGCCGCCGCCCAAAATGGTCCAGAACCAGCTGGGAATGGGATTGTAGTAATGATGGTATCTGTGGCAACATCGATGACTGTCACGGTATCATTGTAGATATTTGCAACATAAATCGTTGTGCCATTCGGCAAAATGGATGATCCATAAGGACCTGATCCCGCAGGAAATGCAATAGTATTAACGACTGTGTTTGTGGTTAAATCCAGTACCGATACATTATCGCTTAAGGAGTCTCCCATAAAACCTTTTTTGCCATCAGGAGTAATAGATAACAAACCAGGTACAACGCCCGTAGGAATTCCAGGTCCAACAGTATTAGTTGCAGTATCTATGGGAAAAACATTGCTAAGAGAAAAATTACCAACATAAACTGTTTTACCGTCAGGGGTAATTGATAAGGCACCTAAATTTGTTGCGACAAATAGATTTGCAACCACAGTATTTGTGGCGGTATCAATTACTGTGACGTACCCTGAAAAATTATTAGAAGTATAAATTTTGGTTCCATCCGGACTAACGATAATATCGAAGCCGCCCGCTCCCACAATGGGCGGAAGGGAAATAGTTGTCGTAAGCGTATTAGTCGCTGCATTAACTACCATAAGGCTTGGTTGTGAGCTATCTACCGCGTAAATTGTTGTTCCATCAGGGGTATATACTGCTGAGGGAGAAGGTGAAGGCATAAGAATTGTCCCATCGATTGTACCAGTACCCGTATGAAAAAGAATTATCTTGTTTTCATCAATTTGAGAAATGATGCCTTTCCATGAGGGTTGGGTATAGGTATAAAAATCAGATGGAGTTGGTGGGGAAGTTTGGCTAGCTGCTGTGACTCGGATATCCACCGTGCCTACAGTACCTACTGGAACAGTGGCTGATATGGAAGTATCTGTAATCACATTAAAAGCCACTGCAGGTCTAAACCCAAAGTTTACCGCAGTTGCGCCAGTAAATCCACTGCCCGTGATCGTCACCACATTTCCACCAGCAGTACTTCCGTTAGAAGGACTGACCGAAGTGACTGTAGGAGCTGCTGTCAAGGAAAAGGTCCAGCAAATTAAAGTGAAAAAAAACCCTAAGAATTTGAGTCGATGCATAATATCAGAAGTTTATTGATCAAGTGAATGGTCTGTATCTAAAAAAATAAAAGTATTGCATAAACAAATAAATTTCTATTTCTAAATACATTTTTTTATTTAAATCAGCTGGGATCGCTTTTTGAAACTGTAAAGTCTAGGATCTCAGCAATTAAACCATTAATTCTTCTGCCTTCAAATTGATTCTGAAAGATAACTTTAGCATCTGCTACTGACATGGCGTCGATTTTTTTAGTCACCTCGCCAAAAAGCTCTTTTCTTTTTTCGATGATCTCATCTACAACACTCGGCTCCCCGAAAATTGCCAATAAAAGTGGCTTAGAAGCTAAATAGATACGTATTTGAGTTTTATTTTGCATCGTTAGATAATCGCCCAACTTTGGATAGCTTTTTTGTAACTTAAGCGTCCCTTGCTCCTCTTTCGGAATTTCGACTCCCCCCTCCAACATATTATAAAAAAGAAATTGCAAATCCTCATCTTCGAATTTCAACCTGGACAGATCACAGAGTTTGGAAATTTTTTCTTTGGCAGAAAATTTGGCAGATCCATCTCCAATAGCAACTAGCAATCGATCGATGATCCCTTCATCTTTGGCAAGCGCCTCTTTGAAAAACTTAGTGTCGTCATAAAGCGCATGGAGCAAATTTTTAGCGATCAAAGAATACTGAAGATACCGCTGTTGATTCTTTTCTCTTTCCTCTTTATCGATAAATATTTTAAAGCTTAATTTTGAAGAACCAGGCGCATTTTGCTCTCGTTTATCATCTTCAACGTCTTTTTTTGTGGCATGATTCGCATGATAGCACTTCCAAGCTTTGTTGTTGTATTCCTCTCGTTCCAAACTTTTCATATAAAATTCAAATTGGGATTGCATGATGGCAAACCCACGATAATTTTCAATCCGTGAATAGGTCATCAAAGTCATTAGCATGATCATGCTCATCACAAAAAGTAAGACATTCATTTCTGCAACCTATTGATCGTATATGATGGGGCGCTGACAATTGGGTAAAGGAAAAACATAAATTAGAGGATGTTCGCTGTTGCTTGGAGTTAAAATAATGCGCACAATTGCTGGAGATTGATTATATTCTTTTTGCCAAACATCTACCCAGGAACCTTCAGGGCTAGGTTCAACCCCCTCTGGTGGCTCTTCAGAAATAGCTTGTGGAGGAGGTTCTTTGGCAGGAGGGTTTTTAGGCGGCACTTTTTCAGTTTTTTTATCTGAAGATTTTTCTAAAAATTTCAAGTCCCCCTTATTAGGCGGGATAAAAAATTGAAATTTCAACATCTCAACACCTTCAAAAAGAATTTCTTTTTTCATGGGTGGCAATTCATTTTCAGCCCATCTTTTTGGTGCAGGCCAAATCCCTAAGCAAAAGCGCCCTTCTAAATCGACATATAATCTAGCCAAAACTTCTGCGGCAAAAGTGGTATCTAAATTCACACAATTATCATAAGCAAATACTAAACTTTCGGTACCTTGCAAAAAAAGACCTTCGGAAAATGTGGAAGAGAAAAAGAAGGAAATATCTTCGTTTCTTCCTTTAAAAGTAAGCGTTTGAGGGAAAATTTGGGTTAACCTGTACTGCAGAAAACGTCTTTTAAAGCTCTCTATCTGCACTCTTTCAGATTCTCGATTTAGGGTATCGATCTGCAAATAAAAGAAGGATAATGTTGTTAAAATGATCGTAGTTAAGCTAAGCGCAATCAACACTTCTAAAAGAGTCGCAAATCTTCTTCTAAAGATGGAATGAGTCATTTGTTACTCCTCAGACACTGGATTAGCGCCTGCAAGATTGCGCGCGACAAAGATCATGTACTGATACTCTAGAGCTGGACTTTGCGTATCAGGAAGTTTAAAAGTTAAATTTAACTCGAGCATATTAAGGATGTAGGGTGGATCAGGCGTATCTTCTTTTTTAGGCGGTTTTCTTCTTGCTATTTTAAAACTATATGTTCCTTGATAGGTAGTGGGGAATGGCAACGCCATCTCAGTTAGCAATTCCTCGGTGATAGGAAATTTCGTCTCTTCTTCAATGTCTTTCCAAGGAATTTTATTAAAATAGAGATTTTCGGTGATCTGCCCGTATATAAGATTCACTAAATGATCTAGCTCAATTTTCTTTATAAACAGCGCTTGGCTTCTCAAAATAAAGGCATGCGGAGCTAGTAGAGGGAAAACGCATAAAACAATCAAAGAGAAGGCGATTAAAACTTCTAAAAGTAGAAAATGTCTTTTTTTAATGGCCAAAGTAATGCCCACGATTTTATTCCTCTTCATCTTCATCTTCTTCTGGAGGTATTAATCTTATAATTTCAGTTTTGGTCAGATTTGTGATCCCTGTGTCTGCGCTCGTATTGGATTCAGGGAGGGTAATCGGATCGGTTTTAGAGGGTGTGCTGCTGACAATAGGATGAGGGTATCCATAAAGATTTATTACTTTTACTAGAGCCCAACTAGGTACATTCACGGGGTCTGAAGAATTAGAGAGGCGCAAAATGCCGCGGCTCATCACTGATCCTTTCGACAAAAAGTGAATGATCACTGCTCCTGGAACGGTTGGTAAATCTAGCTCATCTTTAAAGCTAATTCCGCGAATGGCTTTTAGCTTAGGATGAGGCTTTTTTAGGGAATTCATCCAATTCTTGGTTGTCTGACTTTCGGTTTCGATCGAATAGCTGATGCCATCAGCTCCCTGGGCAAATTTCACTTGCACATCGGCTCGTAAAATAAGCATTAGATCCTGCGCCAAACGCAATTCACTTAAAACCGTGTCTACTTCCGTTTTAAAACGTTGTTCTTCTACAGCCTTATTGATGTTAATGCCCACCACCGCAGTCACAACGCTTAAAATTAAAAAGACGATTAAAATCTCTACAAGTGTAAAAAATGATAATCGTCTAATCATAGGATGGCTACCTGTTCGATGAAGGACGGCTTGATCGATAGGCATTTAGCTTTTCAGAAGTGACTTTAATCGCTCCGTCAACCACCGTGACTTTATACTCATCTCCCCAACCATCTTTGCTTAAAGCTGCCGGATCCCTGACTAATGGAGATAGTTTAATTACCTCTGTCCAGTTATTCTCAATGGCATCAGCTAATTTAGGATTTTCGGAAATTTGCAGATTAAGGATTGTTTCAAGTCTTTCAATACCCGCTTCTGTTTTGAATACTTTACCTTGATCTAACGCGCCACGATAGTTATAGGCGATCACACCTGTAATGAGGGCGATCAAAAACATAACAATCATGATTTCAATTAGTGTGACATATCTTTTCTTTTTTACAATACATTGCATTTCATATACCTTTGGTTACATTGCAAAAGAACTTACGTCGGTTAATGGCAGTAAAATGGCCATCATGACCATTCCAATGACCGTTCCCATTACAATTAAAATAACAGGTTGAGCCAAAGCCATTAGCCTAGTTAAGGTTTTTTCTAATTCATCTTCATACATATCGGCAATTTTATTCATCATAAGCACGCTGCTGCCTGAATCTTCACCAACAGCTAACATCCGCGAAACCATTTGAGGAAAGTACTTGGACTGCATCAATTGCGCACTTAGCGAACTGCCTTCGACAATTTTAATCTCAGCTTGCTTGACTTCTTCTTCCAACGTCGCATTGCGCATTGTTTCACGTGCAATCCGCAAGGAATCGATCATCGTCAATCCCCCATTTTGCAGCGTTGCCATTGTTCGACAAAATCGCGCGACTGCCGCTTGAATAATTAATGTTTTCAAAAGGGGAACTTTCAATAGTTTTTTCTCAATCCATAATTTTCCAGCGGGTGTACGCAAGCGTATGAAAGCCAGAAAAATAATGAGCGCAATTCCTGGAATATAAAGCCACCAGTAATCCCTAAAAATATGGCTGATACTTAATACAGCCTGGGTAAAACCATTTAACTGTCTTTCAGCAAAAATACTTTCAATGGAAGGAACCACAAATCCCAGCAACATGCAAATGACTAAGAACGCAAAGCTAGCTAAAACAGCAGGATAGATGAGTGCCGTCAAAATTTCTTTGCGCAGCTTTTGCTGTTTATTCAGCAGCAAACTCAGTTTTTCAAGGACTTGATCTAAAGCTCCCACTGATTCACCAGCTTTTACCATGGAGCAATACAGCCGGTTAAAGCTATCGGGATAGGCACTCATGGCTTCTGAAAGAGATGTCCCTGCTTTAATTTGATCGCATAAACTTAGAATAATGGGGTGGTAGCCTTCGTTGCGGTATTGTTCTTCGATGGCAGTCAAAGCTTCGTAGAGAGGTATGCCAGCGCTTAGGAGCTGAGCTAGTTGAAAGGTAAAGGTGGAGAGATCACTCCCTTTAAGATTTTTGCCTGAGTTCTTTCCTTCTTTAAATGAAAGATGGGAAATCATTAAACCTTGTTCACGCAATCTGTTTTTGGCGTCGCGCTCCCCTTGAGCTTCAATATAGCCGTTTTTCTTTTTCCCTTTGGGATCATAGGCTTGATATTGATACAGAGGCATGATTACTCCTAATCTTCTAAAGCCCTAGCCACTCTCAAAACTTCTGCACTGGTGGTAACGCCATGTTTTACCAGTTCTGCGCCATGGGTCAATAAACTAATCATACCAGTCTCTAAAGCAATATTACGCAACTCTACCGAATCAGGGCTTTTAACAATTTGTTTTTTAATCGCATTTGTTAATGGCATCAGCTCGTAAAGCCCATGACGACCGCGATAGCCTGATCCATAGCAAGAGGAACATCCTTCGCCAATATAAAAACTACCATCGATAAGATCTTCGCGATTTAAACCTAGGTTGTTTAGCTCTCTTTCAGTCGGTTTGTAAGCGGTTTTGCAGTTAGGACAGATTTTTCGCACCAGCCGTTGAGCACAGATCCCGACAACTGTTGAAGACAGGAGATAGGGCTCAATTCCCATGTCAACTAGTCTAGTGATAGAAGAAGGAGCGTCGTTAGTGTGCAGCGTACTCAAAACCAAGTGGCCTGTCAGCGAAGCTTGGATGGCAATTTCTGCAGTTTCGACATCGCGGATTTCACCGATCATAATAATATCGGGATCTTGGCGTAAAAT
>Ga0105044_10002153_pt1 | contig 26792 bp, 23 predicted proteins | sample MAT01_FD_78092 | JGI IMG/M metagenome (GOLD analysis project Ga0105044, IMG submission 78092) | Freshwater microbial communities from Lake Fryxell liftoff mats and glacier meltwater in Antarctica - MAT-01 | ecosystem: Environmental > Aquatic > Freshwater > Ice > Liftoff microbial mat | place... | reverse complement strand
TCCTCCGGTTCAGTTTCTTTTTGAGTGTCAAATGTCAAGCAAGAGTGCAGGTGCCTCACTGCTTCCAGAAATGTTCCGATTTGGCATACACAAGTCAAATCAGGGGCGGATGGTTCGCCAGTTTACATTTTTTGCAATTATTGTCGTGGCAGCGTTCGGGTGTATTACGCTCTCGAACGGGCCCTTGATGTCGTATGCGAAGAGCATTCAGGTAGGTGTACCGGCAGCCCTTTGGCTGATCTGCTGCTGGGTGGCTTTCCGAATCGTGAATTACCCTCGGTTTGCAGATTTTCTTGTTTCCGTGGAATCGGAACTGGAGAAGGTGACCTGGCCTGGTCGGCAGGAAGTCTTCCAGGCAACGGTCGTGGTACTGTGTACTATGTTTTTTCTGGGGTTATTCCTGTTCCTGATCGATTTGCTGTGGACCTGGTTGTTCAGCTTCATCGGATTTACGGAATACAACACAAAGAGTTAAATTGCTGTTTGTCGGCAACTTCTCAAACGGTTCGCCCCAGCGGTTGCAATTTCTCTCTACAGTAGTCAGCATACGCGGTTTCGATTTTTTTGACGGGATTGTGCAGGAGTTTGTCTTCATGGCCAAAGACGCAGTAAGTACGAATTCTGCGGCCGGCGACATGCTCTGGTTCGTTCTTAAGGTCCAGACAAACCGGGAGCGAACGATTCGCGAAGCTCTGCTGAAAAAGGTCAAGCTGGATGGTCTGGAAGAATTCTTTGGCGACATAGTAATTCCCTCTGAAAAGGTTGTTGACACACGCGGTGGGGCTCCAAAGGAGCACGATCGGAAATTGTTTCCCGGTTATATCATGATTCAAATGGTCCTGAATGATGATACCTGGTATCTGGTTCGGGACACCGGCGGCGTGGGTGACTTCGCGGGCGCAGCTGGGAAACCAATGCCCATGGAGCAACATGAGGTGGATCGCATGTTGGGCCGTGCTGAGCAGCAGGCCACCGCGGCCCCTAAAGTGCGAATCCAGTTTACATCCGGTGATGTGGTAAAGATTCGCGAGGGGACGTTCGAGAATTTCGAAGGAACTGTCGAGGGTGTGGACGAGCACAACGGCAAGGTATCAGTGCTGATAGAGATTTTTGGGCGATCGACGCCGGTTGAGTTAGATCATTGGCAGGTCGAGTCGATCTGACAACTGTATTCCGTGATGGTGTTTTGTTTATTGTTTTGTTTAACGAGCTGGGTTGATCGGTCATGGGCAAGAAGCGTGCGGTTACGGCGCAGATCAAAGTGCAGGTGACAGGTGGTCAGGCAACTCCGGCGCCCCCAGTTGGTACAGCGCTTGGTCCGCATGGCGTGAACATCGGACAGTTCGTGCAGCAGTTTAACGAACGAACTCGTGACATGATGGGTGTGACGATTCCCTGCGTGATCACAGTTTACAATGATCGCACGTTTGAGTTTGTGTTGAAGAGCCCTCCTGCGGCCGTGCTGTTGAAAAAGGTTGCCGGGGTGGCGAAGGGTTCCGGGAATCCGCTCAGAACCAAGGTGGGCAGTGTGACAACGGCTCAATTGGAACAGATCGCAAAGCAGAAGTATGAAGATTTGAATGCATCCTCGCTTGAGCAGGCCCGCAAAATGATCGCCGGAACAGCCCGCAGCATGGGAATTGAAGTGATTGATTAGTTCCCGGCGTGTGTGATGTGTCTTTCTTGAGTAGTCCTGGTTGACAGATTCGGGTGTGAAAAATGGCAGGTCAGTCAAAGCGAATGAAGGCACTGTCCAAAAAGGCGGCTGGCCTGGGTGTTCTGGGGCTGCCGGAGGCGGTTAAGGCGCTAAAGAGCCTTGAAGAATCGATGCCGAAGGCGATCAAACGGATTGGATTCGACCAGACGGTTGAGATCGCTGTGCGGCTGGGTGTTGACCCGCGACAGGCTGATCAGATTGTGCGTGGCTCGATTGTGTTGCCGCACGGGATCGGTAAATCGCAGCGTGTGATTGTTTTCGCTCAGGGGGAGAACGTCAAGATCGCGCAGACTGCCGGTGCCGATATTGTCGGCGGTAAAGAATTGGCTGACAAGATTAAGGACGGTTGGCTGGAATTTGATGTGGCGATCGCGACACCCGATATGATGGGAGTGGTTGGTCCACTGGGTCGAGTGCTTGGTCCTCGCGGTCTGATGCCAAGTCCGCGTGCTGGCACAGTAACTCAGGATGTGGCCACTGCAGTGCGGGAGTACAAGGCTGGCAAAGTCGAATTCCGCGTCGATAACGGTTCCAACGTGCATTGCGTCGTGGGGCGAATGTCATTTGATGCTGATAAGTTGACAGAGAATATTGAATCCCTGCTGAGCTTTATCCGAAGCTTGAAGCCCAACGCTTCAAAAGGCGTTTATGTTCGCGGAGTCGTAGTTTCGGCAACAATGATGCCTGCGATTCTGGTGGCCGTTTAGGCTGAAGATCGTGGGTTTTGGTTTCACTGAGTTTGTTTTTGTGGTGAGTGGTCAGCAATGGGTCGTCACGTTAAAGACATGGTAATTTCGGATATCCAGTCCAGGATTGGCGATGCGAAGGATTTCATTGTCGTCGATTGCTCGAAGATGGACGCAATTTCCGCGAATCGCTGGCGGCTTGGACTTCGCAAAGTTCAAATCAAAGCATTGACGGTAAAGAATTCGATCGCGGCAAATGCCTTGAAGAAAAAAGGCATTGAAGGGCTGGACACAATTCTGGCAGGGCCTTCGACGCTGTTGTGGGGAGCTGGCGACGTCGTGGCACTGTCCAAAGCCGTGGCGAATTACGCGAAGGAAATCCCGAAGCTTGAAATCAAAGGTGGCAGCGTTGAGGGTCAGACCCTGAATGCGGCCGCAGTCGATAGTCTCAGCAAGAGTGCTGGCCGCGTCGAAACGATCGGTCAGATTGCAGGATTGATGCTGGCTCCCGGAAGGCAGTTGGCAGGTTGTCTGCAAAGTTCAGGTGGTCAGTTGGCTGGCCAGTTGAAGACGTTGTCTGAGCGAGAAATTTCTGAGTGATTCAGCGGCTTGGTGTTCTGCTGATGTGATTTGTTGTTAACGAAAAGCGTGTTTCCGAAAGAGAAAGGTTCTGGCAATGTCTGCAGAAGCAGCCACTGAATTTGACAGCAAGACGAAAGAGCTTGGCGATAAGATTGTCGGTTTGACCCTGTTGGAGGCCAAGAGGGTTGTAGATTACCTGAAGGAAGTTCACGGCATTGAACCGGCGGGCGGCGGCGCGATGATGATGGGTGCTGCCCCAAGTGCTGTGGTTGAAGCCGCCGTTGAACAGACGGAATTCAACGTCGTTCTGACGGGGTTTGGCGAAAACAAGATTGCCGTGATCAAGGTTGTCCGTGCGATGACGGGCCTTGGTCTGAAGGAAGCAAAAGACCTGGTGGAAGGTGTTCCAAAGTCTTTGAAAGAAGGTGTTTCCAAAGAAGATGCAGAGAAACTCAAGGCCGAAGTTGTTGCGGCTGGCGGTACCTGCGACATCAAGTAATTGATTGTTGCAAACTCTGTGACAGAGCTTTTCGTTGGCACTGGCCGGGACGATCGTTGATCGTCCCCGGCGGTGACATTGCCAGTGGTTTGGATTTGTGGCCTCTTGAGGCACCTGTCCGTTAGTGAATGAAGGCTCGGCACTTGGTTTCCAGCGAGCGTCCGGCGTTCCTGAATTTGATGTGGATGGCTCAGAGAAGCAGGCAGCTGTCGAGTTAATCGACAGGTGCCTTTCGTCGCGCGCCATTCGGCGCAGCGGGCGAGTGCCATGGAATGGCTGTGATCGGAACCGTATTCGAGCTAAGCGTCGAAAATCGGCGCCGGCGATTATAGTGATTCATTTTGTTGTTTCAGGGTGGTTTATTGATCGCGAGTTTTGTCACACTCGCGGCTTGCGATCTTTTCAGCGAAGGCAGGGCTCCGTATGCCGATTCCGTCTGTTCGTACGATCGACCAGGACGAAGTTCGAAACTTCGGAAAAATTAACGCCGAGTATGAGATTTCCGGTCTGACTTTGATTCAGACGGCTTCTTACGCTCGTTTCTTACAGGCCGATCGTTCTTCACGTGATCGTCTGGATATTGGTCTGGAAGCGATTCTCCGCGAAGTGTTTCCGATCGAAAGTTACGACTCGCAGTTTCGCCTTGAGTACATTCGGTATGAACTCGGCAAGCCTCGGTACACCCCTGAGGAGTGCCGCCAGCTGCGTCTGACTTACGGCATGCCGTTCCGGGTTTGGTTGCGATTGGTCAAAGAGCAACCCGTTGAAGAAGAGGTGTATCTCGGCGACATACCGATCATGGTAGGTGGCGGTGAATTTATCATCAACGGTGCAGAGCGTGTCGTTGTCAGCCAGCTGCATCGTTCCCCCGGCGTGGACTTTGTGATGGCCGAAGAGACGGCCAGCAGTGACCGTAAGACACAGTCGTGTCGCATCATCCCGGAGCGCGGAAGCTGGATCGAATTGCTCGTGAGCAAGCGCGAAGCAATTGGCGTCCGTATCGATCAGAGCGGCAAATTTTCTGCCGTGACGCTGCTGCGTGCGATGGCAAAGGAATACTCGTCGGATGCCGAGATCATTCGACTGTTTTACGCGACTGAGACGATCAGGATTACAGCAAAGACTGTTGCCAAGGATCTGGAAGGCAAGTATTCCGTCGAGAATGTCGTCTTCCCGGATAAACATGAGCGCGCAGGCGAGATTGTCGTTGATGCGGGTTATGAAATTACAGAGTTGGTTTCCGAAGAACTGCTCACGTGTGGTGTGAAGAGCATCGAGATCGTGAAAGACTCCACTGATCTGCTGATGCTGAAAACGCTGGCCGAGGACGGCACATCAACGCACGAGGAAGCGCTGTTGAAGATCTACCAGCGACTGCGTCCGGGGAATCCGCCGAACCTGGATAAAGCGTCCGATCTGTTCAACGAAAAATTCTTTGATGTCAATCGGTATCGACTGGGTCGTGTTGGTCGATTCCGCATCAATCGCAAATTTAAGCAGGAGATTTCTGACGACGAGATGACTCTGAAGCCGGAAGACTTCATCAATTCGATGAAGTACATTGTCCGTCTCCGGAATGGTGACAATACGGCACAGATCGACGACATCGACAATCTTGGTAACCGGCGTCTGCGGACCATTGATGAACTGGCGGCTGACGAAATCCGCAAGGGGTTTTTGAAACTGCGTCGTACTGTTCAGGAGCGCATGAGCCTGAAAGAAGTCGATGCCATGACGCCTCGTACGCTCATCAACCCGAAGAGCGTGTCTGCGGCAATCGATTACTTCTACGGTCGAAGTGAACTCTCGCAGGTTGTGGATCAGACCAACCCGTTGTCGATGCTGACGCACGAACGGCGCTTGAGTGCTCTGGGCCCAGGCGGTCTGAATCGCAAGCGTGCGGGCTTCGAAGTCCGTGACGTTCATATTTCGCATTACGGACGTATTTGTCCGATTGAGACGCCTGAAGGCACGAATATCGGGCTGATCTCGAGTCTCAGTATTTACGCTCGTGTGGATGACTACGGCTTCCTGATTTCTCCGTATCGCGTTGTGAAGAACGCGAAAGTCACGGACGAGGTGGTCTGGCTGCGCGCCGACGAAGAAGCGTCCGGCATGGTGTGTCCGGCTGATACGCTTGTCGAGAAAGGCATGATTGCCGAAGAGCGGGTGCTCGCTCGGACACAGAGCGACGTACTCTGGATCGATCGCAATGAAGTTCAGTTCATCGACGTTGCACCGTGCCAGATGGTCGGAGTTTCAGCCGGTCTGATTCCGTTCCTGGAACACGACGACGCGAACCGCGCTCTGATGGGATCGAACATGCAGCGTCAGGCCGTGCCGCTGCTGATTTCCGAACGCCCGATCGTCGGAACCGGAATGGAGCAGTATGTGGCTCAGAATTCCGGCATGGTACTGCGGGCAGAGAAGTCCGGCAAAGTCACGTTTGTCGATGCCTGCAATATCGAAATCGACGGACGACGCTATCCGCTTCGTAAGTTCACCCGGCTGAACGAACGCACCTGTTTGAACCAGAAGCCAATCGTGAAGATCGGTGAACGCGTCAAGGCTGGTCAAATCCTGTGTGACAGTGCAGCGACGAAAGACGGATCGCTGGCACTTGGTCGCAACGTGCTTGTGGCCTTCATGTCATGGGAAGGCTACAACTTCGAAGACGCAATTATTTTGTCCGAACGACTGGTGAAGGAAGACGTCTACACATCGATTCATCTCGACGAGTTCGATGTCGAAATCCGCGAGACCAAGCTGGGACGCGAAGAGTTTACACGTGACATTCCGAACGTCAGCGAAAAGGCTTTGCGTCATCTGGATGATACCGGTGTCGTGAAAGTCGGAACGCGCGTCAATCCGGGTGATATTCTGGTTGGCAAGGTTTCACCGAAGGCGAAGTCGGAACTGACGCCGGAGGAAAAACTGCTGCACGCAATCTTCGGACGTGCCGGCGAAGACGTGAAGAATGAAAGCCTGGAAGTCCCGAGCGGTGTCGGCGGTATCGTAATTCACACTGAAAAATTTTCGCGCCGAATGAGTCTGTCAGAAATCGAACGCAAGCGGTTTGAAGACGAACTGAAAAAGGTTGAAAAAGAAAATGAAGTCGCCATCGCGGCATCGTTCAAAGCGTTTCTCGTCGATCTGGAAGCTGTGTTGGAACAACCGGTCACGGATTCCGATGGTCGCCAACTGGCCGGGCTGGATGATCCCAAGGCCGTCGCCGATTATGCTCGTCGATTTCATACGCATTTCGAAGACATGGACATTCGCAGTCCTCAGAAGAAAACTGCCGCACGCAAATTGGTGCGTGAAGGCTGGGTGCTTGTCGAAGATGTCATCGATCGTGAAGATCATCGCCTGAACAGTATGAAGCGCGGCGATGAATTGCCAAGCGGTGTGCTGCAGATGGTGAAAGTGTATGTGGCCTCCAAACGCCAGATCTCGGTCGGCGATAAGATGGCAGGGCGTCACGGGAATAAAGGAGTGATTTCCAAGGTGCTGCCGATTGAGGACATGCCGTTCCTCGAAGATGGCACTCCCATCGATATCATTCTGAACCCGCTGGGTGTTCCGAGCCGTATGAACGTCGGACAGATTCTGGAAACTCATCTTGGCTGGGCGGCCGCGAAGCTGGGCTATCGCGCCATCTGTCCGGTATTCGACGGTGCTGCAGAAGAAGAAGTGCGACTTGCCATGCAGGAAGCCGGACTCCCCGAAGACGGAAAGTCATATCTGTACGATGGCCGTACCGGTGAACGTCAGGAGCAGCGAACGACTGTGGGGCAGATCTATATGCTCAAACTGCATCACCTGGTTGATGACAAGGTGCATGCACGAGCCACTGGACCGTACTCGCTGATCACTCAGCAGCCGCTGGGTGGCAAGGCGCGCTTCGGAGGTCAGCGATTTGGAGAAATGGAAGTGTGGGCACTGGAAGCCTACGGAGCTGCCTACATTCTTCAGGAGCTGCTGACTGTCAAGAGCGACGACGTCGAAGGCCGTACCAAGATTTACGAAAGCATGGTCAAGGGAGAGAATACCCTGGAAGCCGGCACACCGGCCAGCTTCGACGTATTGAACAACGAAATTCGCGGTCTGTGTCTGAACCTGCAGCTTGAGAAATCTGTTCACTGAAAATGACGATCCGATTTGAGGAGATTCGTGCGTGAGTGTCACCGAAGGTACATTTGATCGAGTCAACGACTACGCGTCTGTGAAAATCAGCCTTGCGAGTCCACACGACATTCGCAGTTGGTCTTTTGGCGAGGTCAAAAAGCCGGAAACGATCAATTATCGAACTTACCGGCCTGAGCGGGACGGATTGTTCTGCGAGAGAATTTTCGGGCCTGAAAAGGACTGGGAATGTGCCTGCGGCAAATACCGCGGCATGAAGTATAAGGGTATGATCTGCGACCGATGTGGCGTCAAGGTCACGCACAGCCGTGTCCGTCGTAAACGCATGGGGCATATAGAACTGGCTGCGCCGGTTGTGCATATCTGGTTCTTCAAATCCATGCCCAGCCGCCTTGGCGCGTTGCTGAACATGAAGACGACATCTCTGGAAAAAGTCATCTACTTCCAGGACTATGTGGTCATTGAACCTGGCGACACTCCGTTGAAGCAGTGTCAGATGCTGACGGAAGAAGAGGCTCGACAGGCACGCCGCGATTATGGTGACGGGACGTTCGAAATCGGCATGGGTGCTGAAGCGATCAAGAAGCTCCTGGCATCAATGCGTCTGGCGGAATTGTCAGGCGAATTGCGCACGGAACTGGCAAAGACCGGCAGTCAGCAGAAGATTAAGGATCTCATCAAGCGTCTGAAGATCGTTGAGGCTCTGCGCGACAGTGAGAACAAACCGGAGTGGATGGTACTGGATGTCATTCCGGTGATTCCTCCGGATCTGCGTCCACTGGTCCTGCTGGATTCGGGCAACTTCGCCACCAGCGACCTGAATGACCTGTATCGCCGGATTATCAACCGCAATAACCGTTTGAAGAAGCTGGTTGATCTGAACGCTCCGGAAGTCATTGTCCGCAACGAAAAGCGCATGTTGCAGCAGTCGGTGGATGCGTTGTTCGACAATAACCGCTGCAAGCGTCCGGTACTCGGTTCATCCAACCGTCCGCTCAAATCTTTGACCGACATGATCAAAGGCAAGCAGGGTCGATTCCGTGAAAACCTGCTCGGTAAGCGCGTGGACTATTCGGCGCGCAGCGTGATCGTCGTCGGTCCGGAATTGAAACTGCATCAGTGCGGTCTGCCTAAGAAGATCGCGTTGGAACTGTTCCAGCCATTCGTGATTCGTCGCCTGAAAGATCTCGGCCACGCCGACACGATCAAGAGTGCGAAGCGCATGCTTGAACGTCGCGATGAAGATGTGTGGGACATCCTTGATGATGTCATTCGCAACCACCCTGTGCTGCTGAATCGTGCTCCGACCCTGCACCGGATCGGGATTCAGGCGTTTGAGCCGATCCTCGTGGAAGGTAACGCCATCCGCCTGCATCCGCTGGTTTGTAAAGGTTTCAACGCCGACTTTGACGGCGACCAGATGGCAGTCCACCTTCCGCTGTCGATGGAAGCGCAGATCGAAGCCACGACGCTGATGATGTCGACTCACAACATTTTCAGCCCTGCCAACGGTGCGCCGATCATCAGTGCCTCGCAGGACATCGTGATGGGTTGTTATTACCTGACGCTCAAACGTCCCGATCGTCCGGGCGAAGGGATGGTCTTTGCCTCGTCGGAAGAAGTCTTTATGGCCTTCCAGCTTGGTAAGGTCTCGCGCCATGCCACGATTCGTCTGCGGATGCCGCGCGGCAAGCGCGTGAAGGGTGATGGAGCGGAAACCTATCGTCCGGGTGGACTGGTAGAGACATCACCGGGTCGCGTGATCTTCAACGATATCCTGCCGAAGAAGATGTCGTACTATAACCAGACTCTGGCGAGCAAAGATCTGGCGCGCGTGATCTCCGACTGCTATCAGGAACTGGGTCGTCGTGAAACGATTGAGTTGCTGGACCGCATGAAGAGCTGTGGATTTCGTGCATCGACGGAAAGCGGTCTGTCGTTCGGCGTCAGCGACCTGAAGACGGCTCCGAACAAACAGGAGGTGATCGGGAAATCCGAGAAGGACGTCCTCAAACAGCAAAAACTGTTTGAGCGCGGTGTGATCACAAACCAGGAACGTTACAACAAGGTGCTCGACATCTGGACTCACGCTCGTGAAGAAATCACGAAATCCATGATGGAACAGCTGAAGGAAGACGTTCGCGAATCCGGTGCCTATGTCAATCCGATTTACCTCATGGCGCATTCTGGTGCCCGAGGCGGTGTCGGACAGATTCAGCAGTTGGCCGGAATGCGCGGTTTGATGGCAAAGCCCAGCGGCGAAATCATCGAAACGCCGATTAAGTCGAACTTCCGCGAAGGGCTGTCGGTGCTGGAATACTTCAGCTCCACACACGGTGCCCGCAAGGGTCTGGCGGATACAGCTCTGAAAACGGCGGACAGCGGTTACCTGACTCGTAAACTGGCTGACGTCTGTCAGAACATGGTCATCACAATGCATGACTGCAAAACGACCAGGGGTCTGACGCGCGGTGTTGTGTATCGAGGTGAAAAAATTGAAGTGGGACTGGCCGATGCAATTCGAGGTCGCGTCAGTCGTACCAACATCGTGAATCTGATCACGGAAGAACTGATCGTGAAAGAGGGTGATCTGATCACCGTCGAAAAGGCTCGCAAGATCGAGGAAATGGGACTGGAACGCATTCAGGTGCGCAGTCCGATGACCTGCGAATGCACGCTTGGTCTGTGTCAGCAGTGTTACGGCATGGACTTGTCGATGGGCGACCTTGTCGAACTTGGCATGGCGGTCGGTATCATTGCGGCTCAGAGTATCGGTGAACCGGGAACTCAGTTGACGATGCGTACGTTCCACATCGGTGGTGTGGCGTCAAAGGACGTTGAAACCAGCGAGTTGTTCGCAAAACGTGGTGGTCAGGTGCGCTTCACTCGTATCCGCAGCGTGATCAACGCCGAAGGTGGCCAGGTCGTCCTGGGTCGAAATGGTGAGATCAGCATCGTGGACGACCGTGGTCGCGAAGTCGAAAAACAACGCGTACCCAACGGTGCATTGCTGCAGGTGAAGGAAAATCAGGATGTGAATTCGGGCGATGTGCTTTGCACCTGGGACCCGCACTCAATTCCTATTATCGCTCAGGTCGGTGGACGTGTGCGTCTGGACGATTGCGTCGAAGGCCAGTCGATTCGTACGGAAAAAGAACAGTCCGGAACGATGCGACGTACGGTGATTGAACATAAAGCCGGTCTGCATCCGCAAGTGGTTGTGGAAGACGGTGCTGGAAAAATTCTGGACTTCTATTACCTGCCTGAAGGTGCAAGTCTGGATGTCGAAGACGGCGGACAGATTACGGCTGGTATGGTGGTCGCCAAGACACCGCGTGAATCCACCGGAACGCAGGACATCACGGGTGGTCTGCCGCGCGTGACGGAACTGTTCGAAGTTCGAAAGCCAAAAGATCCGGCGGTTGTGGCCGAGATCGATGGAGAAGTCGAGTTTCCGCCGGAGAAGAAACGCGGCAAGCGAATTGTGCTTGTCAAGGGTGCTGATGGCACTGAGGTAGAGCATGTGATCCCGCACGGCAAGGACCTGCAGGTGCATCCGGGTGACATGGTCAAGGCCGGTGATGCTCTGGTACGCGGCCCGCTGGTCCCGCAGGACATTCTGCGCGTGAGCGGTCCGGAAGAGGTTCAGCAATACCTGTTGCATGAAGTTCAGAATGTCTATCGCGCCCAGCGCGTGGAAATCGATGACAAGCACATCGAAATCGTGATCGCTCAGATGCTGCGCAAAGTGCGCGTGGACAGCGTGGGGGATACCGACCTGCTGCCGGGGCTTTTGATCGACAAGTTTGAACTGAAAAAGATCAACGATGGCCTGGAATCAATGGGCAAAGTCACCGATGCCGGCGGATCGGACTTCGAGATCGGTGATCGCGTTCAGTTGACAGATATCGCAGCAGTCAATCAGGAAGTCAGCAAACCGATTAAGCACACGACGCTGAAGAAGGCGAAGGCCAGTCCACAGCTGCTGGGAATTACGAAGGCGGCGGTTTCGAGCGAAAGCTTTATCTCGGCAGCCAGCTTCCAGGAAACGACGAAGGTTCTGACCGAAGCTGCATTGGGCGGCAAGGTCGATAACCTCGTCGGATTGAAGGAAAACGTGATTCTGGGGCATCTGATTCCAGCTGGAACCGGATTCCATCTGCACCAGGAGGCTCAGGTTCGAATTCATGATTCCGCATTGCGAGAACAGGAAGAGCAGAAGATGCGAATGGCCGCCGCTCGCAAGGATCTGATGGGGAACTCGGAATTACAGGCACGGCGGATTGATCCCGATCGGCCATCAGCCCCTTCACTTGCGGATTTGACCCCTGATGAATTGATGTGATGAGTGAATTTGAGTGATCGTTGACATGCAAGGTTGACGATCGAGGAAAACGCGGATAGAGTGCTGCGTTTTCCGCATTTCCGGCCACGTTGTTTTTGCCGTCCTTTGTCCTGGCTTTCAGCTTTTTGTCTGGCGAACCATGCCCACGATCAATCAACTTATTCGGAAACCCCGAAAACAACAGCGTACCAAGTCAAAGACACCCGTCCTTGAGGGGTGTCCTCAGAAGCGTGGCGTGTGCCTGCAGGTGAAGACTGTCACCCCGAAGAAGCCAAACTCAGCTCTGCGAAAGGTGGCGCGCGTTCGCCTCTCAAACAGCAAGGAAGTGACGGCTTATATTCCGGGCGAAGGTCACAACCTTCAGGAACACTCGATCGTCCTGATTCGCGGTGGTCGTGTGCGTGACCTGCCGGGTGTGCGCTACAAGATTGTTCGCGGTGTACTTGATACGCTGGGAGTTTCGGATCGTCGTCAGGCCCGTAGCTGCTACGGAGCCAAGCGTCCCAAGGGCGGCGCTGCAGCTGCCGGCAAGAAGAAATAATTTACTGTTCTCCAGCCGCTGCGTTGGCTGGAATTCGCGATTACTGTTGTTCAGTTGCTCCGGTGACTGAGGTTTAAGATTTAAGTGATTGAGAGTTTCCTTCGATGGTTAAGAAGTTCACAGCCAGCCGTAAGCAATTGAAGCCGGACACACGTTTTGGGAGTTTGCTGGTTTCCAAGTTTGTCAACTGCCTGATGTACGACGGCAAAAAGAGCACCGCGTCAGGAGCGTTCTACCGCGCTATGGAAATTGTGCAGAAGCAACTGCCTAACGAGGACCCCCTCAACGTTTTCGTCACAGCCGTGGACAACGTGAAGCCTGCGATCGAAGTCCGATCCAAGCGCGTCGGTGGTGCGACCTATCAGGTACCAACCCCCGTCAGCTCACGCCGTCAGCAGGCACTGTCAATCCGCTGGCTTCTGGAAGCCGTACGCGGTCGTAAGGGTCGCCCGGTTGATAAGTCACTGGCTGAAGAACTGCTCGCAGCCTTCCGCCGTGAAGGCGCTGCGATGAACAAACGTGAAAATGTACACCGCATGGCAGATGCAAATAAGGCATTCTCCCACTTCGCGTGGTAATAAGATCTATTCAGCATCTGATTCAATTCAAACTTCAATTCGCCGGACAGGATTTTCTAAAATCCCGCCCGGCTTTTTTGTTGCTTCCCTGTTCCAGCGACAATTGATTTTCGGCTGTCGACCGTTTCTGTTGAGACCGGTCTGCAGGTGGGAGGTCGATCCTTGACTGACATTGTGGATATTCCTCAGAATTTTCCTGCTGCCTGGCGGGCGGTTGCAGCGGATGAATTTTCGAAAGCGTATTTCCGGCAACTGCAGGGATTCGTCGAGACAGAACGCCGGAGACACTACGTATTCCCTGCTGCCGAAAACGTCTATCGAGCCTTCGAATTGACGCCCCTGCCGGATGTGCGCGTCGTGATTCTGGGGCAGGATCCGTATCACGATGACGGCCAGGCGCAGGGGTTAAGTTTCTCGGTGAGACCCGGAATGAAGTTACCACCTTCCTTGCGAAACATCTTCACGGAGCTGCATTCAGACCTTGGGACGCCCCGCGCGAATCACGGTTGCCTTGAAGCATGGGCTCGGCAGGGCGTGATGCTGCTGAATACGGTGCTCACCGTGCGTGCGCATCAGGCGCATTCGCATCGCGGCATGGGGTGGGAGGAATTTACGTCGCGCATCATTCAGGCTATCAATCAGCAGCCGCATGTCGCGTTCGTGCTCTGGGGCAAGCCGGCTCAGGAAATCGCAGGAACGCTGAATGAGCGTCATCTGGTGATCGAAAGTCCGCATCCATCGCCGCTGTCCGCATATCGAGGTTTCTTCGGCAGTCGTCCGTTTTCACGGATCAATGCATTCCTGAAGCGGACCGGTCAGCCGGAAATTCAGTGGGAGTTGCCAGCGGAAAGCAATATCGCCGCGCCGCTGGACAACAGTTGTTCGGCGACCAGCACGCCGATCTGATCCGCACTGTCAGCCGGTCCCGCTGCCGTCTGTTCCAGACGCGTCGTGCCATCAAGGCTCAACAGCACACCGGTCAGCGTAAGTCGGTCGCCTTCCACCAGAGTCAATGCTCCGAGTGGAGCATGGCAACCGGCGCGGAGTGTTCGCAGTAGCGAGCGTTCAGCAAGGATTTCGGCAAGAGTTGTGACGCAGGTGATCTGTTGAAGCAGCGCGCGAGTGGCTTCATCCGCAGCGCGGCATTCGATTCCCAATGCCCCCTGACTGACGGCGGGATACAACTTTGGCGGTTCGAGCATCAGTGAAATGCGGTGAGCAAGTTCCAGCCGCCGCAGCCCGGCTTCTGCCAGGATGATTGCGTCGTACTGACCTTCGTCGAGTTTACGAATGCGTGTGTCCACGTTGCCGCGAATCTCATAAAACTCAAGATCAGGTCGCAGGTACAGCAATTGAGCCTGCCGTCGAGGACTACCCGTTCCTATCTTTGCACCTTTCGGGAGCTGATCCAGACTTTGAATGGCATTGACTTTCAGCGGCAGCAGCAAGGCGTCGCAGCGTTGTTCGCGTTCCGGCACAGCGGCAAGTACCAAACCTTCGACCGATTGCGTGGGAAGATCCTTGAGACTATGCACGGCAATATCCGCGCGCTGATCGAGCACAGCGATCTGGACTTCGCGCGTAAAGACGCCCGTGCCGCCAAATTGCCGTAAGGAGTCGGTCTGATTGGAGTCGCCGGTCGTAACGATCGGCACCAGTTCGACTTCCGGTGACGCAGGCAGACTCCGCAGCCGATCCGCCAGATAATGAGCCTGCCAGAGTGCAAGCGCGCTCTTTCGTGTCGCGATTCTGATCATGGATCGCCAGATTTCCCGGTAAAGTGGCCAGCACGTTCATTGGCCGCAGCCCTGATCCAAAACTCCCATCGCTTTGGCAAAAACGGAATGATAGCAGCCAGTTCGCCGTTTACTGTCAAAAGAGTCCGGCGATCGGACCGCCGTGGTAAATCCGCTTCGGAAGTATGCCAAACAGCAGCGAAATCTGAAAGCCTTCAGAATTGTGGCTGAAATGTTTCCGACGTACGATGCGGGTTCAATTTCGAATCACTACCAGCAATCAACATACATCCCTTGAATTCTGCCACTCCCAAAAACTGCCGCGTGTTGTCATTGATTCCACCAATGACGCAATTGAACACGCCGTATCCATCGACGGCCTATATCACAGGATTTCTGCGTTCGCGCGGCATCGTTGCGGTGCAGGATGATCTGGCGCTGAAACTTGTGTTGCGGCTGTTTTCCGCGACGGGACTTGCGGCCATCCGCAGCCAGATCAGTGCGGCAGGCAGTAAGAATTCATCCGTTGTGATTCAGCACTTCTGCGATGAATTTGACCAATACCATGCATCCATCGACCGAACGATCCTGTTCCTTCAGGGCCGCGACGCAACGCTGGCCCATCGCATTAATTCACGCAGTTTTCTTCCGGAAGGTCCACGCTTTGACGCGCTGGATGTTTATGAAAGCGACGATGATGAAGGTCACGAAGACGGTGGCGATCCGCTGAGCTGGGCTTTTGGCTTGCTCGGACTGCAGGACAAAGCTCGTCACTTTGCCACGCTGTATCTGAGCGATATCGCAGACGTCGTGCGGGAAGCCATCGATCCTCGCTTTGAATTCGTGCGCTATGCAGAATCGCTCGCTGCCAGCCAGCCGACATTCGATCCGCTCGCGACGGCGCTGGCAGCCCCGATGAATCTGATGGATACCACACTGCGGGAGCTTACGCTCGAATCCATTTCGCGACACCAGCCGGATCTGGTTCTCATCTCCGTTCCGTTTCCCGGCTGCGTGTATGCGGCGTTTCGAATTGGGCAGACAATCAAGCTGCAGCATCCAGGTATTGTTACGGCTCTGGGCGGTGGATTCGTCAACACAGAATTGCGAGAGCTGGCTGAACCTCGTGTGTTTGATTACTTCGACTTTGTATCACTTGATGATGGCGAACGTCCGCTGCTGGCCTTGCTGGAACATCTGCGCGGCGAACGACCGCAATCGCAGCTGGTGCGGACGTTTGTGCGAAGTGACGAATCGCTGTCGGTTGAGTATATAAACTCCGGCGAACCTGATATTCCATTCGCAGAAGTTGGCACGCCCACATGGGACGGGTTGCCGATCAGCGATTATTTATCGACACTCGACATGCTCAATCCCATGCACCGGCTGTGGTCAGACGGTCGCTGGAACAAACTGACCGTGGCACACGGCTGCTATTGGAAGAAGTGCAGTTTTTGCGATATCAGTTTGGACTATATCGGCCGATATGATACGGTTGCAGCATCCACGCTGGTTGATCGCATCGAAGCCATTGTGCAGGAAACCGGCCAGACAGGATTTCATTTTGTCGATGAAGCGGCTCCGCCAAAAGCGTTGAAAGCCATGGCAGAAGAATTGTTGCGACGTGGCGTCGTGATTTCATGGTGGGGCAATATCCGCTTTGAAAAAGCCTTCACACCGGAACTTTGCGAACTGTTGGCGGCCAGCGGCTGCATTGCAATTTCCGGTGGTCTGGAAGTTGCATCGGACCGTTTGCTGAATCTGATGAAGAAGGGTGTCTCGGTTTCCCAGGTCGCCCGAGTCACACGGGCGTTCAGTGACGTTGGTATTCTGGTGCATGCCTATCTGATGTACGGTTTTCCGACTCAGACAATTCAGGATACCGTCGATGCACTGGAATATGTGCGGCAGATGTTTGAGGAAGGCTGCATCCAGTCGGGCTTCTTTCATCGATTCACATGCACGGTTCATTCGCCGGTTGGGAAAAATCCGGAGGACTACGGCGTGAGACTCATTCCGCTGCCACCGGTGACGTTTGCAAAAAACGACATTGGATTCATCGATCCGACCGGCGTCGATCACGATTCGCTCGGCACCGGCCTCAATAAGGGACTCTACAACTTCATGCACGGCGTGGGTCTGGATGCCGATATCCGAAGCTGGTTTCCGGGTCGAGTTCCCTGTTCAAAGGTTCCCCGCAATTTTGTGATTCGGGCATTGTCGCCGGGGGCCAATCATGGATAGTGTCGATGCTGGAACGATCTTTTTCACCAAACAATCAGAATCAATGGAATACGCCATGGCTAAGAAAAATATGAGTGCCCGGAAACCAGGTGGGGCAGCGGAAGTCACAGTTGCTGAAAACTCCGTCGATCGTCCTGAGACACCTCAAGCGGTGACAAGTGTCACGGTGGCAGACGAAACGCCTGCCTCAAAGTCCAGGGCGAAAGCCAAAGAGGAACAGCCGTCGAATAGCAGCGTTGGAATTGCTGACATTCGCAAAGCGGTCGCGTTCAGTAATTCAGTTGGCGGACTGGACAACGCCATCACCCTCCTTCAAATCCTGAAGGTGGCGAAAGAAGTTCAGTAGCCTGAGGCTTTAGAAAAGGGGTCAGGAACCAATAGCCAAATGGCCCGGAAGGTGCTCCGCACTATTGGTTCCTGACCCCTTTTCTAGCGACGATCAATTAATGATCTTGCTGATTGGGTACTCCACAATCCCTCGCGCGCCGGCTTGTTTGAGTTGCGGGATTGTCGTGCGCACGATGCTTTCGTCCACGATCGTATTCAGGGCGACCCAGTCTGAATCGGACAGATGCGACACGGTCGGGGTCTGCAGCGCCGGAAGGATTCTGAGGACCGCGTCGAGATCGCGTTGATGCACGTTCATCATCAGACCGACTTTGCCTTCCGCTGCCAGGCAGGACTGCAGCATCAGCGCGATGTTGTCGATTTTTGATTTGACCCAGTCATCGGCATACGCAGTGCGATTGGCGATGAATCGCGTCGTGCTTTGCAGCACTTCGTCCATGATTCGCAGATTGTTGGCTCGGAGCGAACTGCCGGTTTCCGTAACTTCCACAATCGCATCGGCCAGTTTTGGCGGTTTGACTTCTGTCGCGCCCCAGGAAAACTCCACATGTGCCTGAACGCCATGTTTTTCCAGAAACCGAGTTGTCAGCCCCACGGCTTCGGTAGCAATGCGTTTGCCCTGCAGATCCTTGATTGTCTTGAGCGGAGAATCTTCCGGCACACACAACACCCAGCGCACGGGGCGGCGGCTGACTTTTGAAAACACCAGTTCGCAGACCTCATGCACATCGGCATCGGTTTCCAGAATCCAGTCGTAGCCCGTGATGCCGGCGTCCAGAATGCCGTTCTCAACGTATCTCGCCATCTCCTGGGCACGAATCAGCATACATTCGATTTCCGGGTCATCGACCGTCGGGAAATAGGAGCGCGAGGCAAACTTAATGTTGTAACCCGCGCGGCTGAACAATGCCGCCGTGGATTCCTGAAGACTGCCGGCAGGAATGCCGAGTTTTAGAATTCGACCTGACATGAGAACTTACCTCTGAATGCAGTCGCCTGCGGCTTGCCGTGAAACGATCAGATCACTTCCTGTCACTTCCTGTAGACCGACTTTGGATCGAACACTCGCGCGCCTTCCACCGTGAAGCTTTGAGTCGCCGGATCGATCCGACGGAAAAAGCAACTGCTGTATCCTTCATGACAGGCGGCACCGCCGACTTGCCTGACCTTGACCAGCAGTGTGTCGCCGTCGCAGTCAAAATAGATGGCGTGCAGTTCCTGAATGTTGCCGCTCTCCTCGCCTTTACGCCAGAGCTTCTGACGACTGCGGCTGAAGTAGCAGACGTGGCCGGTGCGGAGCGTTTCTTCATACGCTTCCCGGTTCATCCATGCCATCATCAGGACTTCGCCGGTCGAAGAGTCCTGAGCGATCGCGGGAAGCAATTCAGACTTTGAAAAATCGGGACCAGTCACTTCGGCCATGGGGCAAAAACCAGATTCCAGTTTTGTGAACGCGCTCTAAGCCTGACAATGCACAAGTGGCGTACCCTATCGTTCGCTGCGAACGATCTCCACCGGGGACACGGTTTCGCCGCTCAGGATCGCCCATTTTCCCGAGATTTTCGCGATTCTGACGTCCGAGATCGCGATGCAGCCGGGCCCATCGTGTCTGGAATCGCCTGGCCAGGTGTCTATGCTGTGTCTAAAATCACCGATGGCCGTACGTTTTCACAAGCTCGATCTGACTCAAAAGGACGCGACATCATTGATCCCCGCCGCATCCTTGATGCTGCGAACTCCGTGAGAACCTCTGTCGTCGAATCCCCGGTTCTGATACCTTTCCGACTCCATTTTCCATCAAGTGCTTTGTCAACGTGAAATCTTTGGGTTGACGCTTTAAAAAAGGGGTCAGGAACCAATAGTGCGGAGCACCCTATGGGCCATCTGGCGATTGGTTCTTGATCCCTTTTTTAAAGCCTGACAAAGCACAAGTCTCTTTTTTCAAATTGAATCCATGAACATTTCCTGCCGCATTGTTCCGACACTGTTGATGTTTGCCGCAATGAGTTCCGCATATCAACCCGCCATTGGCCTGGATGATGTAACTCCACAATCGGATGTTTCAAAAATCAACCTCTCGCAGACATTCGAAGAACACAGTCTGCCCGATTGTTTTGGCAATCGTTTCGAGCTGAAAGAATTGCATTCAGCACAGATTGTCGTGGTCGCCTTTGTCGGCGCGGAATGTCCCCTGGCAAAACTCTACGGACCACGACTACAGGAACTCTCGCTGCGTTACGCGGACCAGGGCGTAAGTTTTGTCGGCGTCTGCTCAAACGTCCAGGACAGCCTCACCGAAATCGTGGCTTATCGAAACAAAGCTGGTATCACTTTTCCGATGCTCATCGACAGTCAGCAGGAATTGGCGGATCTCCTGCAGGCGCAGCGGACACCGGAAATCGTGATCCTGAACAAGGACAGAATGGTCCAGTATCACGGTCGCATCGACGATCAGTACGGGATCGGCGTGATCCGCGAAAAGCCACAGCAGGAAATGGCCGTACTCGCGATCGATGCTCTGCTCGCGGGAAGATTGCCAGAGGTGACCGCAACAGACGCCGTCGGATGCCTCATCGGACGGCACCGCAAAATCGTACCGCACGGAGACATCACATATGCGAAACACATCGCGCCAATCTTCAATGCGCGCTGCATGGAATGTCATCGACCAGGTGAGATCGCCCCGTTTTCACTCACCAGCTTCGCCGATACGGTCGGCTGGGAAGCAACGATCGCCGAAGTCGTGCGGGAAGAACGCATGCCGCCCTGGAACGCAAATCCGGAGTTTGGCCATTTCAAGAACGACGCCCGCCTTTCGGCAGACGAAAAACAGCTCATCCAGGAATGGATCAATAACGGTTGCCCCGAAGGTGATCCTGCCGACTTGCCAACGCCACCACAGTTCGTGACTGGCTGGAGAATGCCGCAGCCGGACATGATCATTCCGGTCCGCGACGAAGCGTTTACCGTGCCCGCCACAGGCGTCGTGGATTACCAGTATCTGCGAGTCGATCCGAAATTCACGGAAGATAAGTACGTCGTCGCTGCCGAAGCGAGACCGGGCAACCCCGCGGTCGTGCATCACATCATTGCGTTTCTGATGCTTCCGGGGCAGACAGAAGTAACGCTTGGGAAAATGCTCATCGGTTATGCCCCGGGCACGTCACCCCTGATCTTTCCGGAAGGCGCGGCGATGAAGGTTCCGGCGGGGACGCAGATCATTTTTGAAATGCACTATACGCCCAACGGCACGGAACAAACTGACATCAGCAACATCGGGTTGAAGTTTATTGACGCATCGAAAGTCGTGAATGAAGTCGTTGGTCTGGAAGCTGTCAATCCCAAACTTCGCATCCCGCCAGGAGCCGCAGCACACCCGGTTGTGTCAAGCGAGAAGTTTCGCGAAGACATCACACTGCTGAGTCTGACGCCGCATATGCACCTGCGAGGCAAATCGTTTCGATATGAGGCCGTTTTCCCTGATGGCACGTCGGAGATCCTGCTGGATGTTCCGAAGTATGATTTCAACTGGCAGTTGCGTTACGAATTCTCGCAGCCGCGTCTGATTCCCAAAGGGACGGTCGTGACGTGCCGTGCGGAGTTCGATAACTCAGACGGCAATCTGAACAACCCGGACCCGACCAGAGAAGTTGGCTGGGGACAACAAAGCTGGGACGAGATGATGATTGGTTTCTTCACCGGCATGAAACCCGTTCAGCCAGTTACTGCAACACCGTAGGACCTGATGAACAGCCCGGCGCTATTGTGTTGTCGAATGTGTTTTGGATGGCCCCGGCTTCCTCAGGGGTGATGTCAGAACCCAGCTCGGCGAGCAAGACAGGCCATTCCGGGTTCGGACTCTGAGAATTCATTGAATTCAGGGAACGACGTGAGCGTTAGGACATGGTCGCCAAATTGCTGCTCCACGTCATCAATGGCTTCCGCCGTCGCAGCATGGTTCTTTAGCTTCATCAGCAAACCAATTTCGGAAACAAAAATCTCGCTGCGGCCGGGAGCAGCCGTTTTCGCAGCTGCAATCGCTTCCTTGGCTTCAGAAAGCCGGTTCTGTCGCACAAGGGGCTGAATCTTGAAGAAGTTGAGGTAAGGATCCTGCACGGCTGGGATTAACCGATCTACTATCTCGATAGTCCTGTTGTCGTCTGACTTATGGCGGTATAGTTCCAACAGGGCAAGATCACAGGCGATACGATCAGGATTGTGCCTAACCAGCTCTTCAATACTGATCTGAAATTCGTCTAAACCAACTCGCTTCGCAATAATGGACTTCAAGCCTAGGAACGCCTTTTCATGCCGCACTCCAACTGGCAACTGTTCCATTCCAGATAGGCATTCTCGATAGCGCCCGTTTGCCAGATTGATTCCAATTGTCTTCATCAACTCTGCCGAGGCGACGACTTCTGGATCAATGCCGGAAGTTGGAACAGAACCGGGCGGTGAGCCAGCAATAATCTCGGCGAGTGTGGTGGATCGCACGGTCAAAGCTATGTAATCTCCCGCGACAGACGAATAGAAATCGACGACACGCGGACCTTGCCCTGTCCCCTTGTTGACAACGAGCTCTTGGTAGTTGACTACACCTGTATCACCCACAATAGATCGAAACACAGGCCGGATCTCGCCATTCCGGCGCTGTAGTCGCAAAAATTGATAGTGCCCCCCCATTCGGAGAATCTGCGTGGCAATCTGTTGAAAAGGACCGTTTTGCTCCAACCCAGCTTCGAATTCAACGCGAATACTGGCCGGCAGTCGCGTCCCTGCAAGGATTCGGTTCAGGTAATTCGAGTTATCAAACCAACCACAAAGTGCGACTTCGTCCTTGTCAGAATTGGCAGTTTCAATTCCGCGAACAACCTGCATGACTTCCTTTTCGGAGGCTGGAATAAATCCCGTGCTTCGATTGATGCTGTCGTAACTTAACCCTGACGAAACGTTCGTCGACTTGGCCATTGGAGTTTCACGTTTTGCGGTTCTGAATTGTGCCACACTTTGCGGACTGAGAGCTACAAGGATCGCCAGAACGAGAAGCGAGGTGATGTTTCTCCGTCCGCTTGAAAACAGAGGCTTGGTGTTTCCGACGCAAGTCGAGTCACTCATTGCCAACTCCCGCTCAACGTTTGCCATTCAATTTGAACATCTTTTCCGAAATGTTTGTCAGATCGACAGAATTCTCAACGCGGGTGAGGTTCTCGCTTGTAAAGCAATTGTCAAATGATTTGCTGTCAAGTGGGGATGACAGAAACGGCGGAATCTGCTGCTGAGAGGAACGCGGGGCCAACCTACACGCTCACGGATCAGTACGGCAACAAGACAAATTTCTCAGCGACCGGCAATGTGACATCACGGGTCGATACAAACAGCAATTCAACGGCCTACACTTATGTCGATGGCGACAGTGATGGCCAGACGGATGATCTCTCCACAGTCACCGATCCCTGGGGCCGCGTCACAACGTTCGCCTATTCCGGTGGCCTTTTGACGTCGGTCACCGATCATGCGGAAGAAACAAAGTGCCTCCCACCTTGACATGGCGGTCAAATCCGAGCGACGTACTGCGATCATTTCGACCAGAAATCCCGGCGACCGCCGCAGTCCTCGTGACAAGCCTCCACCCAGGGAGTATCATGCGCCCCGTGTCGCTTCACGAGTCGCATTGATTCCGCAGTGAGCAACAACCACACGCGGCCCCACGAAGCGCAGAAGTTGAGCGCACGATCTATTCGTCCGGCTTGTAAGTCAGCAATGAAATTTGAACTTGAACAATTCAATCGCGATGTTGCAGATGAAGACCTTCTCACCGATCTCATTGCCGCGTATCTCCAACTCAAACTTGCTGGCAAGGCACTCACATTTCGGTCGTATCGTGACGTAGGAAAATATGCACCGGCAACGATTGCAAAGCGATTCGGTACTTGGAACGACGCACTTCAACGGGCAGGGGTGGATCTGAATGAAGAAAAGAACGTCTCCGTCGAGGCTCTATTCGATAATCTCAAGATCGTTTGGATTGCGAAGGGGCGGCGGCCGGCTTTTCGCGATATGAATCGTGCCCCTTCTCAATACGCGGCGTCAACCTACGACGCGCGCTTCGGTGGATGGCGAAATGCGCTTCAAGCATTTGTGGAGGCTTTCAATCATGAGCAGGTTGAGTTAACGCCAAGCGTGGTTCAGGACAAAACTGCGCCTGCCGCGCGAACCAACCGTGCTCCATCGCTTTCCCTTCGGTTCTTCGTACTGAAGCGAGACAACTTTCGATGCACCGCGTGCGGTCGCTCCCCAGCAACAACTGCCGGGTTGGAACTTGAAATCGATCATATTCACGCTTGGAGCCGCGATGGAGGCACCGTTGCCGAAAATTTGCAGGCGCTTTGCTTCGAATGCAATCGCGGAAAGAGTGCAACGTAGGTCGATGAACCAATAAGGGACGGCCTTTCGATTGGTCAACAACAGATTCAAAACTTATTTTGAATTCCTTTCTGTTTTTTGTTCATCGCCACGAGTCGCGCGAAGAGATTCGTGTCCCGAAGCTGTTGGATTTTTTGAGGCATGGCTCGAGTGTTCGACGGATTTTGGGGTGAAAGTCTGTTGAGGATGATTCCCGGCTGGCGAAACAGAGGCCCGCTCCAATGGCGTGGACCTAAGGAATTCCAACGGCGAGCCGGGTACGTAAGTGCCCGGATTTTTATGGCAATCGCAACAGATCAGGGGATTTACATCCCCCGTTCGCCTTATGTCCACGCCATTGGAGGCAAGCTCCGCAGTAGCGTACAATCACAGGACGCTCTGCATTCCAACATATCACCGACCTCGATCCCGAGGTCCATTCTGTGCCGAATTCTGTACCATACGAAAATCAGATTCTCGCCCTTCAACAGAGTCCCTGACTCTCTCCTCCAGCCGGAATGAAACCCATGCAACATCTCGCCCCACTCATCATCGCCTTCGCTCTCCTGTCAAGGGCTCAGGCTCAGGATGTCAAAAGCAACATTCCCTACGCACCGGCGCACGAACGGCAGGTGCTGGATGTTTATGCGCCGCCTGCGGCGAAAAATCTGCCGGTGGTTTTCTGGATTCACGGCGGAGGCTGGCAGACCGGTGACAAGACCAGTGTCCAGTTAAAGCCGAAGGCCTTCGTCGATAAGGGATTCGTCTTCGTCTCTACGAACTACCGACTGCTGCCGGACGTCGAGATGGAGACGATTTTTCGTGACATTGCAAAGTCCATGCACTGGGTACATGATCATATCGTGGAGCACGGTGGAGATCCGAACCGAATCCTCGTCATGGGACATTCTGCCGGCGCACAACTTGCCGCGTTGATCTGTATTGATGATCGATATCTCAAAGCGGAGGGGTTGTCTCTGGCCGACATCAAAGGCTGTGTGCCTGTCGATGGGGACACTTACGACGTGCCAGCGATCATCGAGACCGCAGAAACTCGACGCCGAGTCCATCATCAGCCGCAGGCGAAGTTTGGTCACCGCGAGAAATTCGGCAACGATCCGGCGAAGCATCTGGACTACTCGGCCGTGACACACGTCGCGAAAAACAAGGATATCCCTCCATTCCTGATCCTCTACGTTGTCGATCATCCGGACACAAGCGCACAAGCGCAGCGCCTTGGTGCCGTGCTGAATGATGCAGAGATTTCAGCAACGCTGTTCGGGGGCAAAGAGACGACTCATACGCGGATCAATGAAAACCTCGGCCTGCCCGATGATCCGGCTACCATCGCCTTGTTTCAGTTTGTCGATACTGCATTGAAAGAATAATCACTAAGCATCGAGCGGTTTATTACTGGCTTATCAGCCGGAACGCGCTAGCGTCCGGTTCCGTGAAAACCGTGAGCTAGCGCTCAACGGCTGATTTTGACGAGACACTTATTGACCGCTCGATGCTAACCCCCGGCGAGCCGCTCCATCTCTGGCCAGAGATGTTCGAACTGTTTCATGAAATGCATCGAAAGGAATAATGTGGCAAGTCTGTTGAAATCGAACGAATCCGGAGGATACCGATTTCTTCCTGGAATCGCGCCTTATTCGTCAGGTGTCGTTGCGTTGCCAGGATTTGAAATCGTGCATGCCGCACAGCAGACTCCACTGCCCTGGCACGACGGCCTGAACGCCGCCCGCCGTTATCTGGAAGGAAGAAAGCTGACTTGCCGCAACCTGTGCGCTGTTGAATTACGATGTCCTCAGCCGTATACCATGGATGGATTTATTGATTTCAACAACCAGTACCGACGACTGCTGAATGCCTGGGAGATGATGGTTGACGGACTCAATCCCGTCGCCCGCACCAACGTGGCACCGGTGTTTGATCCGCCGCTTGAACCGATGCTGTTCGCGTTCTCGTACACCCGTCCTTCAGATCTTTCGCGTCCGACGTTTGTCGTGGCTGGTGGTGGTGAACTGCCGGATGGCGATCTCGAGGAAAGTCGCATCGTGCGCGTCGGCGAGACCAGCCCGGATGCGCTCATCGAAAAAGCTGAGTGCGTTGCTCAGATCATGAATTCGCGTCTGCAGGGCCTGGGCGGCAGCAGCGAACTGTTGACAATGCTGGACGTCTACACGGCCCATCCGCTGCGTCCGCTGTTGGAAAGTGTGCTGGTATCGCGGCTGCCGGCAATTACAAGTCGTGGAGTTCACTGGTTCCATTCACGGCCACCGATTGTCGATATCGAATTCGAAATGGACATGCGCGGCGTGGTGCATGAGGAAGTGGTACCATGACGCAATTGCGTCTCCATGTTCTTGCCATCGCTGTCTGCTGCCTGATGGTGATCTCATCAGTGCGGGCTGATGAACAGGGGCCGGTTTTCGAGTCAGAGATTCAGCCAGTTCTGGCACGCACGTGTGGGAAATGTCACAGTGACCGAATCCGGAAAGGCGGGCTTGATCTTTCGTCCATCAATGGGCGGCGTTTTAAGGGGACGCAGTGTGCCGGGATAAAACCGGTTTGGAATAGAGAATGCAAGTATCTCACGAAGAAAGTTCAGCCAATTACTTCGGCCTTCAGCGGAGGGGCGGACAGGGTAACCGGACTATCTTGAGCGTCCGTGCGAAGTGTAACGCAGACCAGCCATCGAGCTCCCGGTTTTGTGATTGAACAAGGGCATCACTTTCATGTGCCGATCCCGATGTGTCAGGGAGAAGGCGACATCGGGCGTACCGTTATTGGCAAGGTGCGAACGAACACGGCGGAGTCCGAGAACCTGTGCATGCGTGGACATTCCAAACGCGCCTGTGTACTCTGGAAAACGGGGCGGGAGGTCCGGTTGGTCTCCACTGGCAACGAGAAACGATGAATCTCGCCAGCGGAACGGTCAGCAAACGTTTCAGACGCAAAGGCT
>Ga0105044_10002152_pt1 | contig 26795 bp, 21 predicted proteins | sample MAT01_FD_78092 | JGI IMG/M metagenome (GOLD analysis project Ga0105044, IMG submission 78092) | Freshwater microbial communities from Lake Fryxell liftoff mats and glacier meltwater in Antarctica - MAT-01 | ecosystem: Environmental > Aquatic > Freshwater > Ice > Liftoff microbial mat | place... | reverse complement strand
CCATGCCGCCAAGTTCGCCCGACACCGACTCGATCATCAATCGACTGATAGCCGCCCCAGAACATCAGCCCGGTGTTCGGTTCGTGGGCAACAGCGTGACGCCGGCCGACGGCGACGCGTTCGTGTCATGGGAGCAGCTGCACGGCGAGGCACGCGTCGTGGGCGCAGCGCTGCAGGCGCGTGGGCTGGTGCCTGGCGACCATGTCGCGATTTTGGGCCCGACCTCGCGCTCGTTGATGACCATCATTCAGGGCTGCTGGCTGGCAGGTATTGCCAGCATGGTGCTGCCGTTGCCGATGCGAATGGGTTCGCTCGACGTCTTCGTCGAGACCACCCGTGCTCGCATCCGCCATGGTGATGCCAAGTTGCTCCTGATCGACGACATGCTCGCCGCATTCTACGAAGCTGGCCCCGACGACCCGCCGATCGAGCCGATGGCTGCCGTACTGCCCGGCTTTGCTGGCGTTCCGAAGAGCGATGCGCTGGAGCTTCCCGGTGACGACGCTGAGCGCTTGGTCATCCTGCAGTACACCAGCGGTTCCACGAGCGAACCCAAGGGCGTCATGATTCCTGACAGGGTTCTGCGCGCCAATCTCGACGCCTGCTGCGAAGCAGCGGAGTTGGCCGTCGGCGAAGTGATGGTCAGCTGGCTGCCGCTCTACCACGACATGGGTCTGGTCGGGTTCCTCTCGCTGCCGATGACGGTGGGTGTCGATCTCGTGCAGGCCGCTCCGCAGGACTTCCTCGCCAAGCCGGGCAACTGGATGCAGTGGATCAGCGACTGGGGTGGCACGGCGACCGCTGGGCCCAACTTCGCGTGGGTGCTGGCCACCCGCGCTCTCGGCCGTATGGAAGGCCTCGACCTGTCGCGACTGACGTTGGCCCTCAGCGGCGCCGAACCCGTCGATCCGAATGCGGTGGAAGCCTTTGTCAGGGCAGCCGAGCCGTTCGGCTTCGAGGCGGGCAGCATGTTTCCCGCCTTTGGAATGGCGGAGGTCGCCATCGGCGGTGCCTTCCCGCCACGTCATCGTGGAATGGTGACCGATTCCGTGGATCGCGAGTTTCTCGAGCGCGAGCGGGTGGCCAAGCCCTTGGATCTCGCCGACGCGCAGGAAGAGCTCGACGTGCGCCGGCTGCCGCTACTGGGGAAGGCAGTCCCTGGTCTGGAGATGAAGGTTGTCAACCCCGACAGCTACGAGGAAGTGCCCGAGCGCCACGTCGGCGAGTTGCTGCTGCGCGGCACGTCAGTCACTTCGGGTTACTACAAGCGGCCGGATGCGACGGCTGCGCTGTTTCGCGATGGCTGGCTCTGCACCGGCGACCTGGCATACCTCGTCGACGGCGAACTGGTGCTGTGTGGGCGCATCAAGGACGTCATCATCGTTGGCGGTCGCAACGTGTTTCCGGAGGACATAGAGCGGGCAATCGCTGTCATCGATGGCGTGCGCGCCGGCAACGTCATCGCTTTCGGCGTGGAGGGTTACAAGGGCAAGGAGAGCGTGGTCGTGGTGTGTGAAGTGCGTGCCGCCGGGCCCGACGGCCTGGCCACCGTCCGCCATGCCGTACATCAGCGCACGCTCGATGTGTGTGGCCTGCCGCCGCGTGACGTGATGCTGGTGAAGCCGGGCACTCTCCCGAAGACCTCGTCGGGCAAGCTGCAGCGGGCAAAGTGTCGTGAGCTGTACCTCGATGAAACGCTGGAGATGGCATGAAGGTCGTTTACACCCCGGCTCACCTCCTGCACGATCCGCATGTCGAGTTCGAGACCTCCCATGTGCATAGCCCGTTCGAGCACATCGGCCGCGCTGAGGCCATTCGCGAGACCCTGCAAGCGGACCAGCGGTTCCAGTTCCTCTCTCCCACCGAGTGGGGTCTCGCACCGATCGAAGCGGTACACAACCCCGGACTCGTCCGCTTTCTGTCCGAGGGTTGGTCGCTCTACACAGCGCAGCACCCCGGGGTTCGGGAGGTAATGCCCGACGTGTTCTATCGGCCGGCCTTGCGCGACAAGATGGGCGAGCGTGGCGAGCCGCAGGCCATCAATGGGCGGCTGGGCTACTGGTGCTTCGAGACCACAACACCGCTCACCGAGACCACGTACGAAGCTGCCCGGGGTGCAGTCGATACAGCGCTCACCGCAGCGCAGCTCGTCGTAGGTGGTGAGCGCAGCGCGTACGGGCTCTGCCGCCCACCAGGGCACCACGCCACGGCCGACATGTATGGCGGCTATTGCTTCTTCAACAACGCCGCCGTCGTTGCACACCACGTGGCATCGACGACGGGTACGAAGGTCACCATCCTCGACGTCGACTATCACCACGGCAATGGCACCCAGCAGATTTTCTACGACCGCGACGACGTGCAGTACGTCTCGCTGCATGGCGACCCGGCACGGGCCTATCCGTACTCGGTGGGCTTTGCCGACGAGACGGGTAGCGGAAGCGGCCTTGGCCACAACATCAACTACCCACTGCCGTTGCGCGCCGACGACGACCTTTACGTGTCAGCGCTGGCCACCGCCTGCGAGCGTGTTGCCAGCTTCGGGCCGTCGCTTCTGGTTGTCTCGCTCGGCCTGGACACGTACATCAACGACCCCATCAGCGACCTCGCCGTCACCACCGAGGGTATGCGTCGCAGTGGCGAAATCGTCCGCCAGCTCGGGCTGCCCACTGTGGTCCTGCAGGAGGGCGGCTACGACGTCGATGCACTCGGCGCCAACGTGCAGGCCTGGCTGACCGGACTGGGTGCGGTGTGATGGTGCCGCCAGGCTCTGGTAGGCGGGCCACGCAGGCACCGAATGTTGCCCAGGCGTTGAGATTCGGTGCCTGCGCTGGCGGTCGCGACTCGCCTCCCTGTGGTCAATCCGAGGACGGTTCGGCGCCCGCCACGGCGGCCAGCAACGCAGCGCCGTACTGCTGCAGTTTCGCTGGGCCGATTCCTTTGATGGAGGCCAGTTGGTCGAGCGACGTGGGTTGCAGCGCAGCGATGGCGTGCAGGGCGGTGTCGGGCAGCACCGTGTAGGCGGGCTTACCGGCTGCCAGGTGGCGCCTGACGGCGCGTAGATCCTCGAACAGCCTGGCCTGGCTGGGTGAGAGGTCGTCGCCGGGTTTCTTCGCCACTGCGGTCGGTGTTGCTCTTGGAACGGCCGTTGTGGCTGGTCGGCCGCTGGTCACTGGCGTTCGCGGCTCGGTGCTGCAGTCGACGATGAACGGCGAGGGCCGATCCGATGGCACCACCAACACGTCGCGCGAGGCGCGAGTGATAGCCACGTGAAACAGCCGACGCTCCTCTTCCTGGTCCTCTGCGAGACGATGGGGGAACTGGTCGGTGTCGGCCTGATGGACGATGACGAACGGCCACTCTTGGCCCTTCACGCGATGAACTGTTGCCAGCGTGACACCGTTGGCCTGCCACTTGTTGGCGAGAGCGGAGCGCAGCCAACTCTCGAACTTCACCGGATCGGGCTGCAATGCGGCCAGCTGGGCGATGGCGGTGAGGTCGTCGTTCTGCGCGGCTCGGTTCATACCATGACGGTGCGCGTCGAGCTTGGCGATGCTGTTGGCCAGGCCCATTCCGTCGCGCAGCGCTGCCATCGCCTGGGCGGTGGTGCCGCGGCTGGTAACCAGCCGTTGGAGACGCTCGATGTCGGAGGCGAACTTCTCGACGGTGTCGGCGTCGCGCTCGGTGCTGATGCGGCCCACCAGGCGGCGAAGACCAACCAGTGAAGATTGCTCGCCGACCCAGGTTGCGATCCGAGGGTGGAGGGGGCGCGAGGGGCGACGGAGTGCCTCGGCGACATCGGAGGAGGTGAAGTCACCCTTCGCGGTGGCTATGCGCAGCCAGGCCAACGCCGCGCGTACCGCCGTGCGCTCGAGGAACTCCAGCCCTACGCCACCGTTGGTGGGAACGCCCGCTCCGAACAGCGCGGCCTGCACAGGCGCCAGCAGTGAGTTGACCCGTGTGAGCACGGCGATGTCGGCCGCAGCAGAGCCGGCTGCAATGGCAATGGTGACGGCTTGCAGCGTGACATCGACAGGGTCGCCCGTCGCCGGTGCGACCATGAAGCCGTCGCGAGTCGTGTCACTGGCGCGGATGACCTTTGCGACTCGTCGGCGGTTGTGGCGCAGCAACGTGTCGGCGGCACGGACGATGCCGGATGGACAGCGATAGTTGACTTCGAGCGGGTGCTCGCCGGCACCGGGGAACAGGTCGCCGAACTCGATCAGCCAGGCCGGGTCGGCGCCGTTGTAGCCGTAGATCGTCTGGTCGTCGTCGCCAACGCCGAAGACGGCGGCGTCGGGCCCGGCGAGTAGCCGCACCAGCAGCACGTGCGCAGGGGTGAGGTCTTGGAACTCGTCGACCAGGAGCAGCCGGCATGACCGCTGCGCGGTCGCACGAGCGCGAGGGTCGCGCAGAAGTAGCTCGATGGCCTTGAAGATCTGCTCGTCGTAATCCACGGCGCCGGCTCGGGCCAGGTGCTCGCGATAGTCGGCGAACGCATCCGCGAAACCGTCGACCTCTCCGTCGTAGCGGCTTTCCACCTTTGCCGGGTCGACCAGACCCAGGCGGGCCAGCGACAACGCCTCCAGCCAGGTGGCAACCGGGTCGGCGTTGCGCACCCGTGGGAACTTGACGAGTCGCCCGATGATGCGACGGACCTCGGGCTCGTCGATGGTGTTGAACCGCTGAGGTTGGCGAGCGAAGGGTGCGCTGCCGTTGATGACCGCCAGCGCGATGGCGTTGAGCGTGCGGATCTGTAGGCCGGGAACGTCGGCGGTCCGCGCGGCGATCTCCTCCTGCGCTCGCTTGTTGAACGCGATGAGCGTGATGGCCGATGCTGGAATGCGCCATTGCTGCACGATGTGTCGGGCGCGCTCCGTGAGCACGCGGGTCTTACCTGAGCCTGCGGGGGCGATGATGCGCGCCGCGCCACCGTCGTGGGTGACGGCCGCGAGCTGGTCGGGTGCGAGGTCGGCAGTGGTGGCATTGCCCACCGGTACGCGCAGCGATCGGTGCTCGACGGCCACCCGATGCAGCACCGGCACACCGTCGTTCGGTGCGGTGAAGCGCGGCGGCCCGCCATCCAGCCATGCTCGCGTGCCGTTCGGCAGCTCGACATCGCCGTGGCCGTCGTCAACAGTCTGAGCCCCTGCTTTCACGGCCATGGAGAGCAGCGGCCAGCTGCCCTGCGTGCGTGCGTCGATGGCATTGCTGAACACGAGGTGTGCGACCTGCTCGCTGGTGAAGCGAACGCGCGGCCCAATGGCGTGCGGCGGCAGAGTTCTGGTGAATGGCGTGGAGAGCTGGGCGTCGACGTGGTCGGCGAGCTCGAAGACGTGCGAGACCCGCTGCGCGGCGGCGTGGAGCAGCTGACCGATGAGCTCGCTCTGCGCCGGGTCGATGACGAGCCGCGGCGCGTCGGCCCAGTCGGCGGGTGCCGCCTGCCCGGGGGCCACGATCACGTTGCGTCCCAGCCACGCCGGCCCCTTTGCAAGGCGGGCGACGACATCGCCTTCTGTCGCCCGCGGTGCGGCCACGTACTCGAAGTCCTTGAACGCCGTGGGTGAGGCCGGCGGCGGGGGAGCCTGCTCAGCGACGAACAGATTGCCCTGGTCGCCGTCGTCGTGATCGTCGTCCTCCCGGGCAACTTCCTGGCCGGCGTTGCGCTGCCAGCAGGCCTTGACCTCGTCGGCGGACGCATGCTCTCCGCCGCAGTAGACACAAGTGATTGCTCGCCGGCGGGGGTTGTCGTCGAACGAGGTCATCGCCTCACCCTATCGAACGAACGTTCTGATGCGGAGCGTCCGCAGGTAGGTGACAATGGCGGATTTCAGGCGGATTTGAGGGCGTCGATGATGCCCGCCCAGCGCGACGGGTCCGACTTGTACGGCGCGTAGAAACTGATTCGTTGGATGACGTCGCCATAGCGGCGCTGCAGCTCGGGTGCCATCTGCTCGGGCTCGCCGACGACTGCGAACGTATTGAGAATCTCGTCGGTGATCAGGTTGCCCATCTCCACCCACTGACCCTGCTTGGACAGTGCATTGAGTTCCTCGTGCATGCCGCCCCAGCCGTGCATGTCCAGCACGCCACGATAGGCGGGTGTGCTGCCGTAGAACGCGATTTGCTGGCGGGTGCCGGCAGCTGCCGCAGCCAACTCCTCCTCGTTGCCACCGGTGACCACGAACGATGGCCCGACGATCTCGAAGCCCTCCATCGTCTTGCCGGCCTTTGCCCGCCCACGCTGCAATGCCGGCAACGTGACTTCGCGGAGGTAACGCTCGGTGGTGAAGCCGTGGCAGATGAACCCGTCGCACACTTCGCCGGCGACCTCGGTCATCAGCTCCCCGACGCCGGCCAGGAAAATCTTGGGCACACCGAAGCCGGCCAGATCGGCGCGGTCGGGGGTGAAGAACGGCGTCATGAGAGTGTGCGTGTAGAAGTCGCCACGGAACGCCAGGGGAGTGCCGTTCTCCCAAGTGTCCCAGATGGCACGAATGGCCATGATCATCTCGCGCATTCGGGGCGCCGGATGACTCCATTCCTGGCTGAACCGCTTGGTGATGTGCGGCTTGATCTGGCTGCCGAGACCGAGCACGAAACGGCCCTTCGAGAATGACTGCAGGTCCCAACCAATGTTGGCCAGCGTCATCGGGTTGCGAGCAAAGGCCACCGCGATCGATGTGCCCAGCTCCAGCGTCTCGGTGTGCTCTGCTGCGAGCAACAGCGGAAAGAACGGGTCGTGACTGGTCTCGGCAGTCCACGCACCGGAGTAGCCGGCATCCTCCAGCTCCTTGGCCTGTGCGCCGGCGCGCCCCAGGTCCATTCCAATCCCACCGTCAACCTTCATCTGCCCCTCCGGCCTGTCGCGTCTCGCCGCCGAGCGTAGCCATCGTTGCGTCGCCGACGTGAGGCGAACATGCTGTGGGGACAGCGTGCTCAGGCGGTGAAGCAGTGGAACTGCGCTTAGCCCAGTCCTGGCTCGCTGGGTCCTGCGTCCTTGCCGTTGGAGTCTTGGTCGCGCAGGAACTGTTCGAACTCTGCGGCCAGTTCGTCACCACTGGGCATCTCGCTGATGGCTCGATCGAGGTCGAGGGTCTGCTGCTCGGCTTGGTCGTAGAGCGATTCCAGCTGGCGCACCATCGCTTCGTGCTCGTCGTTGCCTCCGACCAACACGTTGATGCGCTGGTGTTGGATCTCGGCTTCGCTGGCGAGCGGCGAGCCGTCGATGGTGATGCCAGTGACCTCACGTAGGCCATCCAACAACGCGGCCGATGCAGCCGGGTAGCTCATCGCACTCACGTAGTGCGGCACCTGTACCCACAGCCCCACCGAGGCAATGCCCGCCTCGGTGAGCGCATGCTCGAGCACGGCGCTCATGCCCGCTGGCACGTCGACTGAGTTCTTCAAGTACGGCAGGTCGGCGATCACGTCGGCTGATGGCGAGCTGATGGACAAGCGGGCTGGCCGGGTGTGCGGCGAGGCGAACGGATACGAGCCGAACGCCACCATTTGGCACACGCCGAGCTGCAATGCCAGCTGTGTCACGGCACTCGCAAATCCGCGCCACTGCGAGTCCGGCTCGGGCCCGACCAACGTCAGTACGGGCTGGCCTTTGCTGTCGGCGCCAACCTTCAGCTCGATGTCGTTCCATGCCAGCTTGGTGTTGACGCCCTCGCGAAGCTCCATCGTCGGACGCCGGGCGCGGTAGTCGATGAATGTGTCGCCGTCGAAGGTGGCGAGCGTCTTGGTATCGCACGCACTGTCCAAGGCGGCCATCGCCGCCGCAGCGGCGCCACTGGCGTCTATCCAGCCATGGAGGTGAACCACCATGACCGGGCGGTCGAGAACAGGAATGTCGCCATGCAGTTCGTAGCGAGGGTTCATGGCAGTTGCTCCAACATCTGCTCGGCAGAGGCGGCGGCGGCTTCCACCTGCAACTTGAACGGATTCAACTCGGCAGCGTCGCGCGCGCCAAGTGCGCCGCCGAGGTAGCGGGCGTAGACGCCCTCGAGAATGCACGCCAACTTCCAGTAGGCGAACGACACGTAGAACGGCAAGTGGGTCAGGTCGCGACCGCTCACCTGCGCGTAGCGGTCGGCCAGTTGCGCACGGTCGAAGAAACCGACTGCAGAAGTCGCCGAGCCCGTCCATGCAGTCGCCGAGTCGTTCGGGCCAGTCCAGTACACCTGCAACAAGCCCAGATCGGCGAGGGGGTCACCCAGCGTGCAGATCTCCCAGTCGAGCACGGCGACTACTCGACCGTCGTCGCCCACCATGCAGTTGTCCAGGCGGTAGTCGCCATGCACGATGGTGGCCGGACCTTGCTCGGGTATCCGCCGTAACAGTTCGTCATGCACGCGATCGATAGCTGGCAACGCTCGAGTCTGCTGCTGGTTCCATTGGCCGTACCAGCGCTTCAATTGACGGGCGATGTAGCCCTCGTGACGGCCGAGCTCGATGAGGCCCGCGGCTTCGAGATCGACAGCGTGGATGGCCGCCATCGTGTCGACCAACGATTCACTGGCCACGCGACGTGCGTCGGGTGTGAGGATCGCCTCGGCGACGGCTCGGTCGCGCAGCACGTGGCCGTCGACGAAACCCATCACATAGAACGGCGCCGCGTTGACGGAGAGGTCGTCGCAGAACCCGAGCGCCGGTGCGACCGGGACAGCGGTCTTCTGCAGTCCGCTGATGATGCGGTACTCGCGACCCATGTCGTGCGCGCTGGCCAACACCTGACCGAGCGGCGGACGCCGCAGAACGAACCGACCGCCGTCCGTACCAGTCACAGTGAACGTGAGGTTGGAGTGGCCGCCAGCGATGACGTCGAACGTGAAGGGGCCGACCGCTCCGGCGACGTTGGCCTGCAACCACTCGCTGACCGCCGCCACATCGATGCCGTGCACAGAACTCATTGCCTGCGTACGGTACCGCCCTTCGCTCTCGCGTGCGCTGTTGACCGATATCGTGCCCGCCATGGCCATCGATGTCACCGACGCAACATTCCAAACCGAGGTCATCGACCGCTCGCACACCGTGCCGGTGATCGTTGATCTATGGGCCCCGTGGTGTGGTCCGTGCCGCACGCTTGGCCCCATCATCGAGAAGGTGGTCGAGGCGACGGGCGGTAAGGTCGTGCTGGTGAAGGTCGATACCGACCAGAACGCGGCTATCTCGCAAGCGTTCGAAGTGCAGTCCATACCTGCCGTGTACGCGTTGAAAAATGGCGTCGTAGTGGATGGTTTCACGGGCGCTCACCCGGAGCACATCGTGCAGCAGTTCGTCGATTCGCTGATGCCCACCGAGGGCGAGGACGCCATGGCTGCCCTGCTCGCTGAAGGCACCGAGGGCTCGTATCGCGCTGCATTGGAGCTCGAGCCGGACAACGAAGATGCCATCGTCGGCCTCGCCGAGTTGCTGATTGCACGTGATGAGAACGAGCAAGCGCTGCAATACCTTGCCCGCATTCCCGAGACCGACCGCACCCGCCACGCTGCCGCATCTGCACGGGTACAGGTTGCCCCCGACGACGACCACGAAGCCACACTGATTGCGCTGTTGGATCAGGTGAAGGCCGATGAAGCTGCCCGCCAGCAATACGTCGATCTCCTCGAACTGATGGGTCCCGACGACCCCCGAGTAGCCGTATACCGCAAGAAGCTGACAGCCCGCCTGTTCTAGCCGGCCTTCCCAGCTCTCGCGTGGGGTGCCCCAGTAGTGACAGTGGTCGGGTTGCCAGTGCCGTGCGGCAAAAGGGATCTAGATCTGACCGACACTGACCTGAGTGACACACAGAGTTTTCAACGGCTGTCGAGACTCGATGACGACGTTCGGTACCGACCCGACGTGGACCAGGTACACGTCGTGGGCTCCGGACTCGAACGTGACCGATGTTCTCTGGCCGCCGATCATCACGTCGGCCTGCACAGTGGTGCCTGTGTAGTAGCTGATGCGAATCGCCCACCTCAGAGCGAAGAGTTCGGACTCAAGAGGAATCAGTGTCGGCGCGCTCGAGTCGACCGGCCACCCGCACTGCGGGTCTGGCGCTGGCGGACTGTTGGTGGCTGGCTGGAACTGGGCGAGAACGAGACGACCACTGTCCGCAACGAAGTACGGCTCTTCGCTGGGCTGGTCGAACCTCGGTTGCTCCGGGAGCGGTGCAAGAACACGCGAAACGAGATGATCCTGCAGGAACCATGGCGACAGAACGTCGTTCGGTGGTGGTCGATCGAAAATGACGATGTCTCCGAGGCGTTGGATATCGATCTGGGCGGTGCGGACGTACAACTCGGCTGACGTATCCGACCACGCCTGCACGATCTTCAACGAGGTGGCGCCGCAGTTGGCGAGCAGGACCACGAGTATGAGCCCGATGATTCGCGGGCGCTCGAGGGTGCGACCGAGGTTGCGCCCAGTTCCCGGGCGAGCCACAGCACCCGGTGAAAACATCGCCATCGCAATTGCGACTGCAGCGACCACGGAGGCGTCGGCCACGAACCGGACATCGCGACCGATCTCCAGTCCGAACAGCTGGCTGCGGCCACTGCCCGCGAGCAGGAACACATCCAGCATCAGGTATGCAAAGAGGAACAACCACGCCCGCCACGCCCCGCGCCGAGTGATCAGGGTGATGAGGACCACTGCCATGAAGACCAGCAAAGGGATGATGTACGTCATTGCGGAGGCAGGTGGCGCCAGGCCGATGCCCGACGGGAGCGACGCCCACCAACCGCCGAGCAGCGCCGGCACGAAGCCCTTGGCGACGACTTCCCACGCCAACCTCGGTGTCATCGCCGCTCCATCACCACCCAGTTGCAGGCCGACTGTGGAGAGGTACACCGCGAGATAGCTGCCTGCCAACACAAGATGTGTGAACCAGAGCCATCGATGCTCGCGTAGAACTTGCCCGACGCGACGAAACACACCGCCCGAACCGCTCCAGAGCAAGGTGAACATCGCCAGTACGGGCAGCACGAGCAACGCCTTCTCCCAATTGACCAGCCCGAGCGCGACCATCGAAACCGAAATGATTGCGTCGACGCGCCGACCATTGCGTAGATAGCGAACGTGGAACAACAGACTGGCAGCCATCACGAATTGCAGGAGGACGGTCTCGATCGATGTTGCGTACCAGAGAAACCCGCTCAGCGTGAGCGGCGAGAAGAGGTAGACGGACAGGGGGAGCAAGGCGCCGAGGCGAGCACCGACCAGCTCGCGGATGAGGAACCACACCGTGACGGATGCTGCAACCTGGATCATCGTCATCACCACGGCCACCAGCAGGAAGTTCATCGGCGCTACTTGTTGGAGGACCCAGATCAGTAGGTAGCCACCAGGCTTGAGGTGACCGTTGTCGGGACGCATCAGAGCATCGAGCGTGAGGGGCGATTGGGTGGCTCGATACAAATTGGGAAAGTCGTCCTCGAAGAAGAACCCCTCCAGCACTGCCAACCAACGAAACAGGATCTGCAACGCGATCAGTGCCAGCGCCGCACCCCCGACGTGACGAGCAGTCCAACGTGAGTTTGGCTTCGATGGTTCCGAACTTCGAGTGGCTTCAGGTTCTGAGCATGGAGCGTCGTCGAGGTCAGTGAAGGCGCTGTTCGTCATGACGACGCCCAGAGTAACCGCAACCGATTGTCGTTCGGAGAGACCTCGCGATGTGCCGCTGAACGACGTGCCGCTGAACTGCTAGTGCTGGTCGAGCTGGTTGGCCGTGAGGTCTGATCGCGCTTGCTGACCGACGACCGTGAGGTGGATCAGATCGGCGTTCCACACGTAGGTGGGTAGGTCAGGTTGCACCAACGCAGCCCAATCGATCGCGTAGACACCAGGAGTTGATGCGACCTGTTGGTTGAACACGTCCTCGCGAGCGCTCCACGGCTGCTCACGCCGGGTGCGAACGTTGACCCAGCCGACCATGTGATAGTCCGAACCGACCGCCGCCGCCACACCATCGATACGCGTCCGTGCGGCCGCAGCACTGGTGCCCGTGGCCGTCACGTCATTCGTGCCCATCGCGATCACCCACCGAACGGACTGCGACCTCCAGAAGCCATGCGACGCCTTGATGCGCTCGACTGCGGTCTCAGCGGAGGGGATGGACGCAGACCCGGTCAAGGACCAACGGCTGATCACGCCGTCGAGACAAATGGGGCCGTAGCCGCGATCAATCAGCGTGTTCATCGCCGGGATGATCGATTGCCACGTCAGCGAGTCGCCGACCACCACCAATGGTCCCTTCTCGCCGAACCCCGCGTAGTACCCGACCTTGCCCCACTTGTTGACGGTCTGCTGCAACCAGCGGCCGGTCTTGTCGCGTTCGGCCAGCCCGCTGAGGCACCCGCCGACGGCCGGGTCCGGGGGCTTCACATTCGTTCGTGCAGGAAGCGTGGCGGCCGTGGGCGTGCCTGTGAAGTAGCCAGTGAGATCGACCACGACGTGCGCCCTCACCGATGCGTACAGCTCGACACCGCGAGCCGAGGTCGGCGTGATGGCCATGTTCGCAACCGGGCGATTGGCGAGCCCAGCGTTCGCAGCAGAAACCGTTGGTGTGCCAGCAGTGACACCCGCCGGAAGCGCTGCCAGCCAGCCAGGGCCGGTGGGCAACACGGTGACATTCAGTACTGCGACCGCGGCGCCCGGCGGCGTTGCGAACTCGGTGCCACCGTCGGCGTAGAGCGGTGAGTTGGCACCGCGCGTATCCAGAACCCGTGTGGGGCTGAGCGCCACGAGGAGACCATCGACACTGGCAGGAGCAGACGGGCCGGTGAAGTAGCCAGCGATATCGACCAGTAGATGAGTGCGCGCCTGCGAGACCACCGTGAACCCGCCTGGGGTCACCGGCACGATGACGGTTGCCGCTCGCGGTTGGCCGCCCTCCGGATGGTTCAGCACCGACGTCGTGGTGGCCGAACCGCCGGCAGCGTAGACCGAAAGGAACCCGGCTGCCTGGGGGCTCACCGCAGTGAGATTGACGGCAAGTGCAATTGCGTCGGGCGGCACGCTGGCCGGCAGCGCAACGGTGAACGAACCAGCGGCCCCCACGCCGCCAGGCACGGTTTCCCGGGTGTCGGCAATGCGAGCTGGTGCGAGCGGAACGAAGCGCCCAGTTGTCGCAACGCCGCCAGAAGCAGGGGTGAAGTAGCCCGTGGTATCGACGATGAGCTGCGCTGCGGACGACGTGTAGAGGTCGATTTGCCCCAGCGAGGAGAGCGCCAGGACGGCACCGTTTGCGCGGGTGTCGCCGGCGTCGTAATTGAGGACGGATGCAAGCGGGGGAGTGGAGGCCGACGGGTACGCCGTAACGAAGCCGGAGCCGAGAGCCTGGGTAGCAACCACCGTCAGGGCTACCGCAGTTGCCTCGGACGGCACCCCGCACCGGCCAGAGACCTGCAGCCTGATCGTGTGCTCGCCGACGCGCTCGCCGGCTCCGTGACGTGTGTCGATGAGGCGACACGGCCGCACCGATGTGAACGCAGCCGGGCCCACGGCAGGTAGGGCAGCATCGACCGTTGCAACGGAACTGGTGGCCAAGGCGACCATTGCCAATGGCACCAATGTTGCTACAACCCGCTGCCACCGCATCAGGCGAGAAGAGTAGTGCACGATCAGTGCAGCCTCTCGTGTCCGCTAGCGTCACCGCTCGTGTCGGACGAGGAGCGCATGCTGCGCGTGGGAATGGTCAGTCCGTACAGCTTGTCGGTGCCGGGCGGTGTGCAGATGCAGGCGATGGGGCTGGCCCGCGAGCTACGCCGAATGGGCCACGAAGTGCGGGTCCTTGGTCCATGCGATGGGCCTCCACCGGCCACGTTCGTGACCCCGCTCGGCAATAGCCTGCCAACCTCGACCAACGGCTCGGTCGCCCCACTTGCCCCCGACCCGGCCTGCGTATTGCGTACGATGCGCGTGCTCTTCGAGGAGCAGTTCGACGTGCTGCATCTGCACGAACCGTTTGCGCCCGGTCCGCCGATGACGTCGATGTTGCTGCATCCGGCCCCGGTGATCGCTACCTTCCACGCGGCGGGCGACAGCCCCAGTTACCGATACGGCAGCGCGCCGATGAAGGCCGCCGCCAAGAACATCGCCCGTCGTATCGCGGTGTCGAAGGACGCGCTCGCTCTGGTGCAGGAGGCTGTGCCCGGCGAGTACGAGGTGCTCTACAACGGGGTCGAGCTGCAGCAGTACCGCGCCGCCAAGCCGTACCCGAAAGAGGGCCCAACGGTCTTCTTCTGCGGTCGGCACGAGGAACGCAAGGGCCTGGATGTACTACTGACGGCGATGCCTCTGCTTGGCCCCGACGTGCAACTGTGGGTGGCCAGTAGCGGCCCCGACACCGATCGCCTTCGGGCGCAGACGGCGACTGACGCACGGATTCATTGGTTGGGTCGGCTCAGCGACGAGGAGAAGATTGCTCGTCTGAAGGGTGCCGATGTGTTCTGCGCCCCCTCGCTGCACGGCGAGTCGTTCGGCGTTGTGCTGATCGAGGCGATGGCAGCGGGCACCTGCATCGTCGCCAGCGCACTCGACGGATATCGCAATGTCGCTACCGACAACGTCGATTCGCTGCTGGTCCCGCCGGGCGACGCCGACGCGCTGGCAGCGGCAATCGCACAAGCTCTTCAGCACCCCGAATTGAGCGCGCGATTGGTTGCCGCCGGGGCTTGCAGAGCCGACGATTTTTCGATGGTCGCCCTTGCCAATGCCTACGCAGCGATGTATCGCGAGGTGGCGGCACCGCCCAGCCGAACCCGTCGACCGATGTCACCGTGGCCTTTCATGTCAGGGCCGGTGTCACCCCGCCAGCGGCGCCGCACCCGTATGATGACGCCATAACGGCGCAGCCTTGCAGCGCCCCGAACTCTCGGAGTCACAACAATGATGTGGATCATTCTTGTTGTCGTGGTGGCGCTCCTCGCCATCTACGGCATCGTCAGCTACAACGGCCTCATTCGAGGCCGCAACCAGGTGGAGAACGCCTGGTCGCAGATCGATGTGCAGCTCAAGCGTCGTATCGACCTCATCCCCAACCTGGTGGAGACGGTCAAGGCGTACGCCGCCCACGAAAAGTCGACGCTCGACGCCGTCATCACTGCCCGCAACGCAGCCATGGCTGCTCCGGCAACCCCTCACGATCAGGCTGCGGCCGATAACCAGATGACCGGTGCCTTGCGCCAGATGTTCGCTCTCGGCGAGGCCTACCCCGACCTGAAGGCCAACCAGAACTTCCTGGCCCTGCAGGAAGAACTCAGCGCCACTGAAGGTCGCGTGGCCTACGCCCGCCAGTTCTACAACGACAGCGTGTTGGGCTACAACAACAAGCTGGAAGCGTTTCCTACGGTCTTCTTCGCTCGCGTGCTGAAGTTCGAGAAGCGCGAGTATTTCGAGACCGACGAGGCCGCCCGCGAGGTGCCCAAGGTCCAGTTCTGATCTCGCCATGTTCGAACTGATTCGTTCAAACAAGCGGCGCAGCGTCGCGCTCATCGCCTCCTTCGTGCTGGTGCTCGTCCTCGTCGGGGCAGCCTTCGGGTTGCTCATCGGCAACGGGATCGCGGGCACACTCGTTGCCCTCGTATTCGCTGGCGGAATGGCCTTCTTCTCGTACTGGAAGGCCGACGCCATCGCACTGAAGGTCAGCCGTGCATACCCTGCCGACCCTGTGGAGTTCCAACGACTCCACAACCTGGTGGAGGGCCTGTGCATCGCCAGCGGTCTACCCAAGCCGGGTATCTACATCGTCGACGACCCGGCACCCAACGCGTTCGCCACCGGGCGCGACCCCAAGCATGCGGCCATCGCAGTAACCACAGGTCTGCTGGAGAAGCTGAACAGGGTCGAGTTGGAAGGCGTGCTGGCCCACGAACTCTCCCACATTCGCAACTACGACATTTTGGTCAGCACGCTGGCGGTCACGCTGGTCGGCTCGATTGCGCTGCTCACCAATATCGGTATTCGCATGGTCTGGTGGAACGGCGGCCGCGAGCGTCGCGACGGCGACCAGGGCGGCAGCGGCAACATCCTGGCGTTCGCCGGCTTCGCGTTACTGATCTTTGCCCCCATCATTGCCAAGGCCATGCAAGCGACGATCAGCCGCAAACGCGAGACGTTGGCCGATATCTCGGCCTGCCAAATGACGCGCTATCCACCGGGCCTCATCTCAGCCCTCGAGAAGCTGCGCGACGACGGCACCGTCACTCACGCCGCCTCCACGGCGACAGCACACATGTGGATCGAGCAACCGATGTCGGGCGTCGGCGATCACGGCAAGATGGGCAAGTGGAACAAGTTGTTCGACACCCATCCGCCGCTCGAAGAACGCATTGCCCTGCTTCGCGAACTATGAGCCGCTCACGCCACTTCGTGGCTGCAGCTGCGCTCGTCATCGGCGTCGTTGCGTGCGGCGGCGACGGCACATCGGCACCCACGGTCGTGCCAACCACCTCGGCAGTGGCCACTACGGCGGCGGCAACTACGACAGTCGCGCCCACCACCACGCTCGCGGCCACCACCACTACCGAGGTGCCGCTGCCGGTGTACCCGCTCACTGGGCTGCCAGTCACCGACCCCGCCGTCGCCCTACGCCCAGCGCTCGTCGTCAAGATCGACAACAACGCCCTGGCCCGCCCACAGAGCGGCCTCAACCAAGCCGACATCGTGTTCGAAGAGATTGTCGAAGTTCAGACTCGGTTCGCGGCGGTGTTCCAGTCACAAGGCGCCGACCCGGTCGGCCCCGTCCGCTCTGGGCGCACACAGGACGTGCTGCTCCTGGGTTCGCTGAACAGTCCGCTGTTCATGTGGAGCGGCGGCAATGGCAATGTCACCCGCGCCATCGAGGGCAGCGACTTCGTCAACCTCAGCGCGCAACGCAGCAACGTGTACAAGGCTGCCGGCTTCTTTCGAAGCAACGAGCGCCGCAACCCACACGACCTGTACGCCGCCACGACGGGTGCCTGGACACTGGCACCCGAGGGTGCCAGTGCGCCGCCGCAACAGTTCCTCTACCGCCGGCAGGATGACCTGCCGGTTGGCGAGGCAACTGCTGGGGTCGACCTGAACATGGATGGCCTACCCATCGAATGGCGCTTCGACGCCCCCTCGGGCGCCTACCTGCGTTCCAACAATGGCGTCCCTCATATGGATGCGCTCAGCGGGCAGGTCAGTACCGAGAACGTGGTGGTGATGTTCGTGGACTACCAGCCCAGCCCAGCCGACAACCGCAGCCCGGAAGCCCAGACCATCGGGACTGGCGAAGCCTGGCTCTTCACCGGCGGTGTGCTCGCACGCGGCACCTGGACACGTAACGACCGGCTCTCAGCCATCGTGCTCCACGACGCCGCAGGCGCCACTATTCCGCTCACGCCCGGCCGGACGTTCATCGAGTTGGCCCGCGTCGCCACTGCCAACGCCATCTCCCGAGGGGAGGGCCGGGTACTAGGAGTACCTGGATCTGGCTGAGGCGGCGCAAGATGTGCAGCGGTACGCTTGGCGCATGACTTCTGAGACGTCAGCATCACGCTCTACGGGCCCCGATCAGGTGAAAGGCACGATGCAGGTCAAGCGTGGCCTTGCCGAGATGATGAAGGGCGGCGTCATCATGGACGTCGTCAACGCCGAGCAGGCGAAGATTGCGGAAGATGCTGGCGCCTGTGCCGTCATGGCGCTCGAGCGGGTGCCTGCCGACATTCGCCGCGACGGTGGTGTGGCCCGTATGAGCGACCCCGAGATGATCGAGGGCATCAAGGCCGCCGTCACCATTCCGGTCATGGCCAAGGCCCGCATTGGCCATTTCGTGGAGGCGCAGATCCTGCAGTCCCTCGGTGTCGACTACATCGACGAGAGCGAAGTACTCACACCCGCCGATGAAGCGCACCACATCGACAAGTGGGCCTTCACCGTGCCGTTCGTGTGCGGAGCCACCAACCTGGGCGAGGCTCTGCGTCGCATCAGCGAAGGTGCGTGCATGATCCGTAGCAAGGGCGAGGCAGGCACCGGCAACATTGTCGAGGCCGTTCGCCACCTGCGCAGCATCATCGGCGACATTCGCAAGATCACCCAGGCCGACAACGCCGAACTGTTCCAGTGGGCCAAGCAGTTGCAGGCACCGCTGCCGCTCGTGCAGGAAATCGCCGAGACCGGCTGGCTGCAGGTGCCGTTGTTCTGCGCCGGCGGCATTGCGACCCCGGCCGACGCAGCGCTCGCCATGCAGTTGGGCGCCCAGGCCGTGTTCGTCGGCTCGGGCATCTTCAAGAGCGACGACCCCTCGCCGCGCGCAAAGGCAATTGTCGAAGCCACCACGCATTTCCGCGATGCCGACATTCTGGCCAAGGTCAGCCGCGGCCTGGGTGCCCCCATGACCGGCATCGGAATGGACGAAGTCAACAAGACCACGCGCTTCGCAGAGCGCGGCTGGTAATCAGTCGTGTCGTCAGCGGAGCCGCCAGGTGAACGCCGGCCTCGCCCAGGCGGTTGTAGGTCCGCCGATCATTGGCGTCCTTGCGCTGCAGGGCGCCTTCTCCGCGCATGAAGACGCGCTGCGCGGGCTGGGTGTAGACACCCGGCAGGTCCGCACGCCACTCGACCTCGCACACGTGCACGCCCTGGTGATGCCTGGTGGGGAAAGCACCACCATGTCGCTGCTGCTCGACACGTCGCGGCTGTTCGAGCCACTGCAGCAGCGGCTGGCCGACGGTATGCCGGTGTTCGGCACCTGCGCGGGCATGATCCTGCTCGCTGCCAACGTGCTCGACGGCCGCGCCGACCAGCGCAGCTTCGGGGTCATCGACATCGATGTCCGTCGGAACGGCTACGGCCGCCAAGTGGACAGCTTCGAGACTGACATCACGGTCGTCGGGCTCACTGCCCCGTTCCACGCGGTGTTCATCCGGGCACCTAAGGTAGAGACGACCGGCACCGCAGTGGAGGTGTTGGCCACGCACGACGGCGTGCCGGTTCTCGCACGCCAGGGACCCGTCATGGTGGCGTCGTTCCATCCAGAAATCACACCAGATGCACGGCTGCACGAGTTGTTCTTGCAGCACAACGGATTCAAGACCGAGCCACGCTCCTCGAGCACGGAAGGGGGATAGTCCAATGTCGGGCCATTCCAAATGGGCAACGATCAAACACAAGAAGGGTGCAGCCGACAAGGCGCGCGCCAAGGTGTTCAACAAGATCGCCCGCCAGCTCGAAGTCGCCGCCCGCGACGGCGGTGGCGACCCATCGACCAACGCCTCGCTGCGTACCGTCATCTTGAAGGCCAAAGGCGCCCAAATGACCAACGACGCCATCGACCGCGCGGTGAAGCGTGGCGCCGGTGTGACCGATGGCGGTACCTACGAGGCGATCACGTACGAGGGGTATGCGCCAGGTGGCGTGGCGATGTTGGTGGATGTGCTCACTGACAACCGCAATCGCAGTGGCGGCGACGTACGCAACATCTTCGCCAAGCTCGGCGGGGCGCTGGCCGAGCCCGGTGCAGTCGGCTGGCAGTTCAGCCGGCGGGGCGTGCTGCTGGTGCAGGGCGGCGATGAAGACACGGTGATGATGGCTGCGCTGGAGGCCGGGGCCGATGATGTGGCCGACGACGGCGATGGCATGTGGCGCCTCACCTGCGACCCAGGGCACGTGTTCGACGTGCGCGACGCGTTGCAAGCAGGTGGCTTGAAGGTCGAGTCAGCGGAGAGCACGATGGTTTCCAGCCTCACGGTGGAAGTCACCGACGCAGAAGATGCGCGCAAGATCCTGCGCATCATCGATGCCTTGGAGGACAATGACGACGTGCAAGACGTCTATAGCAATTTCGATATCAGTGAAGAGTTGATGGAAGCGGTCGGCGAGTGAGCGTCTCCGTTGGCGACGCCGCCCCTTCCTTCACCCTGTCGGCAACCGGCGGTGGCGAAGCCTCGCTCAGCGACTTCCTCGGCAAGCCGCTGGTCCTGGTGTTCTATCCAGGCGACGACACGCCGGTGTGTACCAAGCAACTCAATAGCTACAACGACGACCTGTCACAATTCGAAGCGCTCAGTGCGCAGGTCGTGGCCATCTCCGCGCAGAGCGTGGAGAGCCATGAGAAGTTCTCCGACAAGCATGGTTTCAAGTTTCCGCTGCTGGCCGACACCGATAAGTCGGTCGCCGCCGCCTATGGCACGCTTGGTCCGTTGGGGTTCCCGCGCCGCAGCGTGTTCATCGTCGACGCCGACGGTGTGGTGCGGTATGCGCACCGTGCCATTGCCGGCCTCACCTTCCGACCCGTTGGCGAACTGATCGACGTCCTGCTCGGCCTTCCCCGTTAACCGCCCAGCACCGTGCTCTGGCACGGGCCACCGTTGCAGAGATCGGCGAACTCGCCGGTGAGCAGGAACGTCAGCGCCTGCTGCAGAACCAGTGGCTCATCGCTGCCAGCGCCGTGCGGGTCGCGTCCGTACTCGGGCTCTGACGGTGGCAGGTTCACCGGTGGTGGCGCGGGCGTACCGAAGTCCCAGAGCACCAAAATCGCCTTGGTTGGTGCCGATGGGTCGAGCGGAGCGATGTTCCACATCGGGGTCTTGTCGTTGCTACGCCCGGCAGCGATGGCGGGTGTGTGGACGGCCGCGCCCAAAGTGCGCGCCAGCACCTCGGTGGACACATTGGCCACCTGATGATCGCCGAACGCCTCGATCAGCAGCACCTGCTTTGCTTCGATGCCCTCGTACGGATCGGTGGTGAGGTGCTGTACGTAGCCGTTGTTCTCGCCGCGATCCCACAGCAACTGTATGAGTTGCAGCGCGATGGCCCGATCGACCGGGTCTGTATACGCGACATTGAAAACGGCTTCGAACTGCGGCCAGTCGCTGGACCGGGGGAGAAGCAGCGAGTAATTGCTGCCGGGCACACCCAACACTGCTCGTGACCACTCGGTGCTGATTGCGCTGGCGGCACCGCCGAGAATTCCACCTTGGCTGTTGCCGACGAACTGCGTTTGCCCCGAAGCAACGATCGGCGCTCCGGCGGCAGTTTGGAACGCCGTCGAGGAAACGAAGCCATCGGCGCTGTTGAGGAGCCGGCCGAGGAACTGCTGGTTGAGGAGGCCCTGTTGCAGCCGGTCGGCCTGCTGATTGAAGTGTGAAAGATCGCCCAGAATGGCGGCGAGGATGGGGATGTCCTCGGCACTCATTCCGATCTCGTCGGTGGCGCAGGGCGCCGCAATTCCAATCTGTGCTGCAAAAGACAGTGCATCGACCTCAGTTCTGCTGCCCAACAAACCATGGCCGTACACGATGCCGGGCACCGGTGCCGCAGGTGCGACAGGTACGACACAGTGGAAGGGGGCCGTGAAGTCGGTCGTCTGCGAGTTGCGTGTCGGCATGCCATCGGGCCCAAGTGTGAAGGTGTTGCCGGGGGAGCCATCGGCGGTCAGAAAGTTGGGGATCTCGAAGGTGCCATCGATGGTGCGCACATTGCCGCTCTCGGTCTGTGACGTCACCGTGAAGGCCGGGGCGCCATCGCCGAGCGATGCGTAGGCCTGGTTGCGGATACTGAGCAGCCGACCGCTGAGACTCTCGGCGCTGGCAACGGTGAAGTCCCATGCCAGGTACAACCCGTCGGTGGTCACACCCTCGTCGGCCAATTGAGCCAGCAGCTCACGAAGGGCACGTGCTCGTTCCAGGGGTTCTGGGGTCCCCGCCAGTGCGGCCCGGAAGGCGGTGGTTGGTTCGATCGCCGTACCGTCGGACGACTTCAGGTTTCTGAGAGCGACAACTAGGTGATGCCCTTCGCGCAGACTGGTCGCAGGGTGGATCATCAGGAGCTGATCACCTTGAGGCGCAGGCGCATCCAACTCTGCCCAGTACGGCACTCGTTCGCCCGAGGTGGTGTCGAGCAGCACGATCGGCGCATCGTCGTCCAGTGAGGCACCGATGTCATTGCTGCCGGGGATTCCGGTGGCTGCAACATCCAGCGAGGGAACCAGTGACAAAATGGCTGAGCCGGGGGAGAAGCCGTCCGCCCGGTTCTGGTCGGTCACGTCGATGGGAACGCCTTCGGCGTTCGTTGGTGGACTCTCGGAATGGATGTCCAGCCGCCTGCCGGTGGGGGTGCTTGGGTCGGGAACGGTGAAGGCGTCGTTCGGCCACGGCAGCAGGCACGCTCGCTCATCCAATGGGTCGCAGCGCAGCGACACATCGAGGATCGCGTCCTCAGGTGCAGTAGTGGTCTGCTCGTTCGCCGCCGGTAGCGGGCTCGTCGGCGCAGCGGAAGTCTGGTCGATGCCCGCGCTGCCGCCAGTGCTGTTGCGGTTGCCGTCGCCTTCGGTGTTGGCGTCGTTGCATGCCGTGAACAGCACGAGGGCGGCAATCAAGAAGGGTGTTGTAGCGCGGCGCATTCGCCAAATGTGTCACACCTGACGACGGTCCACGGACGCAGGTGCCCCATCCGCTAGGCTCGTACGCGTGTTCGTTCGAGATGAATCCATCGTGCTCGGCATCGACCCTGGCCTCACTCGTTGCGGTTACGCCGTGTTGCACTCGGCGGGCAACGTGGTGCGCCCCATCGCCCTCGGGGTCATCCGCACGCCACCAACCGATCCGTTGCCGCAGCGCCTGGCAGAGCTGAAGGGCGAACTCGTGCTGCTGCTCCAGCAGTACCGTCCGTTCGCTGTTGCGGTCGAGCAGGTGTTCTTCCAGACCAACGTGCGTACCGCCATGAGCGTCGGCCAGGCCAGTGGGCTCGCGCTCGCTGAGGCCGCTTCGTTCGGCTGCGATGTCGTGCAGTTCACCCCCAATCAGGTGAAAGACTGTGTGGCCGGCTGGGGCGGTGCCGACAAGGCGCAGGTTCAGCGCATGGTCCAAGCTCGGCTCGGGTTGTCGGCGCCCCCTCAGCCGGCCGATGCTGCCGATGCCGCTGCGCTGGCGCTCTGTTACATCGCTGCTGCGCCGATGCGGCGCAGCGTCGCGAGGGCGCTCGCCAGATGATCGGGTCGTTGTCATGATCGGGTCGTTGCGCGGCTCGGTGTTGGAGCGCACCGAAGACTCGACCGCACTCATCGAGGTCAACGGAGTTGGCTACTTCGTGCACGTCACCCCACGCACGCTCGCCGAACTCGAGCCGGGTGCCTCAGTGTTCGTGTACGTGCATCATCACATCCGAGAAGACGCACAGACCTTGTTCGGGTTCCTGCAGCGCGACGAGCGCACCACGTTCCAAGTGCTCATCGCCACTCATGGAATTGGCCCCGCGTTGGCACTTGCGATTCTCGGAACGCACGGCCCTTCGGCACTGGTCGACATCATTGCCTCCAACGACATCGGCGCCCTCACGTTGGTGCCCGGCGTCGGCAAGAAGACAGCTGAGCGCTTGCTCGTCGAGCTGCGTGATCGCCTCAGTTTGCCGATGCTCGACCCGCTGCCGGTCGGCGGTGGTGGCAAGGCATCCGTCATCGGCGATGTTCGCGAGGCGCTTGCTGGGCTTGGCTATGGTCCGGAGGAAATCAGAGATGCGATGCGCGAACTGCCGGGTGCTGGCGACGCCTCCAGCTTGTTGCGCGACGCTCTGAAGTTGTTGGGGGCCAAACGTGCGTGACGAATTCTTGGAACCAGAAATGGTCAGCAACGACGAGGAACTCGACGAGGTTGGCCTTCGTCCACGCAAGCTCAGCGAGTTCGTTGGCCAGCGTGAGCTCAAGGAGCATCTCTCCATCGTCTTGGAGGCCGCCAAGCTACGCGGCCAACCCGCCGACCACCTGCTGCTCGCCGGGCCGCCCGGCCTCGGAAAGACGTCCATGGCCGGCATCGTTGCCGCGGAGATGGGCGTGCGCATGCACATCACCTCCGGGCCGGCGCTCGAGCGAGCGGGCGACCTTGCCGCCATCCTCACCAAGCTCGAGGAAGGCGATGTGCTGTTCATCGACGAGATCCATCGGCTGTCGCGTGCGGTCGAGGAGATCCTGTACCCGGCGATGGAGGACTTCATGCTCGACATCGTGGTCGGCAAGGTCCCGGCGGCGTCCAGTATCCGCCTTACCCTGCCGCCGTTCACGCTCGTAGGTGCCACCACCCGTACCGGCATGATCACCGGGCCGTTGCGCGACCGCTTTGGTCTTGTTGCGCGGCTGGACTACTACGCCGACGACGAACTGGAAGCCATCGTTCGTCGCGCTGCAAGCATCCTGCACGTACGCATTTCCAGGGAGGGTGCATGGGAGATCGCCCGCCGCTCGCGGGGCACACCACGTATTGCCAACCGGCTACTGCGCCGCGTCCGCGACTTCGCCGAAGTCCGCGGCGATGGCACGATCGCCGAGTCCACTGCCCGTGAGGGCTTGAAAGTGTTCGGCGTTGACGAGCGGGGCCTCGACAAGGTCGACCGAGCGATTCTGAACGCCATCTGCCAGCAGTTTGCCGGTGGCCCGGTAGGGCTCAGTACGGTAGCGATCAGCGTCGGTGAACAGCCTGAGACGGTGGAAGACATGTACGAACCGTTCCTCATCCAGCAGGGTCTGCTGGCTCGCACGCCGCGCGGTCGCATCGCCATGCCGGCGGCATACACGCATATGGGCCTTGCAGTACCCAGCCTCGACCGGCCGACCGGTCTGTTTGACTGAACGGACGGCGTGAATCGCATTGGGTCGGCCCGAGTCTCGGGCAACCGGGTTCCAGATTCGACGTCGAGCGACTACGCAGCGCCGATCGTCCGAGAGAAAAATGCCCGGTCGTGTTCGCGGTTTGCTGCCGACGCTCCCGATGAGGTCGGACGGCGCAGGTAGCCGGCTGCGCATGTGCGGTCGTACCTCGTAAAGATGCTGAACATCCCGGCAGCGTGAGCCGGGTTGTCGACCATCATCTGCAAGAAACGGGTACGCACGTCCACATCAACGCCCGACAACATTGGGAACGTCTTCGCCGCCAGGGCGGAGTCGATGGAGCCGTCGAGCATTGCACGACAGGCCTCGACAACCGGAACCCGTCGGCTCGACGCACGGGCTCTGCGCAGCTCTCGCTCGGTGCACGCCGACAACGCCCTCACCCTGAACGCTTGGGCCAGAGCTTCGCGGCTGATGTGGGTGTCGGGTTGGGCTTCTACGAGCCCGACGTAGCGGGCAACTTCGCGATCGCGGTCGTTGTTGGACTCGACTGCCGACACGGCTGCCTCGGCGGTGTCAGCGCCGTCAGCGATCTGGCGATCGTACTCGTTCGTTCCCAGGCAGGCATCGAGCGAGACGTGGCGCCCCTTTCGGTTGTGGGAACTGGCTTTGGCGTTTCGGATCGAAGCTGCCACGTAACCGAGGATCGTCTCTGCGCCGCTCCATTGCCAGGTGCCCAAGCGAACCGCATGGTCGATGCCGCGGTAGGCGTCGTCGCGCAGATCATACGGAAGTCGACGCTTTGTCAGGTGCTGACGAACGCACTCGGACAACATGAGGCGGCACCACTCATCGGAGCGGCTGCCAACTGCATCACGGAGCGCGATCGCGCGTGAGCGAAGGTCGGGTAGGTCGGCAAGCATGAGGCGTGCGGCGCGGTCGAACATTTGGCGTACCTGGTCTCTTGGTAGGAGGCTGTCGGTGTTGCAGAAGCCGAGGTGCCGTCGGTCTCAAAGAACAATTGCTTCGAGGGCCCCGGATCGGGTACCGTCGGGCGGAGTTCCTGATTGCTTCTTTTGTCGGAGGTTGCTAGGGCATGAATCGGAGGCTCAGGCCCCCAACGTTGTCTTTTGGCGAATTGTTTTCGGCATAGGTAAGATGTGTCTTGAGTGATGTCGATGACGCCGAAGTAAAGATTTTTCAGTGGGCCAGCAGTGGTGGCTCATTTGGTCGCCGTTCACGAGCACGCTGAGACCCGTCCTGCGTCCGTTGATCGACTATCACGCGCAGAGTTCGCCAGTTGGGTCGACGTCGACTTGTACCGAGCAAGCGACTGCGGAACACGCCTGTCGTCGTGAATCCTCTCAGCTCGAACCGTCAGAAGGACTTCGGCTCCTGAGTCCGTCGGGGATCCGAGTCGCGGCAGGGTTCGTCTGAAGCACTCATCCCGGGTGGGCGCCGTTCTGACGCCCCGGGGCTGGGGACATGTGATGGAGGCACGTCATGGTTTGCTGCGGTGGGCAGGGCAGGGACCGGTGATGCAACCAGCTACGGGTCGATGTGCGACCGTCACCCGCACACGACCGTCACCCGCACACGACCGTCTCCCGCAACCGATCGCCGAGCTGTGACGCTCAGCGCTGTGCTCGTTGTCCGTGCGCAGTTCAGGATGCGCGGACTCGACGCCGGACCATCGCACCTGCCCATGCCATGGCAAGTGAGAGAATCGCGATGAGCACAAGAGTGGCGGTGCCGGTCGGTGGGATGTTGATCCCTACGCCACTGCCCGAAGTCGGGGTTGTTGTTGGTGTCGTGGCCGGTGTCGGGGGCAGCACCGTGATGCGAGCTGTCGCCGACGAGACAAAGTTCCCGTTGGTGTCGGTGATCGAGTAGGTGAAGGTGTCCTGCCCGACATAGTCGGGGGTCGGTGTGTAGACGAAGGTTCCGTCGCCGGCCATGACGACCGTGCCGTTGGTGGGAGGCGACAGCACACTCCACGTGACGTTGATCATGTTGTCGTTGGTGGACACCGAGGCCGGGATCGGGACGTTCACCGGCGTCACGAACACGTCGTCGGTTGGCGACAGCGGGGTAGGTGTGGTCGGTGTCGGCACTGTCGCTATCGGAAACGTGGTGGTGGTGACCGGGGTGGTGGTAGTGGTGACCGGGGTGGTGGTAGTGGTGACCGGGGTGGTGGTAGTGGTGACCGGGGTGGTGGTAGTGGTGACCGGGGTGGTGG
>Ga0105044_10002151_pt1 | contig 26795 bp, 19 predicted proteins | sample MAT01_FD_78092 | JGI IMG/M metagenome (GOLD analysis project Ga0105044, IMG submission 78092) | Freshwater microbial communities from Lake Fryxell liftoff mats and glacier meltwater in Antarctica - MAT-01 | ecosystem: Environmental > Aquatic > Freshwater > Ice > Liftoff microbial mat | place... | reverse complement strand
TTCTGCCGTGTCGGAGGAAAGTCCAAGCGGACCAGCGAGCTTTGGCGTTACTACTGGGACACGATTGACCGGTGCGTCCGACCCCAAACTGTCATTGAGGCGATGCGGGCGACCGGTTTACGAAATGTCCAACGGTGTGTGCAGCTGGGCATGTTCTCGGAGTACACCGGGACGAAGTGAGTTCGGGCCGCAACGGCGTTGAGTGGAAGGGATTGGCGACCGTCTACACGCGCGGGTGGTGAAACTGGGGGTGACCGAACCCTTCAGGGCGAGCGTGAAGCCCTGGCCCCGACTGTTCCACAACATGCGGGCATCGTGCGCAACGGATTGGGTGGAGCGGTTCCCGGCCCACGTCGTCGCGGGCTGGCTGGGGCATTCCCCCCTGATCGCGGCCCGTCACTACCTGCAAACCCGCGACGTTCATTTCGATATGGCGACCGCTGGCGTGGCGACCCCGGTGGCGTCCGAAACAGACGACCAAAAAAGCGGCGCAAAACGCGGCGCGCCTGAGGCGCAAAATGCGGCGCAGCACCCGATGGCGCTGGTTCGCCCGAATCATCGAAAGAGCCTTGTTTTGCAGAGGTTTTTCAAGCCAACGCGAACGAATGCGAAGCGGCTACAAAGTGTACAAGTGGGCGATCCGAGACTCGAACTCGGGACCTCATGCGTGTCATGCATGCGCGCTAGCCAACTGCGCCAATCGCCCAGACTCGCGGCTTGCCCTCGATCGAGCCATCCGCAATCGGAGTATAGACCGATCGGAAGGTGGCTTTCAAGCGGACGGACGAGCGGGTGCACGGACGATCAAACATAGGGGGAGGGCCCGGGGGCAAAAGACACCGAGGGCGGGGGCGGGCGGGACCAAGGGCCTCACGAGCACCCCGACTCCCACGAGGCGAAGAAAGCGAGGATGTCGTCGGAATCGGTGTCCCCGTCGCCATCGGCGTCGCGTTCACCCAACTCCCAGCCGCTGAAGAAACTGACTATGTCGTCGGAATCGGTGTCGCTGTCGGCATCGTCGTCTCCGACACACGGGGCCGGTGGGATGAACTCGATGCGGATGACGGGGCGCAGTTGGGCTTCTGGGTTGGTGCGTGAGCCGAAGCGTTTGGCCGTTGGGAACTGCGACTCGTCGCCCAGCAGAATCCATCCAAAGTTTTCCGACGGGTGATCGAGCCAGCGTTGGACGTCGGCCACCATTCCGGGCCCCGACCAGATGTAGCCGCCCGCCGTACCCACGATGGTTGTTGCGGACTCCGCGGCTACAAAGTCGCCTCCCGCGTTCGACCAGGGGACTGACGGGTACGTGCGTGAGAGCCACGTGACATCGCCGGCGACGGCAGGTGCGCCGCCGCCCTCGCCGCCGGTGGGCGTGGAAGGGCCTTCGGTCCAGTCGGCGATGACCCGCGACACCGAGACGACGCTGGGACCGGCCGAGGTTCGATCAAGCGAGAGGATGAGTTCGCAATCGGTAATGGTGGAACCGGGCGGGCATGAGTCCAGGGCGATCCGTAGAAGCGTGCGGCGTGCGATGTTGCCACCGGTTCGCCCAACAAAGAGCGAATTGCCTTGGCCGCTCGCGGACTCTTGGCCCACAACGGGCTCGAAAATAGTGGCATCGGCAGAAGCCCCGAGCGTGATAACCTCGGCGGCGAGCGCAACCGGTGCGCCGGCCCATGCGATGACCGGCGCGAACAGGCCAATCAATCGAACGAAACGCATGAGCCTGCTCCTGATGTGGCCGTTCAGCAACCGGTTTCAAAGTCTTGAAAGAACGCGATGATGTCGTCACTATCTGTTGCACCCGAACTGTTGTAGTCCCGTTCACCGATGTCCCAAGTCGTAAAAAAAACCACGATATCGTCACTATCGGTATCACCGTCACCATCGACATCCGCCCGGCAAAGGCACATGGCGGGCGCGATGACCGGAACGTCGATGGACGTGGGCGTACCGGGCCGGAAGAGTTGCAGACGGGCGATGCTGGGGGCAGGGGCAGCGACTGACTCGAAACGAAAGTTATAAAGCGTTCCCCAGCGCAGGGCATTGGCGTTGGGGTTTACGCCGAACGGCTCTGTGCTCCACGAAACTTGGTCGGGGGTTGTGAGGACCGACCAATCGGCGCCGGAGTACGTCTCGCCGCTGTGATAAAAAACATCATGAAAACCGGGAGCAGTCGCTGGGCCGCACACGGGCAGCGGAACCAGGAAGCCCGCAGCGCTGCGATGGCTGTTGATGTTCTGAACGGCGTACTCGTAGGCCCAACGGCCGCCCGCGAGTGGTGTGGCCCTGGAAGCCACAAGAAATCGACCTTCACCGGGGACATCGGCGACTTCAATTCGCACCTGCGGATCCAGGTCTTGCCAGGCGTAGATCGCCGCGCGTTGGCGTTGAACCGCACCCGTCACCCCGCCCGTGAAGTTGCCGTTGAGCGGCTGGTATGCGACGTTCAGGCGTCGGAACGTGTTGTTGTTGGTGCCGTTGCCACTCTGTGCATCATCGGGCGAGACGTAATGACCTTCGACGAAGTAGACCGCGCCAGGATTGAGGTCGGGCAACAAATCGGTGTCGAGGGTTTGACCACGCAAGTGCAGATCTCGCAGCGGCGGCTCGGTGGGGAGTGCAGCAGCGGAGTAGGGATACGGAAAGTCCCCCGTGAACGCATTGATCTGGCTTCTGGGCCCGAGCCTTCCCTGTGAGCCGTTCAGCCCCGCGGAGTATGGGTCTGAACATCGAACGCCGAGGAAGGCACCGCCCTCCTCCGGAACACAGGTCGAGTAGCACAGGCTTCCCTGCAGCGCGAAATACCCGTGCTTTACAAAACTCAGCCCGATCTGCTCGAACTGTCCGATACCCCGCACGACCCTATGGCGAAAGAGGTTCTGTGCGATGACCGGGTGCTGGTTCGTCCATTCCGGTGGAAAACCGGCGGGCACGTTACCCTCGGTGAACCAGCGGAGGGGCACATCACCAGCGTTGCACGATGTAGTGCCGACCGAGAAACCCGTGATTCCACCCGACGACGTGTTGTAGAACGTCATGCTCGGAAGATCACCAACGATGACGTCCGGACCGATCGCCCGCGCTTCGGAAGCGATCGCGAGCACTGCCATTAGGTTGTATAAGAATGTCCGCATCGGGTTCAACTCTCCAGACCCCCCAGACCACCGCTTGCTTCCGAAACGATAGTCGCGTCGCGCTCTTCGTTGCCTCAATGCTATTCGTCCACCGCCGACCGCTGGTTTCGCCGCTGCAGGTGATTCGGTTCGTTACCGGTCCTTCACCGCTTCTTCACGGTTTCTTCACAGGTGCTGCTTCGAGCTCTGCGGCCCGGCCCTCTTCAACCTCGGCGGCCACCGGATTACCCGCGGCCCGCAACAACCCCGCGAGATTCCGCAAATGGGCCGGATTATCGGGATCCAATGCCGCGGCTTCGCGCATGCGGGTCGCGGCCTCGTCCTTCCTTCCGAGAGCAAAGAGCGACTGGGCGAGCGTGAGCCGCATGGGGACAGACCGCTTCATGGGCTTTGCATTCAGAGACTGTTCGAGCAGTGCGACGGCTTCCGCGGTCTTCCCCAACTGTGAGAGCAACTGAAACGCTGTCAAGACGGCATCTGGCGTGCTCTCGTCGAGGTTGGTGCGGATGACATCTACCTGCTTCAGTGCGGACGCGGTTTCACCGCGCTGGGCCGCCTCGAAGGCCACCATCATTCGAACGCGGTGGAGGGCGGGGTTCCGCTGAATAACTCTCGCGAGGGCGACGGCCACATCTTCTTCGCTGCGGCCATTGAGACGCATGGTCTCGACAAGGTCGAGCGCAAGTTCCTCATTGGCATTCTTGTATTCGAGAGAGCGCTCGATCCACGCGCGGGCACCTTCGCGATCACCCGCAACCGAATGCAACCAGGCCAAACGGGGTGGAAACTTGGCGGCCAACTTCCACCCCATACCGCCGCGGGAAGGTGCATCGGCCCTTTCCAGATGATCGATAGCCCGGAGTGCGATCTGCTTTTGTCGGTCATCGGGGACATAGCCGGCCTGCATCACCCGGGCGTAGGGCACCGTGACACGAGTATCGAGACGGTCTGCCTGCCACAGATTGAACTTCACAAAGGCACCCCATGCACCCGCGCCGGAATATGCAAGGGCGAGGAGGACGAACGCGAAACCGGCGGGGCGAAACTGGCCCCGCTGCCGCAGTTGAAAGCCGTGGAGGCGGACGTTCTGAACGCGCAGCACGGTCCACGCTTTGTGCAGCAGAAAGACGCCGATGGCGGCGAGGCCGCCGGCCATCAGCATGGGCACCTGATTGAGCATGCCGCGAAAGCCGTAGAAGAGGCCGAGGCCCACAACAAAGAGGAGGACTTCGGCCCGCAGTGAGAGGTCGTAGTCGGGCCTGCGTACCTTTCCGGCCTTGGCTTCGGGCGTACGGGCCTTCTTGAACAGTGAAGGACGGGCGAATCCGAAGGACAGGGCGTGGTTGGGACAGACGCTGACACAGTCCATGCACTTCATGCAACCGGGATCGACCACCATTCCGAAATCGCGAACCTCTTGATGCACCCGAACGTTGGAGGTGCACACCGCGGTGCAGTGGCCGCAACCCTCGCACTTGTCATTGACCACAATGCGGCCGATGGCGAGTCGATCGGCCGGGCCGAAGAATCCGCCGTACGGACAGCCATAGGTGCAGAAGCCTTTGGAACCCAGGAAGTAAACGGTGGCGAACCCGCAGACCATGAGGAACGGGACCGCGATGTACCACGGCGGAAAAGTGGCCCAGAAATCCTCGACGATGAACGCGGCGTGGAAATGCGGGTCGGGTGGTGGACTCGACCAACCCAGTTCAATCGCCCAGGCCTTGTCCTTCACCACAGGGGCGATTAACTCTCGGAAAAGCGTTGGCCAGACAAACATGTAGAAGCCCAGCAGGAACGGCGTAACGACGAGCAGTCGCGTGCGCCAAGGCTTCGGCCGTACACCGAGTTTGTTCATAAACCAGGTACAACCGTCTTGCAGCGCAACCACGTGACAGGCCCAACCGCAGAACCATCGCCCCAGGATGAGCGTCGAAGCGACCGCGACGACAAAGAACACGAACCCCGCGTTCACCTCGCCCTTCTCGAGCGTGTACATCGCTTCCGACGGCTCAACCGGTGACACCGTAAGACCGGTGATCATCCACTGGATGATGTGGATCGCGATGATGACGTGGACAAGCGTCAGCACAACCGCTCGCCAGCGCGAGGCCTTCGACTTTTTTATGCGCAGGGGCGCAGCACTCGGCAACTGAGGAAGCGCGAGCGTCACGCCGCCAGCACCATTTGTCTTGTGTCCGCAACCAGCGGAAAAATTCGCATCCGTGCCCATCTGGGAGGATCGTAGCCGGAACAAATTGCGCACATTTGCATCACCCGTTGCTGCACCGCGAACCGGCGCGATGCGGGGAATGCTCAGCCCGGGCGTTTGGCCAGCACGGCGCGGCGCTTCATGTCAGAGATACCCGTGCCCCCGGGATTCTCGATCGTGATCGCGAACAATTGGGGTCTATCGACCTTGAGTTCGCTCCGGATCGGAACGATGGCTTCACCAGCCGAGTTCACATCGAACACACCGCCATTAAAGCGGGTCTCGAGACCACGCCGCGAGTCCACAATCCACAACTGATACTGCTCGACCGAAGGATCGTTCGCGGGGAGGCCACGAAGGAGCATGTAACCCCGTTGGTTGGCGTCGCTCCACACGACATCGCCGGTGACCCCATCCATGCCGGGATTATCCCACGCCGCCCACGACCAGCGGATCGTGTCGGAAGCCCCGATGAGCGCCAACCGACGGTCGGCAACGTTCTCCGTCGAGAACGCGGGCCACAGGGCTGCCGCCAGTGCCGCCACAACAAAGACGAGGGCTGCCGCAGCCATGGGAGCACGCCAACGGCTCCGTCGATGCCCGGACGCACCGGCACCATCCGCTTCTCTCCGGGACACCTGAGCGGGGTCGTTCGCCCCAAGGTGCCGGAACCGCCTTGATTCTTCGGGATCTTGGGCCGCGGACCAGCCGACAGCGGTCGCCTCCAAAATTCTCGCGAGATGGTCAGGAAGGGGGTGCGACACCGACGGCGCGTGGGCGAGAAAAATGCACGCCGCCGCCCGATCGAACGAATCGTCCGGCCCTGCTTGCGCAACCAAGCGTTCCAATTCATCACGTTCCGATGCCGAGATCTCGTCGAGTGCATCCGCCGCCAACAACTCATCGAGCCGGTCGCCCGCATCTCCCACAGTCGGTTCCGGAGCAGGTTTCATGAGCCCACCCCCGATGAAGTTGACCCGTCCGCAGCCGCGGACGCCGCCGGGCCAGCCTCATCCTCGGCAAGGAGTGCCCTCAGACGAATGAGCCCGCGGCGGGCGTGGGTTTTCACGGTACCCAACGGAAGGCCGGTGGCTCGTGCGATGAGTTCGTGCGAAAGGCCCTCATAGACAGAGAGCCTCAGCACGCGCTGTTGTTCATCGGAAAGACGGGTGAGGGCTGTCGAGGCTTTAGCGGATGCCTCGCTTGCCTCAGCGGGGCCTCCAGGAGAAGGTGTGTCGCCCGCGGTGATTTCTTCAGTGATGACGGAGGCGACCGGCCTTCGACCGACTTTTCGCCGGCGGTCGATGAGCCGCCGACGGGCAATGGTGGCGACAAAGGCGGTTTCGGAAGCGATCGATGGGTCGTAGCGCCCGGCGTTCTGCCAGATAGAAGTGAAGACCTCTTGGATGGCGTCCTCGGTCTCCGAATCGGAAAGGCCGATGCGACGCGCGAGCGACCACACCAGACCGCCGTATCGGGAGATGCAGGCGCGAACAGCGACTTGGTCTCCCGAGGCCACACGATGGAGCAAGGCGTCCGAGGAAATACCGAGACTCCGAATCTGGGAACTAAGTGGTGCCCCGGGAACGAACTCCGTTCGACCGCACCCCGGGCACACTGGAGAGGGTGACGACGCCGAAGCGTAGCCCGCGGCCTGCCCGTCTCGGCGAGCGCCGGCGGCGGGGCCGGGCTTTGGATTTCTGTGTTGGGAGGTCATTCCTGTGGCACGACTTTCGAATGCGATCTTGGATTTCCGCAATCCGTGATTCCGTGTTTCCGCGAAACCACGGGTGATTGATTACTTCGGCATGATGACGGTGTCGATCGCATGGATCACGCCGTTGGTGGCATCAATGTCAGCGGCCACGACGGTCGCGTTCTGCACATAGACCTTGCCGTTCTTGGACGAGGTGGTGACCTCGGTGCCTTGGAGCGTCTTGGCAGTCGCACCCTTGGCGGCGGCGTCAGAGAAGATCCGGCCGGGGACAACGTGGTACGTGAGAATGGCGGCGAGTTGCGCCTTGTTCTCAGCCTTCAAGAGCCCATCAACGGTTTCCTTCGGCAGTTTCGCGAAAGCCTCATCGGTCGGCGCGAAAACAGTGAAGGGCCCAGCACCTTGCAGGGCCTCGACGAGTTCCGCCTGCTCGAGAAGGCGAGCAAGCGTCTTGAAGTTTCCGGCGGCCACGGCCGTGCCGACGATGTCCTTATCGCTGGGGAGAATGACCGAGTCGATGACATGGATGACACCATTGCCCGCGACGATGTCGGTCGCGGTCACGGTCGCGTTGTCGATCGTGACCTTGCCATCCTTCACCAGCACTTCCGCCCTCTGGCCGTTCACGGTCGGGAGGGGCATGGTCTTGACGTCCTTCGCGAGGATCTCACCGGCGGCGACGTGGTACAAAAGAATGCTTTTCAGCTTTTCCTTGTTCTCGGGCTTGAGCAGTGTCTCGACCGTTCCCTTCGGAAGCTTCGCAAATGCCTCGTCGGTGGGGGCGAAGACGGTGAAGGGTCCCTTGCCCTTGAGAGTGTCGATCAGACCGGCAGCCTTGAGGGCGGCCGCGAGCGTGTTGAAGTTGCCCGCGGCGACGGCGGTGTCCACGATATCTGGGCCAGCGGTGTGCTCCATGGCGGCGGCCTGAACGTGCTGAGGCTCTGCCTTGGAGGCAGAGCACTGGCCACTGGCCACGCTCCCGCTGACAAGCACCAAGAATGCAGCGGACAAAGCCGGAATCAACAGATCCTTCATAAGGCAATACTCCTTGTATGTTCCGGCTGCGCCCCCCTTGGGCGTTCCGGCTAATTCTTTACGGCTGAAACTCACGCCGGCAACAGGTTGCCGGTACGTCACTGTGCCGTCTTGAACATGGCTTTCGGCGGGTGAAGTGCGGCGGATTCAGACGTTGCCGCCCAGTCTGGATGAAAAAAAGCCGGGCATGAGAGCCCGGCTTCGGTTCGTCATCTAGATTGCGTGACCGTTGGGGGATCACCCCCATCGGAAGGCCCCGGCGAAATGATCAGTTCGTGATCACGATCTCGACGCGGCGGCTCGCGGCGAGCGACCCCTTGGGCTGCGACGAGCCGTAACCGACGGCCGAAATGCGGCCGCCGCTAACACCCTTGCTGGAAAGGTACTTCTCGACCGATTCGGCGCGGGCTTGGCTCAGGGCTTCGTTGGAAGCCCACTTGCTCTTGGTAATCTTCTGTGAGTCGGTGTGGCCTTCGACACGGACCGAGCGACGGGCGTAGCGAGAGTTAAGTTCGCCCGCGATCCGGTCGAGTTTCTTCTTGGCCGCTGCGGTGAGGGTGGCCTGTCCGGAATTGAAGGTGACGTCACCCGCGAGTTCCGCGACCATGTTGCCGCTGGAGTCCTCGGTGAAATTCGACGGGCCGCCACCGCCGCCACCGCCCGCATCGCCGCCAGTGTTCCACCCGGTGTTGGCGGGCTGCTGGGCCGCCGCGGCCTGCTGGGCCCGTTCGGCTTCCAACTGGCTCATGCGCGAGGCGAGGTCACGATTTTGCTGATCGAGTTGCGCGTTCTGCTCGCGCAGTTCCGTCGACTCAGACTTCGCGAGTTCGTAGTCCTTCTTGCTCACGCGGCTGCAGCCGCCCACCAGCAGCGAAAGGCCCATCATCGCTGCCAATCCAATCACGCCAAATCGCATTCCGGTGCGCTCCATCGTCGATCCCTCGCTAGATAACAGGTTGTGTGCTTGCCCTGGCGGCGGCTTCGGCTTGCCCCAAGTGGCCCGATAGTATCGGCCAGATGAGTGGAAAAGCGTCAATCCGACACTTTCTCCGACATGGGTTTTTTCGCCCGCGTGCGGGCCCGGGATAAATCGGTCTCGAGCGGGCCACCAAGACGATCAAGGCAAGTTGATGCCGCCTTCACCCCGCACAATATGATCCAGGCCCATCTCGACAAGGGGCTTTCCGAACCACACCAAAAGCGTTCCGATCGCCAGGTGCGGCCCAAACGGGAGCGGGGCCGTCAAAGCCCGTTTCCATGTGGCGCTCTGGGCCGAATCGCCCGCACGCCCAGCAACCACCCGGCCGGCAATCCCCCAGACAGCGCCCACGAAGGTGCCCACAAAGAACGCCGCGACCGCATCGATCCAACCCAGACACGCTCCAACGGCCGCAAGCAGGTGAACATCGCCCAGTCCCATGGCCTCTTTGCCGAACGCGAGCGACCCAAAGATGCGGACAGCCCAGACGACGGCACCGCCGATGAGGTACCCCATCAGAACGCCCGCCAAGACCACCAGCCACAAGGGTGCGGTGTGCCATGGAGACATCCGAAACTCGTTCATATCGAACTGCCACGGTCCGGCCAACCGGTATGCCGCCCAACCCCCGATCAACGCAAGCCCGACGATGGGAGCCACAAAGATGAGTTCTCGCAGCATTTCTCGGCGGGCATGCGGATATTGAATCCAGAGATCCTGTTGCGTGCGGGCGTCAACCGTGCCGGTCGCCTCCGCTTGTTCGTCGGCCTCTTTGAGGACTTTTGCCTCCCATTCCGGATAGTCGGCGAAACTGCGCCGGAACAGGCCGAACTTAAGAAAGACGGTGGAGAGGACAACCCCCGCCGTTCCCCCGAGTGAAGCGCCGATCCACCACCAGCCTTCCCGTCCGGGCGTGGCTATGGACCAATCCCAGCCGCGGGCCGCTCCGCTGAGCCCGAAACCCGTGCCATCGGGCCCCCCCGTATGCTGGATCCAAAAGGCGTGACCGACGTGCCCGACCAACGCCACAACCACAGGCGGCCACATGAGTTCGAGTGGAATCGTGAAGGTCCGGGCATCGACAATGGTCATGGCGGTGAGGCACGAGAAAAGGATCAGAACGATGATGAAACTGGGCCATGTTTCGACAAAGCCACCGTTCGCCCAATCGGGACGGATGGCACCAACGGGGACACCCAGAAACGAGCCGCCGTCGGCATACAGCGTGAGGTAGACCACGACAAACAAGAAGCCAACCAAGGCCTCAACGATCGGGTACTCGGCGGAAATCTGAGTCCGGCAGAAGCGGCAACGACCCCGGAGCATGAGCCAGCCGAAGACCGGAATGTTCTCGCGCCAAGTAAGGTGGGTTTCGCAGGAGGGGCAACGAGAAGTGGGCGTGACGACGTCAAGCCCAAGCGGCAAGCGGTAGACGAGGACATTCACAAGCGACCCGACACACGCACCGAACGCGAAAACGAACAGAAGCCTCACAACCTCAAAGAAGGCCATGAAGAGACCGTAGTTTTCAACCGTCCATTCCTGCCCGAGGGTCGTTATCGGCATTCAAAACGGTAGATCGGCCGTCGGGGCACCCGGCATCGAATCATCCCCCCCACTTCGCGCTTCACGAACAGGTTTGCCTTCGACCGGTCCGGTCCGGCGCGACAATTCTTCCACCTTCTGCTCGGCCGCGGTCAGGATTTCGCGGCAACGCGCAACCAAGCCCATGCCACGCTCGTATTCGAGCATCGATTTCTCGAGGCCGATCTCACCCCCCTCGATATTCTCAACGATCGACTCCAACTCGCGGATCGCGGTCTCGAAGTCGGGTCCGGCCTCGTTCTTTCCGGTCTTGCTGGGTCGTGCGGTCACGCGCACACGATAGCCCCCATCACCCCGGACCAACCTCGAACAATCCAGGCCCAACCTCCGGCGGGCGGGCGCGGCGCGGAGACCTGAAAGCGGGCGCGGCGAGGGGTGCCAGACTAGGCCTTCCGTCAGCACCGCTTACAGTGGAACGAACGCTGCCGTCGACGAATCGGGAATCAATGGACGTGCCAGTCGGAACGTCGAGGGCAGATCGCACTACCGAACCGTCGGCCAACGTAGTGATGGAAAAGCCACGTTCCAGGACCCTGATGGGCGAAACGGCTTCGAGTTGCCGAGCGGAACCTTCCACCGTCGAGGCATTCGTCCGGTGCACGCGGCGAATGCCGACGACCAACCGGTTGACGAGCGATTCGACTGGGGGCGAGGATCGCTTCGCGCGGAGTTTGCCACCGTCGTGCAATTGCGATTCCAAGTCACTGGCGACCCGTGCCGCGCGGGCGAGCGTCTGCTTCATCGAAAGTCGCCGTTCCAACCCAATCAGCCGCTCGGTTTGCCTTGCCAGCGTCGCGGCAGGGCGGGCACGTTCTAAGTTGGCTCGGGCGGTCTGCACCGCAGACAAGCCGCCCCGCAGCAGCCCTCGCATTCCCAATGAAAGTCGCTTGGAAAACGTGTCTGTCCGTTCCGCACGCATCCCGATGAGGCGACGCGGGTCCGTGAGGACGGGTCGGCGAGCAAGCACATGGACGACCGATCTTGCCGAGTCGATACGGCCACGAACGGCGAAAACCAGCCGCGAACATTGTGAATCGACTTCGCGCAGAAGTGAATGCGCTTCGGGCGTCACGCGCGTGGCAGCAAGCGTGGGCGTCGCGGCGCGCTCATCGGCCACCAGTTCGGCAACAGTCGTATCGGTTTCGTGTCCTATAGCGGCGACGACCGGCACGGAACACTCGACGATCGCGCGGGCGAGGTCGCGATCGTTGAAAGACCAGAGATCCTCCATCGAACCCCCGCCCCGCGTCACAATCACGGCATCGACACCCAGTTCCTCGGCCCGTCGCGAAACCTCGCGAACGGCCGCCGCGGTCTCGGCCGCGGCTGAGTCACCCTGCACACGGACATCAACAACAAGCACGCCCACGGCGGGGCTGCGCTGCTTCATCGTGACCAGAACGTCCTGCAGCGCAGCGCCGGTTTTGCTCGTAATCACGGCCACTCGGCGCGGGAAAAGCGGGATCGGCCTTTTCCGCGCTGGATCAAGCCAACCGAGTCCCCGGAGTTCATCGACCAACGCCCGCAACCGCTCCGCGAGCGACCCTTGGCCCACGGCCTCGATCTTCTCGACGATCAGGCTGACGCGGCCGGTCTTGGCGTACAACTCAAACCGGCCCGTCACCACCACACGCATGCCCGACCGTACGACGACCCCGCTTCTCTTGGCGACACTCACGAAGGCGACACAACTCAGCACCGATGCGTCGTCTTTAAGTTCAAAGTACCAATGGGTTCGATCGGTGAAGCCGCCAACCTCGCCGACGATCCGGACGCCCGTCGGAAAACCGGTTCGAATCGATGCATCCAGGGCGGCGGAGGCCTGCGTCACCGTCAGGGGCCCAGCGGCCTTCTTCGCACTGTTCATTTTGGATGGATCAAACAGCGGGGCGGACATGAACGACGAGCGTAGTCGGGTGGGACCGAAGTGGTTCTCCTGAGCGTTCGCAAGACGGGGTTAGCGGCGGCGGCGAGCCTGATCAGGTTTGCAATCCATTAATTCTCGGGCAGGAGTGCTTTGGGGCGTGAATGAGCGGCCGTCCGTTTGGTATCCTTGCCGACCGGAGCCTCGCTATCGAACCGTCATCACACCAACCACGCCTTGATGTGTCAGAGGGCGACGTCAATCTATCCGAAGCCCGGCTGGAGTTTCAGCAACGGATGCTGGATGAGCGGGCGGGCGGGCTACTCGATCGCGATGGGCGAGCGTTCCTTCATCAGTCGCTTTCGACGCCGTGCATGAACGCGATCGTCTCCGCTCGCGGTTCGACGTTGACGGATGCGCAGGGCCGCACGATCCTCGACTTTCACGGCAACAGCGTTCATCAGGTAGGTCACGGGCATCCGCGGGTGATCGAGGCCGTCAAGCGGCAACTGGACGAACTGCCGTTCTGCCCGCGTCGGTACACCAACGACGCCGCGGTGACGCTGGCCGAGCGGCTGGGAGGCTTGACGGAGGGTCGTCTGCACAAGGTGCTGATCGCTCCCGGCGGGGCATCGGCTATGGGCATCGCGATGAAACTTGCGCGGCTGGCGACGGGGCGTTTCAAGTTCGTCTCTATGTGGGGGTCGTTTCACGGAGCCGGGCTCGACACGATTTCAATCGGCGGCGAGGAAGTTTTCCGTCGCGGCATCGGCCCCCTCCTGCCGGGGTGCGAGCACGTGCCCGCGTGCATTCCTTCCAAGTGCGTGCTGGGGTGCGGCGGTACTTGCAGCATGGCGTGCGGCGACCAACTCATCGATGTCCTGCGGCGCGAGGGTGACATCGCCGCGGTGATCGCCGAACCCGTTCGCTGCACGACGGTGGATATTCCGCCCGCCGACTATTGGCGGCGCATCCGGGCGGCGTGCGACCGCTATGGCGCGCTTCTGGTGTTTGATGAGATCCCCACATGCCTGGGCCGCACCGGTCGGATGTTTGCATGCCAGCACTTTGGCGTCGAGCCGGACATCATGGTGATAGGGAAAGGCTTGGGCGGCGGGGTTTTCCCGCTGGCCGCGGTTCTCGCGGGGGAGCGGCTGGACGTGGGGTCGCACACCGCGCTCGGACACTACACACACGAGAAGACACCCGTGGGGAGCGCTGCGGCGATCGCAACCCTCGACGTCATCCGCGATGAGAGGCTCGTGGAGAAGGCGGCCGAGTGGGGAGAGGCGTGGCGTCAGGAACTGCGTACCCGGCTGATGCCGACGGGTGTGGTGCGGGAGGTCCGCGGCCTTGGGTTGCTCATCGGGCTCGAAGTTCGGGCCGCCACGGGAGAGTTGGAACACACTGCCCGACTCGCCGAACGAGTCCTCTATGACTGTCTTGAGCACGGGCTGAGTTTCAAGGTTTCGGATGGTCGCGTGCTGACACTGACGCCGCCGCTCACGGTTTCGCGCGCAGAACTGTCGCGGGCGACAGACATTTTGGAGGCGGCGCTCTTCCGGTGCGCACGCTCACACCCGTAGCGTAAAGGCGATCTCTCGTTCATCGGCCTCAGAAGGGAATGGCGTACTTGATGTCGTCCAGCACGGCGGGCAGGTCGCCGATGGAGTCAACGACATAGTCCGCTCCCGCTTCGATGAGGGCGGCGCGGGCGGCTTCCACACGCTCCACTCGCTCACGATCTGGCAAAGATTCAAATTCATCCCGGCCAAGGCCCACGAGGTTTCCTGTTGCCGCGATGCCCACCGCCCAGGTGCCGGCATTCCGCGCAGCCTCGATCCCCACGAGCGTGTCATCGACGGTGACGACCGCGGCAGGAGGAAAGACTTCCAAACGGCGCATGTTCTCAAAGATCATCCAAGGCCAGGGCCGCCCCTGTGCAAAGTCCGAGGAACAGAGCATCTCCTCGACCTCGAACCCCTGTTCCTTGGCCGAACGCATGACGCGGGCCATGATCTCACGGGTGTATCCGGTACTGGAGCCGATGCGGATGCCGCAGGACCGCAATTCCGCCGCGGTCTCAACCGCTCCGGGGATCACAGTGCTGAAGCGATCGATGCAGGCCTCCTGCAGCGGCAGGAATGTGGCGTAGATGGCGTCAATATCTGTTTCGACAAAGCCGCGTCCGTGGGCCCTGTGCCACGACTCGGCAACCCCCACCGCAGCGGCGATGGCAGCAATGTGGGCCCGCTTGGCCATGCCCATCGGCGCACGCGCCTCGGTCAGGGTCACTGCTGCGCCATGGCGGGCGAAGGCCTCGACAAAGGTTGCGGCCGGAGCGCAAGAACCAAAGTCGACCGTTGTTCCCGCCCAGTCGAGCACGACGGCCTTGATCGGGGTGCCGAAGTCGCCCGGGCCCGGCCGGCGGTTAGAACTCACAAAGCGGTCAGATCTTGAAGTCATCCCAGTTCTCCCAGAGACGTTCCGCGAGGCCGAAGGACATTGTCATGCCGGACCCGCCGGTGGCGTTGACCACACGAACCCCCGGCGCAGGATCTCGCGTGTACACCGCTCGTCCCGGCATTTTCGCGTAGGTGCCATTCCAACTGCGCGAAATCCGCCATGACGGGAGGTCGATGATGCGATGAAGTTCGGCGAGCATGAGTTCATCGATCTCGCTTTTGTCAAACGGCGAGATGTCGGCGTCATATTCGTGGCTGTCGCCCAGAATGATCTCGCCGTTGCTGTGCTGCGAAGCCATCACGTGAATTCCGAAGCGATCCAAGAGGGGCTGCTCACGGGCAACCCGCTCACGGAGAGCGGAAAGCGATCGGCAGGCCGCAAAGTTTTCATAATGCCGGAGTGTCAGGCCGCTCGCGACCATTGGGCCTAATCGCCAGTTCCCCGGCTGACTTTCGGCCGCCAGCATCTGCAGTTTGCAGCGGCGAATTCCCACATCGGCGAACGCTTCCGGATACAACTGCTCGAAGTCGGCCCCGCTGCAAACAATGATGCGGGAGGCTTCGACCACGCCGGTGGCCGTGTACACGGCCGGAGCCTCGATGCGAGTTACCGGCTGGGACCACCGGATGGTCACGCCCTGTTCTTCTCGCAGCCATCGGGCGAGACCCGCCACCGCCCGAGGAGAATCCACGCAGACCTCATCCGGGCTGAACATACCGCCGATCACGGTGTCGCGCCGGGCCGCGGGGCTGCGGGCCAGCACGGTTTGCCGGTCCCACAGTTCCACGCGATGGTCCGGCCCGCCGGAACGCTCAACAAACTCCTCCAGCACGGCGAGTTCGTCCTCGCGCGTCACCAAGTGAACGCTCCCGCATGCATCGTGCCACAACCCCGCACGACCGCACACATCGACCCAGATGGCTCGGCTGCGGAGGGCGATTTGGCGGAGAGCACCTTCGGGCTGACCGATGGGCCAGAGCATTCCGAAGTTGCGGATCGAAGCACCCTGGGCCCACGGGCTGCGTTCCAGGATGATCGTGCGCAGGCCCCGGCGCGACGCCTCATACGCCTGCGAAAGCCCGACAATCCCCGCGCCCACGATCGCGACGTCGAAGTGTTCACTCATGCAGTGGCACCCACTTGAGGCACGGATTCCGAAGGGATCGGACGGCGCGAGACCGTCCCAAAGTACACGGCCGCTCCCGCGATCATCACGACGCCCAAGAGTGACATCGCGTAGGTGACTATTCGGAGAAACCCGAAGCGCGAGGCCTCGGCTGCGCCCAAGTCCTTGTAGAGTTGCAACGCAACCGAACCGGTGTAGCCGAGGGCATCCGCAAGATAGATCGCGAACACCGCCGTTCCGACAAAGCCGGTGCTGGCCATCAGCCGGTCAAAGAGCACCGACCCGAAGGGGACATAGCAGAGATAAGCCCCAAGCCCGATGAGGATCATCCACACGACGCCCGAAATGTGGCCCGCATCGAGCAGCAGCGTGGAACCGCCCAGCAGCGCGGCACCAAAGCCCATGATGCCGAGTGCTCCCAGCAGCCCCTTGCGATTATCTCGGATGAGGTTGAGGCCAGCGAGGGCCGCCATGACACCGAGCGCGATCGGCAATTCGGTCTTCGTGAACACGGCGGGCTTCTGGGCGTAGCCAAGTTCCTTCAGAATCTCAATCCCGTAGGTGTCGCGATAATCCCGGTACGCCGTGAGCAGAAAATACGTGGCGAACAGCATGACCAGACCCGGCGCAAAGCGGCGCACGAAGGCCCAGCGGTCGCGGCCCGTCATCGGGGTCCGCAGCACGCGGGCGGCAACGTCCTCACGCGTGGGTTCGGGAACCAGGCTCAGCATCCGCACCCCAAGCAGGTATGGCACCAGGAAGATCGCCCCCGTCGCCGCGGGCATCCACCATTCGCTCACGCCGCGATCTGTCATGAGCCACCGTCCGATGTCCTTGACGACGCCGCTGCTCACGATAAATGAGCACGAGAGCCCCGCCAGGAGAATCTCCTACGAACGCCGCCCTTCCAGATGCCACACCACCAGACCCCAGACCATCCCGAGCGGGAGCCCGTTTGCGAGCATCGCGAAGGGTTTAAGGTTCATCGGCAGGATCGCGAACAGCACGAGGCTCGCCTGAGCCAACAGTCCGAGCAAGCACAGAGCCGCGGCACGCCGGGAACGCGTCATCTCTGAGCAGACCTTGACTCCCACGTACTTGGAAATCGTGTAACCGATCAACTGAGCGATGACGAAGGCGGTCTTCGCATTGACCTGTGTGCCCAAGAACGTAAGGCCGTCGAAGGTGGCCGCTGTGAAAGGCTTTCGGAAGGCGTACATGCAGAAGTAGGTGCCGAACGCCGCGAACATCGCGAACAGCACCAGGACCGGCATGGGTGCGCTTTCGAGTCTCCGGCGGAGCATGCCCCGTTTCCTCTCCCCAATCATCAGGGCTTACGGATGTCCATATGGTCAATCAAACGGCCTTCGAGATCGAACGCTTGCAACTGCAACGTCTTGCCGTGGACCGTCACCGAACAGATGTGATGGCCGCGATACACCCGCTGGGCGAACCACGTACGAGACGGACCCGCGGACTCGAGCCCCCCACCGCCGCCGCCCGAGGTGATGTAGCGCACGCCCCGAGCCTCATCGACCTTGTCCTGAAACAAGGGCCACGAGCGTTCATAGCAGTGGACATGCCCCGCGAAGTCGATGTCGACGCCGTGCTTCTCGAGCAGCGGAGCAAGAACCCGGTGCCGGGGGTCGCCGAAGGTGGAGGGCTCCTTGTAGGTGTCCCCGAAGTCGTTCTCATCGGATGAGTAAATGGGGTGATGGTGGTACACGAACTTCCAGGTTGCGGGAGATTTGGCCAGTTCCGAATCGAGCCAGCGGTACTGCTCACTCTCCGCGTCCACCGGCTTGTTGGTGTCGAGCACAAAGAACTGCGCGTTCCCGTAGGTGTAGGTGTACCAGCACTCGGGAGAGGGAAGGGCGAAATAGTTGTAGTAGTTCGAGTGGTTCTCCTCGTGGTTGCCGATGGCGGGGAACATGCAGACCCGGCTCATCAGCGGCCAAGAGGCCGGAAGGAATTCCTTCACCCACTCGTCCCGGTCCGGCCCCTTGTCAACCACATCGCCCAGGTGGATCTCGAAATTGGGGCGCAGTGTGAACGCAAACGTCTGCAACTTCTCGATGACAGCGGGGTTCTTCTGCGTATCACCAATCACGGTGAAGGCGAAGGGTGACTCGGGCAACACCGCCGTCTGAAAGGTCAGATCCTCACCGACAATCTCGGTTCCGTCGGCTTCCAGCGTTCTCACGCGGTAGAAGTACGCCGTCTGCGGCGTGAGGCCGCTCAGACGGATCTCGTGCAGCGTGGCCAGCGACCCCTCGGTGGAGCGCTGCGTGCAGGGCAGGCTCAGGCCGTACTCCACGACGCTAATGCCCGGGCGTGCGGTCTCCCAGATGATGATCATCTCATCCTGCGTCGCCCCTTGCAAATAGGGCTTCACCACAAACCGCTGCAATGCCTCAATCTGAGGCTCGTAACTGGTCAACCGGACACCCGGCACGAACTCTTCGGTGATCTGCTGGGGCGTCAGTGTCCGGCCGAGAACCTTGACTTCGAGAATGGTCCCATCCATCGGAAACTGCTCGTTGTCGTCCTTGTAGCAGGCGATGGTGTACGGGGCGTGCAACGGGTATCGCACATCACCCGATTGCTCCGTGCTCTCGCCCTGCATCTCTCCGTTGATGAACAGTTTCATCGACCGGCCGTCGTAAGAACCGGCCACGTAATACCAGCGATCCGGTTCGATGGGAGTCGTGCCCTTCACATAGGTCAGCGACCCATCAGCGTCGTTACCGCCGACGCCCGAGAGCGCAAAGTAGAAGGAGTCGTTCGAGTAGCCGATCATCCACCCGCTCTCGGCATCACCGTTGTCCTGCACACAGCCGATGATGCTGCCGTAGGTCGTCGTGGTGCGGACACTCACCCACGCGCTCACCGTGAAATCCCGCTTCGGCAGCCCCGCAGCGTTCTGCGCGATGTCGTCGGTCATCGTCAGCCAGTCGGTGGACCCGTTGAAGCGGTACCCCTCGCCCGGGCCGAGTACCGTCTTCATCGGATTACCGACGATACGCCCCCGCACCTTCCCGCTTTCATCGACAAAGCCCGTCCCTCGCACTTTCCCCGCCGTCACGCCCACATGCAGCAGAAGGTCCGGATCGAGGACCTTTTCCTCAGTTTTCTCCGCGGGTGAAGCCGGTTGAGCAACTGGCGGGGTCGAACCCTGACCCCATGCGAGAGATGCAAACCCCATGAGCGTGAGCGCGAGCGATATTATCTGACAAAGGCGGTTCATGCGGCGTGTTCTCCGATCAGAAGGTTGCAAGGCGCCCGTAGTCCGGGCGCGTTCAAGGAATCGATCTATCCGCAGGCTTCATCGCGGATTCAAGGCGGTCGACATTCGCGTTCATGATGGACAGATAATCTTCTCCACGTGCCTCACGGGCCGGGTCGAGCATTTCCGCCGGTTCAAAGGTCACCACCGCCGCGGCTCCCAGTGCCGCGCGGACCTCAGCGGACGGATCGCTCTCGAAAAGCACGATCGCCATACGGGAATCACCCTTCGCGATCGCCGCACGGAGGGCCTCGCGCTGGGCTTGCGAGGGTGCTTCATCGGGGGGGAGATCGATGTTGTGCAGCGTCCACCCGTAGCGGCGAGCGGGGTAGTTGTACGCGGGGTGGCTCGCGATCAGACTTACACCGGCGAGACGCTCCGAAAGGCCCCGAAGACGCTCATCCAATTGCTTCAAATCAGCGGCGAGGCCGTCAAAGCCTTGGCGGAAGTCGCGTTCGTGCATGGGCCATTGCGCGGCCATCCGCCCCGCGATCGCCTCTGCCTGCCGAAGGGCGTTCAACGGGTCCATCCACGTGTGACCGTCCGTCCCGGCGTGGGTGTGCTCGCCGGAAGCGCCGTGGCTGTGGCTGACGCCCGCATAGGTCAGGAATTCATCCTTGAAGACCCGCGCACTCTCACACGTTCGCTGCAGCGGCAGTGCCGCCGTTGCCGCCCATCGCTCAAAGCCCGCCCCGTTCAGGACCACCAACTCGGCCGTCTGAAACCTCTGCGTCACGGCTTCATCCGGGACCCAGAAAATCGGATCCGCATCCGCGGGCGTCGGGCACTCCACTCGCACCACCCCGCCCGAGATCCGTTGAGCGAAATAGCGAGTGGGATAGAACGTCGTGATCACCTGCGCGGGCACCGCGGTCGCCTGGTTCACCGCCGGCGCGGCCTCCCCGCACGCCGCGAGAATGAGCGGGGCGACGAGAATGATGAGAAATGAAACGATGGACATTCGCATGCGTCGGACCTCTCCCGGGTTCTTTGGCGGATAGATATAACACCGTTCGAGGCCGCACGGAGGCTCCAAACACCATCTTCACAATAACTTCACGAGATCCGGCGGGTGGAGCATGAGCACGCCCGCCCCGCAAACCGCAAGAACCGAGCCCGTAAGCAGGATGAAACCGATCTCCCAGGCGAAGATTGCGGCGATGGTACTTCGCGAAGCCCCAATCCGTTCGAGCGTTTCGATCTCCCTCGCACGGACGCGGATGGATAGCGCTGTGACCAAGGCCAGCAGCACCCCGGTGAACGCGAGGATCAGCACCGAAAGGGCGTCCAGAAGCCCTCGGATACGGGCCACGTACTTCAACATCTCGCCCACCGCCTCCTCCGGAACCACGATCTGCGCATCGTCGCCCGAGTTCACCCGTGCCTTCAGGATGGACATCTCCTTCTGCGTCCGCGGCATCAACACGACCGCGGTGATCGGCAGCGCATCCCCCGCGGCGTGCACGTGAAACGATGCGACGTTCGTCGGTGTGAACTCGTTGTAGTCCACCAGTTCCTCACTCAGCACGACCCCCGCTTCCGAGCGGTTCAGTACGAGCGCATCCGGCACCTTCGCCGCGGCGTCGGCGTGCCCATGAGCAAGCCCTTCCAGTACCCAACCCGTCGCGATGTCCGAAAAAACGACCTCGTCATCCGGCGTGCCCGACGGCAGCAGCACACCCGCGATCTTCATCTTGAGGGCCGGCGGCTTCGAAATGTCGTACAACTCCCGCTGGTCCGAAAACAGGAAATCGCCGACGTTTAGGCCCAACGACTGGGCCGCTCGAGCCCCCAGCACCGCTTCCCCGATCCGCACCGGAAGCCGCCCCTCGTCCACCACGAGCCCCCGAACCCGAAAGTAGTCGATGGAAGTCAACACCAGCGGCACGCCCCGGGCGGTGAAGCGGCTGTTCAGCGGAATTGCTTCCGCGAGGCCAGATTCCGACAGTTGCCGAAAGTCGCCCAGCGTCAGGGTTTCCAGTTCCACTCGCCTGAAGTACAGCCCCGACATGACAAGGTCGAACCGGCTCCCCTTCGCGCCAGCCAGCAGCGGCGTCGCCCTCGCCCTCGCCAGCAAGCGATCCTGAGCATCGTGCACGAGCACGCGGGTGGTCAATGGCAGCAGCACCGCCACCATCACACATACCACGAGCAGAGCCGATCGCGCAGGATGGTGGCGAGCGTGCGCCAACGCAAGTAACGCTGCGGCGATCAAGACCGCACCCCGGCCAACGAGTCCGAGCCGAAGTCAATCACGCGGTCACAACGGCCCAGCACATCGTGATTGTGGGTGACCATCAGCACCGTTGCTCCGGAGCGGCTCGCCTCCTCCCGCAACAGATCGACGATGCGCACGGACGTCTCAGGATCAAGATTGCCCGTGGGCTCATCGCACAGGATCAGTTCCGGTCCTGGCGCGAGCGCCCGGCAAATCGCCACACGCTGCCGTTCGCCTTGGGAGAGCATTCGGGGTTTGCGGTCAAGCAGATGCGCAATCCGGGCAGTCGCGGCGAGCGCCTCGGCCCGCGCCCGAACCCCCGTCCCGCCACCCGCCGAGAGGGGTCCACCTCCCAGACGGGCCGAGATCAAGATGTTCTCACCAGCCGTCACATACTCCAGCAACTCGAACTCTTGGAACACCATCCCGATACGCCCCAACCGAAGGGCCCGACGCCGGGCGTCACTGAGTTTGGAAAGATCCTCCCCCAGCACCCGGACGCACCCGGAATCGGCGCGCAGCACCCCGGCGACGAGGTGCAGCAGGGTCGTCTTCCCCGCCCCGCTCGGCCCCGCGCACGCGACCACCTCGCCGCGGTCGATGTTCAGTTCATCGATCTTGAGGGCAAACCGCCCCGCCGAACCACCCGCATAGGCGTAACGCACGCTGCGCAACTCGATCATCGCTCGGGCCGCCAGGGCGAGGAGCGATGACGCGGCTCCGGCGGCGCTTCGACGCTTGCATCGCTCGCGGCTTGCGCATCACCCTCGATCCTTCGCTGCTCCAGGGGTCGGGTGCCGACGATCCGCCATCCCGGCGCGCGGATGGCCACGGTGTACTCCGCTGCATACTCGTTGGTGCGGGTGTGGGAATGGCCCCAGTGGTAGACGATTCCTTCGACTCGCCAGCGCGAGAAGATTACGAACGCCCCGGGTTCAATTGGCGGTGGCTCCAACAAACGCGTCTCGATGGGCGTGACGGAACTCACGCGGCTCAAGGCACCGCCCTCCTCCTGCATGATGAGGCCCCGGTAGACGTCGTTGTAGGTCGCATCCAGCAACGGACCATCCACGCTGCCCGCCAACGCTTCATAGATATCGCCCTCACGGGCGTAGTCAAACGCCCGGTAGATGTTGGCATGCAGCGGCACGAAGACCGCTCGCGCTTCTGCTTCGTGCAGCGCCGGCGGGTTCTGACCCGTAAACGGCGCGCCGACCCGGAAAGTCCAGAACGGGATGACGGCCGCTGCGACCGCCGCGAACGCTGCACTGCCAGCGACCGCGGCGACGCACTTCAGCCGCGCGGAGACGGCACGTCCGGCCAACCAGCCTGCCCAGCCCACCCAGCACAGCCCAATGAGGACCGACACTACGGAAATACGCATGCCGGATTGTTTGACGACGATGGGGATATCAGCCAACACATCGACCCTTGCTGCGGGAGCGTGCCAGGTGTATTCGGGCTCCGTCTTGCGGAATGTCACCAACTCGAGGCGTCCGTCGGCGATGAGCACCGTCTCGACGTCCGAAATCGGTGCAAGGTCGCGGTCCTGCGCTATGAAATCTCGCGGGAACGCACCCCAGACAATCGACACGACCTTGGGTGATGATTTGCACGGATACTCCACCTCGGCAAAAACCTGTGGGAGCAGCAACGCAGGGTTCTGGATGAACCCGGGTCTGGTTTCGGGCGGCGGCCGGATCACCCTGAGCGTACGAACCACCGGAGCAACATCGATACCGTCGATGTTCACGCGGTTGGGCCGGTCCACCAAGGCCGTCATGATGCCGGTGCGAGAGCCCCCGAAATACTCCTCCACGGCGCTCCGCATCCCCGCGACTTCCGGATCGCTCACACGATCCCGAGATTCCCGCGTCGTGTTCACGATCTGGTCCACGAACAACACGTTCATGATCACCGTGCACCGCACAGCGTCGGCATCGATCGTGAACCGGACATCCGCGTGCGCCCCGGGCTTGGGGTGAGCGAACACCGGGTATGCCGCTCCGGACGCGATGAGCACCGCCACCAACCACGCGACCTGATCTCTCAAACGGTTCCGTTCGCTCATGCCCACAGATCCCTCTCGCCCGGGGAAACGCGCAGCGTACCCGCCAGACCCGCAAAAAACCCGCCGCGGAGTTTCCTCCGCGGCGGGTGATCTGTCAAGTTGTCACGACCGAATACTCGACCTCAGCAGCCGGAGTCCCAGCCAGTGAAGAACGTCACGATGTCATCGCTGTCCGTGTCGTTGTCACCGTCGACGTCGGCCTCGCCGCTGTCGAAGTCGCCGAAGAACAGAACAATGTCGTCGCTGTCCGTGTCGTTGTCGCCGTCATAGTCGCCCACGCACGGGCTGCCCACAACGCCCGAAACGCCCAACTCGGTGACCGCCCACCAGCCCGATTCACGATCGACGAAGCGAATCGCAACGGTCTGCGAATTCGCGGGGTTGCCAAGATTCAGAATCACGACCTCGTCGGGTGTCGTGCTCTTGTTCGCCGTGGTCCAGTTCAGAGCCGTCTCCCACGCGCCGCCGTCGAAGGATACCTCGATGCGCGAGTTGTGCAGGGCTTCGGAGCCCCAACTGGAGCGGAAGGTCATCGAGAGCGAGCCCGGATTGATCGCCCCGATGCTGTAGGTGGGGGTCGCGAGGATGGCGGTCCCGTTGCAGCCGCGGGCCGCGAAGTCCGACACGAAGGCCGTGCTGGCCAAGAACCCGTACCGCTCGCCGCCGGTGACGCGGGCCCAAGCCTCGACGAGCCACGCATTGAAGCCGTAGAAGTCGTCGCCTTGGGCGCAGTTGGTGAGGCCGCTGTTGTCGACCGTGAGGTTGCCACCCTGGGCGACCACTTCCGAGAAGTACGCGCACTGAGCGACCGGGGGCAGTTCCGACGGCGGACCCTGAAGGTCGGCAACGTCCTCAAAGTCTTCAGAGAAGATCTCGGAGCCGTTGACGGAGAGCGCGAGGTTATCGAAGGCCCACCACCAGTCGTTGCGGGCATTGATGAGCGAGAACTCGAACTTGGCCGCCGTAGCGCCGGAAGGAATGAGAAGCGAAGACACGGGGACCGTGACGCTCTCGTTCGTGTTGTCATTGTGGAAGAACGGGCTGGGAGCGATGAAGATCTGCTCGCCGCTGGCCGTGCGGCCCGAATCAGAGTCCCAGCGCAGAACCTCGACCGCCGGCTGATCGACGCCGCCAACGGTGTAGACCGCCTTCACCACGGCGGTCTGGTTGTTGGTGTTGCGACGGGTCGCGCTGCCCGCTGATCCCGCGGCCGAAACCGCGGCGGGTACTGTGAAGGTCGTCGGGCCGGTCACCATGATGCGAACCCGGCCGTTGAGCGTCGGTGTTGAGTTGCTGCCGGCGATGGTGACGTAGTTGCCGGTGACAAGGTTGTGCGGGGCGGTCGTGGTCACGACGGCCGGATTGCCCGTGCTGACGCTTTGGATCGTGCTGGCCGGAGGATTCGGGTCGCAGGAGCAACCGTCGTCGAAGGCCTCGTCTCTCCAACTGGAGTCGAAGGTGAGCGAGGCGTCGCCGATGATGCCGGGGAGCGAAATGCTCGGGGTCGTCAGGAAGGCGTTGAAGTTGGAAGTGTTGTTCGCAAAGTCGTCCCATTCATCGGGGTCCGCGATCGCCACAATGCCTCGGCCCTTGGTGAACTGGCTGCGCTGCTGATCGTCCACCCGCTGCCACCACCAATCCTTGAACGCGAACGCCCAGCCCCGCCACTCCGGACGGCCACATTCAACGGGGCACCCCCCGATGGGGTTCCAAACGTCCGTCCAGCCCGCCGGGGGCGTGGGCGACCACGGCGTTGTGCACGCCGCGAAATCCTCGGTCGGGGCCAAGATCATCACCGACTGCGAAGGAACGATGCTCGCGATTCCGATCGTCGCCGAACCCTGAAAGAGTTGAAGATTGTCGATCGCCCAGAACCAGTTGTTGCCCGCGACATAGCGGAACTTCAGCACCACCGACGTGGCCGATGCGGGAACGTCAATTGCGATGGCGACCTGCTCGTTCGGGGCATCGGCCTTGAAAAACAGGCCCGCAGCCGACTCCCACCGCAGAACTTCTTCGGTGTCGCCGTTGTTGTACTGCGCCACAATGGTCGCGATCTGCGGCTCTTCGTTGAGCCACGCCGAATCGAACGACAGAACGACTAGGTTGCCCGACCGGCTCGAAAGGTCGATTCCGGGCGTGGTCATCGTCGTGTCGAGCGGGCCGGTCGCATTGCCCGTGTCCTCGAACTCGTCACCTTCGGCCACGGCCAGTTTGCCGCTCGAATTGATGAACCCGCTGCCATTTCCGCCACTCACGCAGTTCCAGAACGGACGCTCCACGAAACTCCAGCCACGCCAATCAGGCACGCCGCCCGTGGCCGGGCCGTCGACCGACACGACCACGCCACCCGGGCCGGTGTGGGTGAAGGTGTTGACGCCACAATACGTCGTCGCACACCCCGTCGGCACTTCATGCACCGGCGGCAGCAGCGTCACGCCCTCGAAGCCTTCCGTGAAGATCGTGGTTCCCGTGCCCGCGACGGCACCTGCCACGCGGACGTTGTCGATCGCCCACCACCAGTCGTTGGCCGCGCGAACCATTCCGAACTCGAAGCGCACGGCCGTCGCACCCGACGGGGCTTGCAGGCCCGGAGCCCGCTCGTCCACGAAAGCGGCTGTCAGCACAACAGTTTCGTTAGTCGCATCAGTCTTGAAGTAGTCGCCAGCATCGATTCCCGCCGAATCCGAGTCCCAGTGCATGACCTCAACCGCCGCCTGCTCGACCCCGCCCACCGTGTAGTAGGCGCGGATAATCGCCGTTTGGTTGTTGTCCGGAAGATCGTCAAAGCCCTCGGGCCGCCAACTCGAATCGAACGTCAGCGACAACGTCGCCAAACTCACGCCCGAAAGGCTAATCGCCGGTGTCCCCATCCACGTGTTCATCGTGCCGCAGTTCTGGTCGGGATCGCCCCGGTCATCCCACTCGTCGGCGTCCGCAACCGCCACGTTTCCCACACCAAGTATAAAGTCCTGACGCTGCTGGTTGTCGGTCCGCACGCCCCAGAAAGTCTTGGGGGTGAACGACCAGCCTTCCCACTCCAGCACCCCTTCAAGCGAGCCGCACGTCCCGCAATTTCCGG
>Ga0105044_10002147_pt1 | contig 26806 bp, 20 predicted proteins | sample MAT01_FD_78092 | JGI IMG/M metagenome (GOLD analysis project Ga0105044, IMG submission 78092) | Freshwater microbial communities from Lake Fryxell liftoff mats and glacier meltwater in Antarctica - MAT-01 | ecosystem: Environmental > Aquatic > Freshwater > Ice > Liftoff microbial mat | place... | reverse complement strand
TTGCTCGGCGATGCGTTTCAGTAACGCCTGACAACCCAGGCACTCAGGAACACCCATGCCACGAGCGTATCAGAAGCGAGTCGCCTCAGCTGCGCCAGTTTGCGGGAGGTGAACGGTTACAGGATACCTTCGTTCAGTACCTGCACCGCGAGGCTTCTCAGGAGGACATTATTAATTGGGTTAAGCACCTTCGCAACCGAGAGTGCACCGTCGCTCGGATGGTCGTGTTGCTTCTGGCAAGCGACGAATTCTACTCTTAGTCCCAGTATGCCTCGGTCTGATCAGAGCCCGGCGAACCCTGGGCTCGATTGTGAATCGGCCTGATCGCCCTTAATTCCTTGAAAACTGCATGGCCGGCGGTGATTGACCGCCGGCCATGCCATTGACCAAGCCGCCAATCCTGCGCGGCCAGAGAAGCCAAGAACGGGCTGCTGGTCCGACCGACTTTTTGAATCCTGAGGATCAGCATTTCTGCTCACCCCTCGCCGACTCTTGGCGGGCAACCCACGTCTCGCATTGATTTTGGACAGTCTCCCCGTCTACCGTATTGACAGGGGGAAACCGACATGCACGACAACATCCTTCAATCCGTCGGCCACACGCCGTTGGTTCGTCTGCGTCGGATGACCGATGGCCTTGCGGCAAAGATCGCGGTGAAGGTCGAAGCGTTGAATCCTGGGGGCAGCACCAAGGATCGTGTCGCCGTCGCCATGATCGCGGATGCCGAGCGTCGCGGCTGGCTGCGGCCCGGCGGCACCATTATCGAGGCGACCGCGGGCAATACCGGCGTCGGCCTGGCGATGGTCGCCGCGGTTCGAGGCTACCGCTGCATCTTCGTGCTGCCGGACAAGATGAGCAGCGAGAAGGTCGCTCTCCTCAAAGCGTACGGCGCGGAGGTCGTCATCACGCCCACGGCCGTCGCTCCCGATTCGCCCGACAGCTACAACGGCGTGGCCGATCGGCTCGCTCGCGAAGTCCCCGGCGCCTGGCGGCCGAACCAGTTCACCAACCTCGCCAACCCCGAGATTCACTACCGCACCACCGGCCCCGAAATCTGGGAGCAGACCGACGGCAAGATCACTGTCCTCGTCGGCGGCGTGGGCACCGGCGGCACCCTCAGCGGCGTCAGCCGATACCTCAAGGAACGCAATCCCGAGATCAAGGTCGTCGGTGCAGACCCGGAAGGCTCCGTTCTTTCCGGCGGCACACCCCACGGCTGGAAGGTCGAGGGTATCGGCGAAGACTTCGTGCCCCGCACCTTCAACAGCCAGCTTGTGGACGACTGGGTCCGCGTCGGCGATGCGGAGTCGTTCCACACGGGTCGCGAACTCGCTCGCCGTGAGGGGATCCTCGCCGGCGGTTCCTGCGGCACGGCTCTCGCCGCGGCCCTGCGCTATGCTCGCCGCCTCACGGCCGAGGATCTCGTCGTCGTGATCCTGCCAGACACCGGCCGGAACTACATGAGCAAGATGTACGACGACGTTTGGCTCGCCGCGAACAACCTGCAATGGGTGCCCGACACGCCTCACACCGTCGGCGACCTGCTGAAACGCAAGGGCGAACGACCGCTGCTCCGCGTCAGCCCCACCGCCACCGCGGCGGCCGCCATCGACATGCTTCGCAGCGCCGGCGTCTCGCAACTCCCCGTCATGGACGACGGCAAGCCGGTCGGCAGCGTCCAGGAAGTCACCCTCGCCCGCGTGCTGCACGATCATGGCGACCCGGAAGCCGTGTTGATCTCGGAGATCATGGCGAAGCCGCTACCAACGCTCGAGGTGAGCACAAACCTCGACGAAGCTTACCGCCTTCTGCTCGCAGGCAACACCGGCGTCCTCGCCACCGCGAATAGCGAAGTCGTTGGCATCGTCACACGCATCGACCTGATCGAATACTGGACAAAACCGAAGTGACATCGCGTGGCCGCGACGCGAAGTCTTCCGAGCGGAGCGAGACAACGTCAATCATCTCAGGAGTGCCTCCCATGCGCGATCCCGGTTTCTCCACGCGCGCGATCCACGCCGGCCAGGGCCCGGACCCGACCACCGGTGCCACCGTGGTGCCGATCTACGCCACCTCGACCTTTACTCAATCGGCCCCCGGCCAGCACAAGGGGTACGAATACTCCCGCAGCGGCAACCCCACTCGCACGGCCCTCGAAACCTGCCTTGCCGCCCTCGAAGGCGGCGAACGCGGGCTCGCCTTCGCCTCCGGCCTGGCCGCCACCAACTCCGTCCTCGCCACGCTTCTTCTGCCGGGCGACGAGATCGCTGCCATGGCCGACCTCTACGGCGGCACTTTTCGCCTTATCGAGCGAGTCTTCAAACCCTGGGGCATCGGCTCTCGTTACACCGACGAAACCAGCGTTGATGGCTTACGCAAAGTCCTGACTCCGAAGACCAGGCTGATCTGGATCGAAACGCCGACGAACCCGCTCGTGCAAGTGCTCGACATCGAAGCGACCGCGAGACTCGCCAAGGAACACGGCGCCTTGCTCGCCGTCGATAACACCTTCGCCTCGCCTTATCTGCAACAGCCTCTCGCCCTCGGGGCGGACCTCGTCGTGCATAGCACCACCAAGTACATCGGCGGCCACTCGGATGTCGTCGGCGGTGCGGTCGTCGGTCGGAAGGAACTCGTCGATCGCATCCAGTTCCACCAAAACGCCGCGGGGGGAACGCCAGGGCCGTTCGATTCGTACCTCACGCTGCGAGGCGTGAAGACGCTCGCCGTCCGCATGGATCGCCACTGTGCGAACGCCGCCGAGCTTGCCGAATGGCTCACGAAGCAACCGCAGGTGGAGCATGTCCACTATCCGGGGCTGCCCGGCCACCCCGGCCACGCCATCGCGAAGCGGCAGATGCGAGCCTTCGGCGGCATGCTCTCGCTGCGGCTCCACGGCGGCGGCGAGGCGGCCCGTCGCATGGCCTCGCGAACCCATCTCTTCAGCCTCGCGGAGAGCCTCGGCGGCGTCGAATCGCTGCTCTGCCATCCCGCGACGATGACCCACGCGAGCATCCCGCTCGAGGTGCGGGCGAAGCGCGGCGTCGACGACGGACTCATCCGCCTGAGCGTCGGCATCGAGGACGTCGAGGACTTACGCCACGACCTCGCCGAAGCGATGCGAACCTGAGCGGACCATTTCAAGGAACCGTGATGAACCCGAGACGCGGCCTTCAGGAATGTGGCACTGGGGTCTGCGGCATCGTCGTCCCGGCGGTGCCTGTGGCGTTATCCCCGGCGGTTTGAATTCGAGGCGTTTGGTCGGCGTACTGCGATCACGGAATCATGAGTGATGGCGTAGACCTCCGTACCTGGTTGAAGCAGTACGGTGGCACTGCCCGTGAAGTCGCCGAAGGCCGGCAGAACACCCACATCGTGTGCGAACCAGAAGCAGGGCAACCGCATACGTTCTCGGCCACGACCGCCGAGAACAAATCCCGGGTGAAGATGGCCCGCAAGAACGTAACCGAGGGTCGAGGGTTCAGGGTGGTGAGTGAACACGAACGGCGGTTCGTGCACGAACGGCTTCCAGCCCTCCGCCCAGGATCGCGGCGGCGGGCCAGCGCGATCGTGATTACCGCGGAGGAGTTCAATTTCTAGCGACGGGCGAGCGTGCCGCCAGGCGTCGAGTTCGCCAAGGATCGCTTCGGTTCGTCCGGTGGGTGCGTGCCAGAAGTCGCCGAGCACTGCCAACCGCGTCGCGTGGGTGTCCTCGATCGCAGAGGCCAGGCGTGAAAGCGTGGAGTCGGGTCCGCCCGGGATGGGGACTCCGGCAGCGCGGAAGACCGCCTCTTTGCCAAAGTGAAGATCGGCGATGACCAGCGTACGCCGACCGGGCCAGAAGAGAGAGCGGTCCGGGCGAAGGACGAGCCGTTCGCCGCGAATCTCGATTTCCGCATTCATGCGGGGCCCGCCTGGGACTCGAGTTCGGCCACCATGCGACGTATACGTTCGGAGAGTTTTTCGGAGGAGACGGTATCTCGCAGTCTTTCGACGAGCAGCGGGAACGCGAAGGGTGTCGCCTTCGTCAATTCGGCGATCACGACACGGCATGAGGCCACTCGATCCAGGGCTCGCCGCAGCCGAGTGATCTCGAATTGCCGATCGAGCACTTCCTTGCGAGCCTGCCAGAGGAGGAGGTTGCCGGGATCATGCTCCTGGAACACGTTGTAGAAGAGGCTGCTTGAAGCCTGTAGTTGCTTCGCCGAGCGTGCCGCGCTCGGCAAGCCGGGGTTCAGGAGCCCAGAGACCCGAGCGATCTCGCGAAACTGCCGCTTCGTCAATTCCCCGGCGTTCACGGATTCCAGCACGTCGTTGGCGATCTCTGTTGGGTCAAGAAGCGTCTTGAGATCTGCAGCATCGATAGCGATCGGATCGGGGGAGAGCAGTTCGAAGCCATAATCATTGGCCGCCATATTGAAGGTCTGCGGCCGAAGCCTTGACAGGCGATACGCGGTGAGCGCGGCCATGCCTTCGTGCACGAGGCGGCCCTCAAACGGGTAGATGAAGAGATGGTGCCCGTCCCGCGTTTTCAGGGTTTCGACGAGGAGTTCATCCGGCGACGGAATGCACGACCATCTCGCCTGAATATCGAGAACAGGTTTCACAGCGACCATCTCGGGGTCGACGAACAACCCGCGGCGGGCTTCATCAAGTTTGACGCGAAGGGCCATCGCGAGTTCGCCCGAGAGCGGCAATCGCCCACCCATCCAGCGCGGCACCGTGGAAGCCTTTTGCTTTGAAAGGCGGACCTGCACCGTCATCTGGTACAGGCGAATGAACTCCAGCGTTCGACCCGCGAAGGTGAATCGATCGCCTGGCTTGAGCTTCGCGGCAAACGATTCCTCGACGGTGCCAAGCCGGCCGCCGCGGAGGAAACGCACTTCCACCGCGGCATCTGAAGCGATCGTGCCTACCGACATGCGATGCCGGCGTGCGAGGCGTTCCTCGCGGACCACGTAGCTTTCATCGACAAGTTCGACCCGACGGAAATCGGGATACGCGCGCAGCGCCTCGCCGCCGCGAGTCACGAAATCGAGTACCCAGTTCCATTCGTCTCGCGACAAATCCTGATAGGCGAGCGTACCGCGAACCTCTTCGAACAGCGAATCGGCATTGAACCCACCCGCGAGGGCGGAACTGACCGCGTGCTGGGCCAGGACGTCGAGCGGCTTTGACACGGGCTCGCGACCTTCGATCATCTGGGCAGCGGCGGCGGCTCTCACCGCGGCGCTCTCGATGAGTTCAAAGGCATTCGTCGGCACGCAGGTCACGCGGCTTGTCTCGCCTGGCCGATGGCCGCTGCGCCCCGCACGTTGGAGGAGCCGGGCGATTCCCTTCGGGCTTCCCACCTGGAGTACGCGATCGACCGGTGCGAAATCCACGCCGAGATCGAGAGTCGACGTACACACCACACATCGTAACGAGCCTTCCCGCAATTGATCCTCGACCCATGAGCGAGCTTTGCGATCGATCGAACCGTGATGCAGGGCGATTTGCCCCGCCCAGTGCGGTCGAGCTTCGAGGATCGCTTGGTACCAGAGTTCGGATTGGGAACGTGTGTTCGTGAACACGAGCGCGGACCGTGACTTCTCCACCGATTGCAGCACGCGAGGCAAGAGGCTGAGGCCCAGGTGACCTGCCCAGGGGAATCGCTCGACATGCCGTGGCAGAATCGTGTCGATCACCACAGGTTTGGAGAGTTGCCCGCGAATGATCCGCCCTGCTCGGTGCGGCCCAAGCAAGGCTGCGAGCGAGGTCTCCAGGTTGCCGAGCGTGGCGGATAGCCCCCACACGCGGAGTGCCGGCGAGATCGAACGCAAGCGGGCGAGTGCGAGTTCCGCCAGCACGCCACGTTTTGAGCCGATCAACTCGTGCCACTCATCGCAGACCACGCAACGAAGCTCGGCGAATTTCTCGTGAGCGTCGGGATAGGTGAGCAACAACGCGAGGCTCTCCGGCGTGGTGACGAGCACTGTCGGCAATCGTTTCTTCTGCCGCGCACGAAGGGAGGACGACGTGTCGGCCGTGCGCGTCCCGACATCCCAGTTCAAGCCGATCGGCGCGAGCGGAGCTTCGAGCGCCAGCGACGTATCTCGCGAGAGCGCACGCAACGGCGTGATCCACAACACACGGAGCGGAGGAGGTTTCGTGGGGGGCTCTTCGCCCAGAGCCTCGAGCACTGGCCCCAGGTAAGCGGCATAAGTCTTGCCGGTGCCCGTCATCGCGTGGATCAGTCCGCTCTCTCCGTTGTGGTACGCAGCCCAGGCTTCACGCTGAAAGTCGAAGGGCTTCCAGCCGTGGGAGGCCATCCACGCCTCCGGCGTCTTTCGCTGGCTCGGGGGCGGCGGCGAAGGGTTTCGTTTCACGCGGACGCCCCCGCGGCGAGCATCGCCTTGATCCGGTCCAGCGTGTCCGCCTCCCCGGGTTTCTTGTCCGTGCGCCATCGAAGCATGCGGGGGAATCGGACAGCAATGCCGGACTTGTGCCGCGTCGAGGTTTGGATGCCTTCGAAGCCGAGTTCAAAGACCAACTCGGCTTTCACGGTGCGAACGGGGCCGAACTTCTCCAGCGTGTTCGCCCGGATGAATGCGTCGACCTGGCGGATCTCGACATCGGTGAGCCCGCTATAGGCTTTGGCGACGGGCACGAGCTTCTCCGCGTCCCACACGCCGAAAGTGTAGTCCGTGAAGAGCCCGCTCCGCTTGCCATGGCCGGGCTGAGCGTAGATCAGGACCGCGTCCACGGTGTACGGTTCGACCTTCCATTTCCACCAGTCGCCGCGAACCCGGCCGACGCGGTAGGGCGAGCTGCGGCGCTTGAGCATCATGCCTTCGACTCGGCGATCGCGGCTGGTTCGCCTCTCGGCCGCGAGGTCGGCCCAGTCCTCCAGCGTCAATCGCGGCGAGAGCAGCAATGCGGGGTGCTTTACCTCATGTGCGAGGGATTCCAGTTTCTCTCGCCGCTCGGCGAGGGGGCGGTCTCGAACATCGACTCCCGCCCATTCGATGAGGTCGTACGCCATCAGAACGACCGGGACATCGCCCAGGAGTTTCTTGCCAAGCGACTTGCGGCCGATGCGTTTTTGTAGCTCCGCGAAGGGCAACACCTGGTCGTTCTTCCACGGAAGAATTTCGCCGTCGATAGCAGTGCCGTCTGGCAGGGAGTCCGCCAGCGATTTCAACTCGGGATAGCGTTCGGTAACAAGCTCTTCGCCTCGCGACCAGACAAACGAGAGCCCGCGACGGCGAAGGATCTGGGCGCGAATCCCATCCCATTTCCATTCGGCCTGCCAGTCCTCGGCCGCGCCGAGGCCGCCGGGTTCGCCTTCAAGCGGGTGAGCGAGAAAGAACGGATAAGGCCTGCTAATCGCGGCTTCACCGTCGGCGGGGGCCATGAGAGAGGTGAAGAACAGCGGCGTCGGTTCCCAGGTTCCCATGAGTCGATGAGCGAGCACATCCGCGCTGAGACCGGAAACCTGCGCCAGGGCACGCACGACGAGAAGCTGCGACACTCCCACGCGGAACTCGCCCGTGATCAGTTTGTTCCACACGAAGCGCTGACGTGCATCCAACGCATCCCAAGCGGCCACTGCGGCGGCATGCTGCTCCGCCTCAGGCAGCGTTCGCAACGGCAAAAGGTGGTTCTCCACCCAGTCCGCCAAACTGCGACCGGAGACTGTAAGCGAAGGGGGAAGAAGCAATGCGATGGTTTCCGCGATGTCGCCGACCTGGTGATAGCATTCGTCGAACAGCCACTCGGGCACTCCGGCACGTTCACGAGCCCAGAGCCGTAGACGCTTCGAGGGCACCGCTTGGCGAGGCTTGCGACCACTCAGGAAAAAGACAGCCCAGGCCGCATCCGCGAGCGCTGCCAAGCTGAAGTAGCGAGCCATCGCCTCGACCTTTTCCGAGGTCTTGGTCGTCTCGTCTAGCGACGCGAAAAGCTCCGCAAAGGCTTTCATGTGGCGGAACCCTCCGCGGCTTCGGTCTCGTCCTCGTCGCCGAAGCGAGTGGCGATCACACCTGCATCGAGCCTCTGTTCGCGCAGGTATCGCGCAAGTTCGGACGCGAAGCCATGCGTGGCCAGCACCCGCGTCGCTCCGCTTTCACGGATCGCCATGAGAAGGCCCGGCCAGTCCGCGTGATCGGAAAGTACGAAGCCTCGGTCCACCGCTCGTCGTCGACGTGTCCCGCGAACTTGCATCCAACCGGAGGCGACCGCCGAGGAAGCCGGCTCCAATTTGCGAGCCCATGGAGAGTCCTGGGCCGAGGGCGGCGCGATCACGAGCCCGCCCAGCCAGGGCTTTTCTTTACGGCTGACCGCCTCACCCACGGAGATGGTCACCGGCAACTCGACGCCGCTTTCGCGATAGACTCGCGTCACGTTTTCCACCGCCCCGTGCGTGCAGATGGGGCCGATGGTCCGATCCACGCTCGCCATCACACGCTGGGCCTTCCCAAGCGAATACGCGTACACGACGCTGGTTTTGCCCACGGCCTGATTCGCACGCCACCAGGCATTCACTCGTGAAAAAAGCGTCTCCGAGGATTCCCAGCGGTAGATGGGCAGTCCGAAAGTCGATTCGGTAATCAAGGTGTGGCAGCGAACCGCCTCGAACGGTTGGCAGGTCGGATCAGTTTCGAGCTTGTAATCGCCGGTAATAACCCAGATCTCACCACGATGCTCAAGCCGAATTTGGGAAGAGCCGAGCACATGCCCCGCGGGATGAAACGAGATGCGGACCCCGTTCAGTTCAACGGGTTCCCCATAAGGCTGAGTAGCGATCTCGGCATCGGCACCAATCCGAAGTCGAAGCAGCCGTTCGCCGGGTTTCGCAGTGAGATACTGGCCACAACCGGCTCGGGCGTGGTCCGAGTGAGCATGAGTGATCACCGCTCGCGCGACAGGCCTCCATGGATCGATGTGAAAACCCCCGATCGGGCAGCAAAGGCCGTTGTCTGTCAAGGTCACAAGGGGTTCGGTCACGTGCTCATCTCCGGACACTGCATCATATCCGTGAAGATGGGGTGGTCTTTAACCCTCTGGTCCTTTTCTCTTCAGATGGTTGACATACCTCTGAATCCAAGATTGGCAGCGACCATGCGGATCGTTCGCATGATGGGATCAACAGAGATGACGAGGTTCAGTTTGAGAAGTGGCTGAGTCCGCTACTCACCAATCGAGCAATTTCAGGAGTGAATCCATGTCGGGAGCAGCACTCTCGCGTTGGTGTCATTTCCCATCTCCACCGCACTGATCCATTGACACCCAATAACTCAAGCAGAAATGCTTCTCTGGTCTGTGGCCCCGGAGTCTCGCCGGTGCAAACTCTCGCCGGCGAGACTGCGACGAGAGTCCAAGGTGTTTTGGCACGTCCAGTCATCAATAGTTCACGCCCATTCGGACGGTGGCACCGATGAAGCCGAAGTTGCTATTATCCTCGGAACTGAAGTTCGGGATGGTCGTCGGAGGGCTGGCACGGGAGCTTCGCGTGGGGTTGCCGGCGCCGAACCATTCCTGGCCCACCATCGCCAACTGGCTGAAGAAGCGGCCGTGGCCGAAGTCGCAGGCGTATTCGACGCCGAGCTCGAGATCCTGAACGCTGACGAGCGATTCCTGATTGGCCTTGGCGAGGCCGTTGAGTTGATCACCGCCATAAGCGAGGTGTTTGGAGTTGCCGTAAAGAAGTCGGCTGCGTGCGCTGCCATAAAGGTTCCAGCAGGTGTCGGCGATCGGACGGCGAAACTCGAGGGCGATCGTCGGGCCATAGCCGATGAAGCGATGATCCGAGAAGACCGGCCTCAGGCCCACGCCGGAAGCACTGGTCGCGTAGGCGTTGTAGTTCTGGGAAATGTCCACACGGGAGGCACCGCCCGCGAGCAGGAAGTTCCAGTTGCAGAACTTCATCTCCTGAATCACTTCGATGTCGGCCACTTGGAGTTCGAGCTTGCTGGTGACGGCGAATTCCTGGGGGTTGTTCTGGATCAGGCCGGCCCCCATCGGCAGGGCGGACACCACGGTCAGCGGCGGGCCGCTCGGCGCCGTGATCTGGAACGTCTGATCGGTGCCTGCACGGAGGTACCAGTATCGCCCGCGAACGCCGAGGCCATCGTCATTCATCACGCCGATCCAGGCTTGCGGCGCGGCGACGATGTTGTGGCGAATGTCGTTTCGGGTCACGGGGCCGGTGCCCTGACGGAAGAAGCTGATGGCGGGGTTGTTCTCGAAGAACGGCTTGACGAAGTAAACGCCCACGCCGCCGAGGACGCGACAGTAGCGCTCGCAGGCGTCGTTCGAGCACTCCACCATTTCCATCGCAAAGGGCACGCTTGGCAGGGTCGTCGGCGGAGCCATCACGGGCGCGGGAGCTGGCGTCGAGATCGGGAACTGGGCGATCGGGATTTGCGGGGCGGGCATCGGTGCCGGCACGGTTGGCGGGAGCATCGCGGGCGGCGTGTTACCCCCGGTCGGCAGCACCACGAAGGTGGTGTTCATCTGCGCCTGAGCCGCCGGCACGCTCAGCATCGACGCCAGCATCATCGGAATCCAGATGGCCCTTATCATGGATCGCACCTCCGTAGGAAGAGGCCGCCGTCGCTCGCTGCATGGCTGCACGCCGACTCGGCTCGACCTGAGACAACATTCGCCCACATGACCGATACTATCGGCACAACTCGACCCACCCCATCAGATACAATCATCACCAACTGTTGAATCCTTCAAAAAAGCAGATCTTCCGCAGATCCCCCTGCTTGACAGCCACGAGAAACGCCCGCGCCGATATCGGCGCGGGCGTTCAGTCAGGCAAGCCTCGACCAAGTCGATCACACCAGTTCCGCGAGTTTGCTCAGCTCGGCATCGATCTCGGCCAGTTCCGCCTCGCCCTTGGCCTTCTCCTTGCGAAGAGACTTGAGCTTGGCCATGGCGGCTTCGTGCGCCTTCTGTCGTTCAGCCAGCGCCCGCTTTGCCTCCGCGAAAGCCCGCTCGGTGTGGCACGAATCCTTCTCGGCCTTCACCACTTCCTCCGGCACTTTGCGGGCGCGGTTCTCCAGGCCGATGCGGTCCGTCATCAACTGCGTCCGCATGGCGCGAGCCTTGGCCCGCCTCAGCACGGCATTCTCCACGTCCTCGAACGGTGCGCTCACCGGGATCACGGTCACGCGAGTCGCAGCCACTTCGACGGACTCCCGCAGGCTCATTCCCTTGGCCTTGTAGAACACGACCGTGAGGAGAAAGGTTCCGAGCGCGAAGATCATCGGCATCGGATGACTTTCAAAGCCGCTCCACGTTCGATTCGCTACGGTCTCGGCCATGCCGGAGATGCGAGCCGAGTCCTCGGGATACGAAACCGACGCCACGCCGACGCTGGCCAGCAGGCCGAAGATCAGAACAAGAATGCGCTTCATGATGGTGCCCTCCTTGCGTCCGCCAGATGTGCCAGACCTCACGATCTCGTCAAATCCGACGTGCAGAAATGGGAGAGCACCTCACAGAAAATGGTTCGGGGAATTCTGCCGATTGTCGCATCGCGAAGCTTTAGCTCGGCAGCCAAGCCGAGGCCAATTCCTACGCCTCGGCGAGCAGTAACCGGTGATCTCGGTTTCGTTCATGGTGTGAAAGTGTCACAGGAATGGAACGCGAAAAGCCCAGGGAGTGCCATCCCTGGGCTTTGGGGAACGAGTCGAACCCTCGTGAATTATCCCACCAGATCCCGAACGGGTTTGCCGTGAGGGATGAGTTCGATGGGGCGGCCGTCCTGGGCCTTGTACCAGGTGTGCAGGTTGACGCCGAGGGTGTGGTAGATCGTCGCGGCGAGGTCCTGCGGGCCCACGGGGTTGTCGGTGACGAACTCGCCAAGCGGGTTCGTCTTGCCGACGACCTGTCCCACTTTGAGACCGCCGCCGGCCATGATCGCGCAGCCCGCGGTGGCCCAGTGATCGCGGCCCTGGGCGGGGTTAATCTTCGGTGTGCGGCCGAAGTCGCCGAACCACACGACGAGAGTTTCGTCGAGCAGCCCGCGTTCGGAAAGATCGGAAACCAGCGAGGCCAGGGCCGAGTCCAGCCGCGGCAGGTTGCGATCCTTCAATGTCTTGAAGTTGTTGGCATGAGTATCCCAGCCGCCATCGGTGACGGTGACGAACTGCACGCCGGACTCGATCAGTCGGCGAGCGAGCAGGCAGTACTGGCCAAGCGGCGTGCGGCCGTAACGGTCGCGGGTCTTCGCGGACTCCTGATCGAGAGCGAACGCCTTCTTCGCCGCGGGGCTGGTGATGATATTATGGGCCTTCTCGTAGAACTCATCGCGGGCGAGTTCCACACCCTGGAGATCGGCCTTCTTGTGATAGTTCTCGAGGTCATTCAGCATGCCATAACGACGATCGAGCCGCAGTCGCTCGGCATTGTTGGCTAGGCCGAGGTCGCGAACTTTGAAGACATCCGCGGTGGGGTCTTCGTGAACCTCGAAGGCGTTGTACTGATCGCCCAGGAAGCCCGAGATGCCGCCGTTGAATCGGCGATCGATATTCTTCCCAAGTTGAACGAACGGGAGCATGTTGTCGACGTAGCCGCGTTCCTTGGCCACGACGGCGCCGTAGCAGGGGAACGGAAGGCTCGGGTTAAACTTGTGGCCGCTCATCATGAGGTGGTCCGCGGCGCCGTGCGAGCCGTTCTTCGGATCGTGGCCACGGATGATGGCGAGCTTGTCCGTCACCTTCGCGAGGTGCGGCACATGCTCCGTGAAGCGGATGCCGGGAAGCGTGGTCGGGATGGTGTTGAACTCGCCGCGAACTTCCGCGGGGGCGTCCGGCTTCGGATCGAACGAGTCGTGATGGCTGGGGCCGCCCTGCATCCAGAGCAGGATGCAACGCTTGGCCTTGGCCGGGGCCGAGGGGTCGTTCGCCCGGGCCTTCAGGAACGCGGGCAGCGACAGGCCGAAGGCGGAGAGGCCGCCCAATTGAACAAAGTTTCGGCGCGAGACCCCGGTGCAATCCGAAGTGGAGCCGGTACGAAGGTCGAGCATGGCATTTGCCTCTTCAAATTCGATCGGAAGGTGTCAGGTTCGGCGGAAAGTCATCAGGTGGGTGCGAACATCTCTTAACATCGGCGAAAGTGGTCGTCCTGTCAACAGAAAACAGAGAGTCAGTCGAGAGAATTGGCCACGGGACGCTCCACGGGGTACATTCACGGCGATGAGTATTCCTGCCATTCAGATCGCGGACCTTACCGTCGCTTACCGCGAAAAGCCCGTCCTCTGGGACATCGACCTCGATGTGCCCGCGAGCGTGCTGATGGCGATCGTGGGGCCCAACGGAGCGGGGAAGACGACCCTGATCAAGGCCGTGCTGGGCCTGGTGCGTCCGGTGTCCGGCAAGGTGCTGATCGAGGGTCGACCGCTTCGCGAGAAACGCCGTGCCATCGCATACGTGCCCCAGCGTGGCAGCGTCGACTGGGACTTCCCCACCACAGTCCTTGATGTGGTGACGATGGGGACTTACGGCCGTCTCGGCTGGTTCCGTCGGCCGGGCGCGAACGAACGAGCCGACGCCCGGGAGGCCCTCAAACGCGTGGAGATGGAGCCCTTCGCCCCTCGGCAGATCAGTCAGCTTTCGGGTGGCCAGCAGCAACGAGTCTTCCTCGCCCGCGCACTGGTGCAAGATGCTGCCGTGTATCTGATGGATGAACCGTTCCAGGGCGTGGACGCGGTCAGCGAGAAGGCGATCGTTCAGGTGCTTCGTGATCTCCGGAGCCGGGGCAGGACGGTCGTGGTGGTGCATCACGACCTGCACTCGGTGCCTGAGTATTTCGACCACGTCACGCTCATGAACGTCCGCAAGATCGCGAGCGGCCCGGTCAGCGAGGTCTTCACCCCCGCGAACCTCAAGGCCACCTACGGCGATCGCGCCGTCGTGGGCTAGCGGAGTCGAGAGCTCTTCATCGCCAGCTGCGATGCGGTGGCTCAATCTTTCATCTTCGCCTTGAGCTTGGACTCCTTCTTGCGCTTCTTGCGAGGACGATCTTCGTCGTCATCGTGACCATTCTGGAACTTGCGGTAAACGAGGAAGCCCACGAGGCCGCCGACCGCAAGCAGACCCAGCAGCAGGTAGATCCAGCCACCTCCGCTGTTCTCCTTGGGCGGCGGGGCAGGGGCAGGGGCTTCCGTCTTCACAGCGGCTACCTTCGGAGCCTCGATCTTGGGTGTCGGCTTCACGTCCGGTGGGGGTGCCTCGACGACGACTTCTTCACTCGCTGTTTGGGGCGGCGGTGCGACCGGTTTGCTGGTGGGGAGCTTATCCTCCACCTTTTTCGTGAGTTGGTCGCGGTCGATCAGGGCTCGCTTGGAGAGGTCGTTGGTGAGGTTGGCTCGCTTGAGGAACATCAGTGCCATACTTGTGCTGATGACGGGATGATCGCCGTGGAAGCCGCCGTTCTCCCACTGGCCGTCGGCTTCCTGGTGGGCCAGGAGAATTTCGGCGCCCCAGCGATACCAGTCCTTGTTCCCAAGACTGGGCAGGTCGTAAAGCACGGCGACTCGCTCCATGGCCCAGAGGAAGTACAGGCCGCCGACATCTTTGGGAGTGGGCCGGTTTTCAAGGTTCCCGACGGCATTGCCGACCTTGCTGCTGAGGAAAACGAAGCCATCGACGAGCCGTTCGGTTTGCAGCTTGCCGCCAGGATCGTTCGGATCGCGATCGAGCCCAAGGGCATGGCCGATGGCGAGGCCAAGCAGGGCCACGCCGGTCATGGCGCCGCGACCCTGGCCGTTGACGCCCCCCTTGTAGAAACGGTAGGCCCAGCTTCCATCGGAGGCCTGGCTTTGCTGGAAGCGCTTGGTCAGGAGATTGAAACTGCGCTCCACCGGCACCTGGCTGCGTCGGGCCGCCCAGAGGCCCAGGATCGCGAAGTGGACGTTCGAGTTATCCGTGCTGGCACCGTCCGGATCGCTGCCCTTGTCGGTCGGCATCGGCAGGGCGAGGATGTCGTCCGTGACGAACACGGGATAGCGGCGCAGGTTCGTGGGCACGAGAGAAGAAAGCTGGGCTTTCTTCTTTTCCTCGTCGAGCTTGGGTGGCTCGATGACGAGTTTGGTGCGGACTTCCTCGTTCATCTTGATGCAAAGGCCAACGCGATTCGGCCGTTCCCATGGCGAGGCCACGGTGGGCGGCGGGGGCGGGTTCAGCTTGCGAAGTGTGACCAGCATCTGCTCGGCCTCGGGGGCGCCGGTCCTGGGCGTGCGGTAGCCCCAGCCTCCCGTGCTGGTCTGAGCCGCGATGAGGCGGGCGGCGAGGAATTCGATCGCTTTCTTGTCCTGCTTGTCCTTCATGCGGTCGAGGAAGAGGATGCCGAGCGCGACTTCATAAGTGCTGTCGAGTTGCGAGTAGTAGCTTCGAACGACAGTCGCGGCCTTCTTGAGTTCGGGGGCCGTGGTGGGCACGCCGCACTCGATGAGTGTAATCCCCGCGAGGCAGGTGTAGCCGACGGCCCAGCCGCCGCCGGCACCGGCGCCGCTGCCAGGCCCCCAGGAGCCGCCGGGGTTCTGGCTCTTGCGAAGGTAAGCCACGCCCTTATCGATGGCGGTCTTCACCACCTCGGGATCGAGTTGCGGCAGCACGTCCACGGGCTGTGCGAAGGAACACGCTTCCCCCATGACGGTCGCGATTCCCAAGGCCAAAGCGAATAGGGACGCGAGGCGAGAGAGTTTTGAGCCGAGCATGTTCGAACCTCGGGGATGAAGGCCGTCGACCACTCCACGAGGAGCGCCGAGGCGACGAGGATCAAGTCCATAAGGACTGCGAGTTCAAGACCTGTCGAAACATCAGTGTATCGTTAGAGGCCTCATGGGAACAAGAGAAAACCGACAAGCCATTAGCTGTGATTGACGAGCGGCTTGAGAAACCACCCAGGATCATACCCGACGTTCCCAGCCGCTTGCGACGGAGCGAGGTCACTTGTTATGGCGATGTGAAATAGTGATTTTGTGTTCCTTACCGGGTGACCTCGCTCCGCAACGCTCCGCCGCAAGAGGCTATCCTTCATTCGCAGAAGTGGTACTGAAAATCTCATCGTGAGTCGCTGTGAGCCAGGTAGGTCGTCACAGTCACGAACAGCCGCGAACCCCGTCTCGCGTTAGCTCCCGCTGACCGCGCTGCCCATCTTGAATACGGGCAGGAGCAGGCCCGCGACGACCAGCAGCGTCACGCCGGCCATCACCAGCAGCATGATGGGCTCCAGGAGCTTTACCATCAGTTCAAGCTGGCGGGCGGTGCGCTTCTCCAGACCGTCGGACACGTCGATCAGCACTTTCTCCAGGCTGTTGGCCTCCTCCGCGACGGCGATCATCTCGACGACGTCGTTTGGGAAGTAGCCACACTTGCGGAGCGGGTCCGCGAGCTTCTGGCCTGCGGTCACGTTCTCCGCGGACTTCTCGATGGCGAGGGATAGCACGCGGTTGCCCGTGGAGTCCTTGGCGATGCCGAGGGCCCGCAAGATGGGGATGCCATTGTGCAGCATCGTGCCGAGGATTCGCGTGAAGCGGGCCAGCGACAGGTTCAGGAAGATCTTCCCGAATAGAGGCAGCCGGATCTTGTTGCGGTCCGCCCACGTTCGACCCGCCCCGCGGGTCCAGCGCACGAACAGGATGACGACACCCGCGATCACCAACACCGTGAGCCAGCCCATCGGCGTGCGGATGAAGTTGCTGAAGCCCATCAGGTACGTCGTGAGCGCCGGGAGTTCGCCCTTCTCCTCGAGCTTTGAGAAGATCGGCTTGAACTTCGGGACGAAGAAGATCACCAGGATGTTGAGCACCAGGAACCCCGCCACCGCGAGGAACACCGGGTACGCGAGGGCGCCGATGACCTTTGCTTTCAGGTCTTCCTGGTGCTCGACGAAGACAGCGATACGCTTGAGCACATCCTCGAGGAAGCCGCCCTCCTGACCGGCCCGGACCATTGAGACCGCAAGTTCGTTGAAGACCTTGGGATGCTGTGCCATGGCCTGGGCGAGCCCGGTGCCGTCGGCGACCTTGCCACGGACTTCGCGGAGCACCGACTGCATCGTGGGGTGCGTGCTCTGCCGTTCGAGGATGTCCAGCGATCGAAGCAGTGGCACGCCAGAGTGGAGCAGGTCCGCGAGTTGCGAGTAGAACGTGGCGAGGTGGCGACCCTTGACCTTCTTGCCGAACCCCCGGCTACTGGCCTGGGCCTTCGCCATGACGATCCGCACGGGGAAGAGCCCGCGCGCATCCAGTTGCATCGCCGCCTCACGCTCGCTATTGGCGGTGACGGTGCCGGTCGACTTCGAGCCGGTCTTGGCGAGCGCTTCGTACGTGAAGTCAGGCATGGGAGGAATTTCGGAATGCGGAATGCGGAATTCGGAATGAAGAAAGATTATCTGTCATAAGCCGTCCTCCCGACGATCTTCAAGGATCAGTGCGATCGCATCCGCTAGGTTTGCGCGGCATTTCTCGATCGACCGGCCCTGGCCACTGGCACCGTGAATCTCGAGGCAGTAGCCAATGAACCACTCCTCGTCACGCTCAATGATGACTGTGAATTCGCTCTGTATCGCGATTTCCCATTCCAGTTGCGAAACGAATTCGGACCGCGTTAGCGATCCGTCAATTATTAAAGGCCCCGGAATGCCGGTTTCCGAAGTTCCCACCACAGCCAGTAACCGAATATCAATTCTACACCGACTGTCATCAGCACCACACGATAGGATCGCGTCAACACCCCCACCGTAGGAACCGCGAGGACGAAAGGAACCGCGAGGACGAAAGGAGCAAAAGAGATCCATCCGATGATATTCGCTGCGAGGAATGCGAATGAGAGAAATCCTGCAAACACCAGCCCAGTCATCGCAACGCAAAGACTGGAGAACCAATCGAAAGATTCTCTCGCGTCAGGATTCGTCGTGCTGTTCCCATCTTCCATTCCGAATCTCCCAAATCCGCACTCCGCAATCACGAGATGTCGCCCGCCGTGGCCCGCGTGATCTCGTCCACCGTGGTGATGCCCGCGAGCACCTTGCGCCAGCCGTCCTGACGTAGCGTGATCATACCCGCTTTCAGCGCTTCCAGGCGGATGATGTTCGAGTTCACTCGCTGGGTCACCAGGTCGCGGACGGTGTCGTTGTTCAGCATCAGTTCGTGGATGCCGGTTCGGCCGCGATAGCCGCTCTGCCGACAGGCGCGGCAGCCGACGCCCTTCCAGAGCTTTCCGTCGGCGTGGGTGCCGACGTTCATCATCTCGACCATGCCCTGCTGGATCGCGACATCCGCCGCCGGCTTCAGGCCGCCGCGTTTGGGGAAGTCCATCGGCAAATCGTCCGGGTCGGGCACGAACGTCGTCTTGCAGTCCGGGCAGACGGTTCGCACCAGCCGCTGGGCCAGCACGCCTTCCACGGTGCTCGACACGAGGAACGGCTCCACGCCCATGTCGATGAGCCGGGTGTACGCGCTGGGCGAGTCGTTCGTGTGCAGCGTGCTGAAGACCATGTGGCCCGTCAGCGACGCCTGAATCGCCATCTCGGCGGTCTCCTTGTCGCGAATTTCGCCGACGAGGATGACATCCGGGTCGTGACGCAGGATCGATCGCAACGCGCTGCCGAAGGTCAGGCCGATCTTCGTGTGCGTCTGAATCTGGCTGATGCCGGGCTGCATGAATTCGACCGGGTCCTCGACCGTGATGATCTTGGTGACCTCGTCCTTGATCTCGTTGAGGGCCGAGTAAAGCGTGGTGGACTTACCCGAACCAGTAGGGCCGGTGGCAAGCACGATGCCGTGGGGCCGGTCGATGAGTTGCTTGAACTTGTGATAGACGTCCGGCAGCATGCCACAGCTTTTCAGGTCGAAGGACATGCGGCCCTTGTCAAGCAGACGCATGACGATGCCTTCGCCGTGCACCATGGGGATGATCGAAACGCGGACGTCGATCTCCCGCTTCTGCACCTTCATCTTGATGCGGCCGTCCTGCGGCAGGCGCTTCTCGGCGATGTTGAGCCTGGCCATGATCTTGATGCGGCTGATGATCGCGGCCTGGAAGCGGTTGATCTCCTGGGGCAGATTCTGATTCTGAAGCAGACCGTCGATGCGGTAGCGGATGCGAAGGCCGTGCTCCTCGGGCTCGATGTGGATGTCCGAGGCGCGTTCGTTGGCCGCCTCGATGAGGATCTGGTTCACGAGTCGAACGACCGAGGCTTCCTGGGCCTGCTTGGCCATCTCGGAGTCGTCAGCCTCGATGTCCTCGAGAAGCTCGATGTCGTCGCGATCCAGAGCTTCCTCGGCAAGGGCGGCCACGGTGTCGCCACCGACGCCGAAGTGCGTCTTGATGAGCCTGGCGATCTCGCGGGCCGGCGCCAGCACCGGCATCACGTGCAGGCCGGTGAGCGTCTGAAGTTCGTCGAGGGCGTAAGCGTCGTACGGGTCCCCCGTGGCGACGATGAGCGTGCCGTTGTTCCGGCCCACGGGCATGAGGTTCTTGCGGTGGACGAGCTTCAGCGGCATCGCAATTAGCACGTCCGGCTCGATCTTCGCCTGCGAAAGATCGACGAGTTCCAGCCCGAACTCTTCCGCGAGGACGGGAAGCAGCACCTCTTCCTTGACGAAGCCTTTGTCGATGAGGATCTGGTGCGGCGGGAAGTCCGGAGCCGCGTTGATGGCGTCCGTCGCCCGCTGGCGGTCCGCCTCCGTGAGCAACCCGCGTTTGATGAGTGAGGTCAGCAGTTGCATGGATCGCCTGTGCGGGCGGAGGAAGAGCCAATGGTCGGAATCAAACTACTGATCGGATTTTAACGCCGACTCCATGAGAATCTACTGAAGGCCGTCCCCGTGTGAGCTTGACGACACGGCAAAGTGCACGGGTGGTGCGGGTTGGTGGGTACCCCGAGCGGCGACACGGGATGGTAAGAATCTACAACGGGCGATAGGCTGGACGGGACAACGGGAGAGAAACCAATGGCCAAGGTTTTGTCCGAGACCTTTCAGCTTGACATCCCTCGCTGGGTGAAAGATCTCGATTCGTTCCGTCGCTGGGCTCATTCGGACGGGTTCCCCCACGAGGGCCGAATCTGCTTCATGAATGGCGAAGTCTGGGCGGATATGAGCATGGAAGAACTCATCTCGCACAATCAGGTCAAGCTGGCGCTCGATTTGGGGCTCGGAGGTTACATCGAAGAGAATGAGCTTGGCCTCTATATGCCCGATGGGATGTTGATGACCAACGACGAGGCCAAGATTGGCAACGAGCCTGATGCCATGATCGCACTCAACGAGACCCTGGCTGCGAAACGAGTCCGGTTCCGAGCGGGCAAGAAGCGTCGAGCCAAGGCCACAGAACTGGTGGGGTCGCCGGACATCGTTGTCGAGATCGTGAGTGCCGGTTCCGTGGAGAAAGACACAGACTGGTTGAAAGAACTCTATTGGAGATCCGGAGTGCCGGAGTACTGGCTCATCGATGCTCGCGATGAAGCACTGAAGTTCAACATTCTGAAGCGATCTGTCACAGGGTATGTCTCCAGTCGGAAGACTCAGGACTGGGTCAAATCGACCGTTTTGAACATATCCGTTCGTCTCCTTCGACGCGAGAAATCTCACGGACTTCACGGCTACAAGCTCGAGCTTCGCTGAGCGGTCAATTCCTATCTTGACTCACCATCGATCCACGATCGCTAATACAGATAGTCGAACCAGGCGACGAGTTGCTGCCAGGCTCGCGCGAGATCGCTGATCGGGTGATCGGGATTCGCGTAGATCGTGGCGGTGACCGTGCTGCCCACTCGAAGCGGTATGTCCGCCGGAACCTCCGGTCGAATGCGAATCTGGAATCGCTGGGCCGGCCGCAGCCAGGAACGCTGGCCCGGCACCGTGGGGAGATCGCCGGAAGGGACGCCCTGACCTTCCTCGACGCCCCAGCCGATGGTGTCCACTTCACCGGGGAAGACACGGCCCGGATAGGTGTTGAAAGTCAGCCCCGCACGCTGCCCGGAGCGGACGTTTTCCAGGCCGTTCTCGCGAAGGTTCGCGACGATCCACCAGCGATCGCGATCGATGCAGGTCATCAATGGCTTCCCCGTGTGGGCGTAAGCGCCGGGACGTAGCATCACGTTGGTGACGTAGCCGTTCACCGGCGCTGCGATCGTGGTCCACTCCAGGTTCAACTTCGCATCCCTCAAGAGAGCGGACGCCTCGGCGATGAGGGCGTGCTCACTGCCCAGGCGGGCCGCGAGCGCTTCCTCGGCCTTCTGCACGATCGCCCGGTGTCGTTCCCGGGCCGCGGAGGCCACCTTGCGTTTCTGGATCGCATCTTGATAACGACGCTCGGTCGTGGCCTCGCCCTTGAAGATCGCCGCTTCCTGCTGAAACACCTGCTCCGCGAAGATGTCCTCGGCCGTGACGCGCTCGACCTCGGCCTTCGTCGCTGCGAGTTCGCTCTCGAGTTGTGTCACCTGCGAACGGGCCAGCACGAGCCTGGCTTCGAGCACCGCCACCTTGTGTTCAAAGGGCCGAGGATCGATGCGGAACAGCGGCTGACCCGCGGTAACACTCTGATTCTCCGCGACGAGCACTTCCGTGACCTGCCCTTCGACGCGAGCCGCCACCTGGATCACGTAAGCCTGGACGTACGCATCGGAGGTATAAGGTGCATGGCGATTCGAGACGGCGAAATAGGTGACCATCAGGATGACGAACAGGACGATCACCAGCGCCACGCCGCGAGCGGAGATGAAGAGGCGCCCCAGCCATCGAAGAATCGCAAGGGGAATCCGAACGAGGCGACGGCCCAGCGCTAACAGGAATCGGAGAATGCGTGACATGACACGGCCTCGGGGATAGCTACTTCAGTTCCTGGGGTGCCGGCAGCGGTTCCGGCGCCGCCTCGGCAGGGGGCAGAAACACTTCCGGACCTTCACCCGTGGCGTAACCCAGGCGAGCCAGTGCCGCCAGATATTCGTACGCGGCGGAGTGATAGCGATCCTCCGCCCGGGTGGCGGTCGCTTCCGCATCGGCGATGTCCGCGGGGGTGGCGGTGCCGTTCTTGTACTTCACCAGCGTCAGCCGCAGATACTCACGCGCCTGATCGACCGCCGGCCGGGCCAGCTTGGAACGCTCGGCAGCCGTCGTCGCGTCCTGGTAAGCCAGGTGGACTTGAAGCGCGACATCATCGAAGACTCGTTTCGCATCCGCCCCGGCCACGGCGATGGCGGCCTCGGCGGCGTGAAGCTCGCTGCGACGCAGGCCGCCCTCGTACAGCGGCACGTTGAAGTGAATCCCGGAGCCGCCCATCAAGCCGGTCACGACATTCTCGCCTTCCACGACTCCGCCCGATGCCATGGCGTAAATCCTGGGGCGAAAGGCGCCGACCTTCGCTTCTCGTGCCGCCACCGCTGCGGCGAGGTTATCACGCGAGATCGCGACTTCCGGACGCTGCCGGGCCGCGATCTCAAGACATTCCGCAAGCGGTCGCTCGAGCGGCGGAAGTTCACTCAGCGGAGCAACGCGAACGGGCAGCCCGGGATTGCGGCCCAGGGCGTTGTTGAGTTCCGCGGCGGCGTTCGCCACCTGCCGTCGAGCCTCCGCCAGTCGATCCTGCTCACTCGCCACGAGCACCTCCGCACGCAGGTCGTCGTTGCGATCCGCGGTGCCGGCCTTGCGTCGAACCCTCGCATCCGCGAGGAAGATCTCCGCCCAGCGAAGCGCGTTCCGCTGGGTGCGTTCGTCCGCCTGCGCCAGCAGCACTGACAGGTACGCCGTCACCGCGTCGAGGCCGACGCTCTGCTCCGAGCGGCGAAGCCTGGCGGTCTCGGCGCGTTCACGAGCCGCCGCCTCCCCCACGCGCCCCGCGGTGCGGCCGAAGTCGATCAGCGTCCACTGCAACTCGAGTTCGCTCTGGACGAAGCTATTGACGCCGACGGTCTTCTTGCTGAGCACGACCCCCGTCAGGCCGGGAGCGCCGGCCCCCTGCGAGGCGGAGGTGATGATGTATCGCGAGAGCAGGTTGACGTGCGGAAGCAGGGGGCTGCCGGCCGCATCGACGTTCGCCCCCGCACGATCCACTTCCGCACGCGCCGCGGCCAGGCGGGGGTTGTGCTTCAACGCGAAGGCGACGGCCTCCGCTGGCGTCAGTGTTTGTGGTTCGGGGGGTGTGGGCTCGGGCACGAACAGCGACTCAGCAGGCGTCGGCAGCGGCACTCGTTGAAGAAGCGCGGGATCCAGTGGCTCAACGGGGCGAGTCTCGGGGCGCAACGAAGCACAGCCGGCGAACCAGGCCCACAAAAGCCCGGCCGCCAGTCGAAGCGGTCGCAATCGCGAGCCCGCCGACGCTGGCATGATCAAAGTCCCCCGCGGCCGACCATAGCGACCCCGGGGGCAATCAACCAGACCGAACTTCACTCACTTCGCTTCGACGACATCCACCACATCCATCTGCACGAACTGCCCATTGAACGGCTTCGGCGACGGCTTGAGGCCATCCACGGTGAGCTTGAGGAAGTTCGAGATGAGTCGCCCGTTCTGACCGTCGCCAAGCAGGGTGATCTTCGCTCCGCCGTCGATTTCGATCGTCTTGGTGTAGTCCATCGTGAAGATGCGGTGGCCGACCTTGTCCTGGCGATTCAGGAAGTAGTGGGACTCTGGGGAGGAGATGCCAATCTTGTAAACGTTGTAAGTGCCGTTGTTGGGGACGCCGCCGATGTAGAAGTGATCGCCATCCTGCTTGCCGTCCTTGTACATCATCGGTTCCACGACGCCGCGGAAGCGGAGGGTGACCTTGTAACGCTTGCCCTTCTCGCCGCCGAAGGTCTTCTCGACCTTGAAGTTGTCGGTGGTCTTCGGATCGCCCGTAACGAGGCCGGAGTTGCAGTCGGCACCCGCCTTGGGGTTATCCGGCATGGCGTCCTTGCAAGGGAACTCCCAGCGGTAGCCGTCGAGTTCCTTGGCGACCGTCTTGAGATCGCCATCCGCGGCCAAGGTTGAAGTGGCGAGGAGGAAAGCACCAAGCATCAGCAAGCGGGTCATCGTGCACCTGGGGTGGGAGGAAATTACCGTGGACGCGACGCGGAGTCTTCGGACCGGAGCGATCGTGACAGATCGTGGCAGATGACGTTCTGTGGACTCCGTGTCGCGGCCAACAGTCTATCAGATTCACCCCTCGAAATCCTTCGCGAATGCCGAGGCACTCAGTTCCTCGCCCGTCGCGTGCTTCGTCAGTTCCTTCCAGGTCAGCGATCGGCCAGGGGCGAAAACCTTCTCCTTCATGAAGTCGCCGACCTTGTTGTCGCCGACATAGATCACAAGCGAAGGATCGGTGCTATACACATCACGACTGATCGCATGGTGAACCTGCGAGGCGAACAACTGCCCCATCATGTAATTGTGGTAATACACCGGGGCACTCACGATGTGGATCTTCGAGGCGTAGTCCGGTGCCTTGCGATTGGCGGGCCGCTTCACCATCTGGTATTGTTCAACGAGATCCCACCAGAGCTTGCTCAGGTCTTGTTCCGGGTTCTCGTACATGCCCTTCTCGAAGCGCAACATCACCTGGCACCAGCGTGAGAAGATGAGCAGGCGGTTCCGCTCCGTTCGCCTGGCGGCGTCGTCGAAAGCCTTCGGGTCCGGCAGGTTCACGCCCATCTTCAGGAGCCAGTTCTTCGACTTCGAGAAGCGCTCGAACTGCATCGCCACGCCCTCGGTGGTGAGGATGTGCGCCTCGCCGCGAAGCACGTAAGGCAGGGCGGCCGGGATGTTCAGGCTGCTGTAAACGGAGTGGCCGAGCTCGTGGAGCATCGTGCCCATCCAGTACTCGTTGTTCACGATGTTGGCGAGCACGCGGACATCCCCTTCACGGTCGATATCCGTGCAGAAGGCATGAGGGCTTTTCCCCTTCTTCTCGTAGAGATCGCTCTTCGCAATCACGCGATCGATCGGCAAGCCGATCCCTGCGTAGAACTCCCGGCAGAGCTTCAGGAGATCCGCACGGGCGTAAGGTGCGTCGAGATTCGTCTCGTAGACCGCGGGTGATTCCTGGAAGAACGGATCGTGATAGTGCCAGGCCTGGAGGGCCGCGGGGTCCACCATATACTTCTTCGCGAGCAGGGCATCGATCTCGCCCTTGGCCTTCGCGAAGGGCTCGCGCGTCAGCTTGTCCAGGTCGTCGAAGAGCTTGATGATCTCGTCGCCGTTCTGCTCGTTCAGCGTGAGCATCATCTCCTGGTAGTTCTTGAAGCCAAGCTGCGTCGCGGCCTGGTTCCGCAGCTTCACAAGTTCCCTGAGATCCTCTGCCACCGCGGCGCCGACGGTCTTGCTCGCTTCCCACACCTTCTGGCGATATGCGGAGTCGGTCGAATCCTTGAGGGCCTTGCGAACCTGGCTGTCGGTCATCTCCTTGCCATCCACGGTGGCCCGGGAGACGTTGAAGGCCTGCTCGACCGCATTCGCCTTGGACGTGATCTTGCGGAGAATCTCCGGATCGACCTGCTTTTCCAGGTATTGCAGATAAAGCACATGGATCGCACGAGCGATGAGCTTATCGTCGATCTCGCCCTTGTCGGCGGCGGCCTTGAGTGCCTTCAGGTCGGCGAAGGTCGCCTTGTCCGCGAGGGCGGCGTCGATCTTGTTCTGCGAGTCTTCCTTCTTCTTGAAGTCTTCGTCCTTCCCGGAGATGTTCGCGTTCCACCAGGCGATGCCCGCGGCCACGTCGAGCGGCTTGATGCGAGCCTCGTGGTCGGCGACGAACTTCTTGGCCTTGTCCGTGAGGTCAGGGCTCGCCTCCAAACGTTGCGCCTGGGACAGTGCCGCCACAGTGAGGCCTCCATTCACGAGAAACTGCCGTCGCGAGAGTGGCATGAAGAATTCTCCTGGTTTCAAGCCGTGAGGTGAGCGGAAGGAAGAAATTTACCACAGAGTCACAGAGGACACAGAGTGAGAAAAGGGCAGGGTGCAGAACACGGATCTCTCAGCGATCTGGCGTCATTCAATGGCGTTATCCTTTTCAAACGCACCACCCTGTTTTTGTCTTCCTCCCTCCGATCTCTGTGACTCTCTGGTCAATCTCTTCTTGCCTGTGGTCCAAGTCGCAAACAGGTCACGTCGAGTAGACCCATTTTCCCAGTAGCAGGGCTGGGGGCAACAACAAAAGAATCGCGAGCCCCGGTAATCCGACAAAGGCCGTCGCCAGTACCGCGTCCAGGGCCACAAGGCCCAGCACGCAACGCTTGATCGCGGTCTGAACTTGCTTCGGCCCCGGGTTCTGTACGGCTCTCGCCAGCGGCAGGCCCACAAAAAAGCCGAAACCCACGAGCAGATACGGGAAGAGCATCGTACCAGAATCCGCCGGAAGCCGTGATCGCAGTACCAGGGCCAGGGCCAGAGCCAACGCCATGACGCCAGAGGCCAAGATAAGTTGACGACGATTGCTCTCGGCTTCCTCCGTGCGGGCGAACCAGGTCACGCCAATGATGTAAGTCCCCGTGACGGCGGGCAGCAGCCATAGCGTCTCGTTCGTGAGGGAACTCGGAGAGGCGGAGAGCCCCAGCAGCACGTTGAGGGCTCGGCACAGCCCCATCGCCACGGGGCCGAGTGGCGTACGCTTCAGGCCGCCGTCGTAAAGCAGAATGGCCAGCATGAGCAAACCCGCAACGAACGGCGGAGCAAGCCATCCTTCCATAGAACCGCGGGGATCGTACGTAAGGGCGGCAAGCCAACCACCCAGGATGAAAAGGCCGATGCCGAGCACCACTGCGGTGGAGGTGCGGACCTGCCCCGAGGGAATCGGCCGAAACGCCTGCGAGATCGCATCTTCACGGCGAT